>Ga0079223_10001630_pt1 | contig 13476 bp, 9 predicted proteins | sample Stecom2011_FD_75072 | JGI IMG/M metagenome (GOLD analysis project Ga0079223, IMG submission 75072) | Agricultural soil microbial communities from Utah to study Nitrogen management - Steer compost 2011 | ecosystem: Environmental > Terrestrial > Soil > Agricultural land | place: USA: Utah... | reverse complement strand
CTCCGTGACCAAGCAGAGGGGTCCTGGTCGGTATAGGAGCCGGGATCATCTCGCTCAGATAGATCTGACCGGTATCTGCGGTCATCGTGTAAGTGGTAAGGTATGTCTCATTATATGTGATTGATAACTCGGTACCTGCCGGGAAATCAACGCTTGCTTCGATCAGGGCATCGAGCATATAATCGGAGAGAATTCCGGCAATATTGGCCGGGTATTCTATTGTTGCCTCAATATAATTGATCCCTGCCTGCTCAAGCAGAAGAGAGGTATTGAGAGCAACCAGGTCGAGAGCTGCCTGATAGCTGTTGAAAGTTATCTCTACTTCATCATAACCGTCATAACCTGCCGGGCCGTTGTCATATACCTTGCTCGGATCGGCGAAATCATAACCAAAGAAAGATGTGGCACTCAATGTATAAGTCTCTGCCTCGTAAATCCCGTTATCTTCGAAATCTCCGCTGACACCGGTAATTCTCAATGTCCAGACGTCAGTCAGATTCTCGTGTCCGATAAGGTAAGTCCGGTCGATGGGAAGCAGATTACTGAGCCAGGTCTCGCCTAAGCCTGCATGACCTACAGTATAGGTGGTTACAGGGTTACCGTTATATTCGATCGCGATCTCTGTATCTTCCGGTAGGGCCGGGTCGGCAGTCAGCCAGGCATCGACGAACAGGTCTGCCGGTAGCCCTTCCAAGAATTCTACCGGATAGACCATTGTCGCTGTTATGAGCGTTTCTTCACTGATATCGCTCGTGATATCGTCCGATAAGGTCAGCTCGACTTCTTCCCTGGCTACCCGGATAGCCTTTTCCACGTAGTATTCGCCGTCGGAATTCACTCTGTTGGTTGTGAAAAGAGGATCACGCAGTAAAACCTCTCCGGCAACAAATTCTACATCGTGGTAGAATAGAGACTGGATATTTGAAGTAACGTCCAGTCTGAAGCGGGTCGTTGTGTCCCATACTCCGTTGGCAGGTAAGCTGACTCCAGGAATATTGATTCCCTGCGTACTTGTCTGTGGGGTATGCATCGGTTCTGTAAAGACCATTGTTATCTGATTTACATCTTCGCTTCCATCGTAACCAACCTCAATAGTTTTGAGAACCGGACGTGTCCTGTCTTCGACATTTTGTGCTGCAAAAGAAAGCAGATATCCGGTACTGTTCATCGTATTGATCCTTCTGGCCGGGTTGGAAGTATAATCGACATTAAAGGCGGTGGTAGTTGATTCAATAGGTTCTAACTGGAAAATAAAGGTATTGATCTCACTACCCTCTAGCATACCGATGGGTACGACAAAATCCTCCGAAAACGAAAAGTCTTCAGCAATGCCCTGAGCCCATAATCCGTCAAGATACTCCTGAATTCCTGTTTCGCCTGGATCAATTGGTGCACTTAAATACAACTCGATCTCATGAATTCTACCGTCATCTTCTGCATCGGTAGTCACTATTGATTGAATTGAACCACGTTCCTGTGCATATAGAGAGAAAGACAGTACTACAAGTACTGTTAAAAGCAAAATGAAATGTAAGCGCATTGTTTTCATGATAATACTCCTTTTTTTAGTTATTGATTTGCATTAATACGTTTTATATGAGAACTAAACCATTATTTAATTTTTCGACGCAGAGGAGTGAATTCAGGCTGAGAGGAAGTACGGTAAACAGATAAGCACTCGATAAAGACAAAAAATAGAGATACAAACTACTCATAAACTCTCCTTAACACAGATAGTGGGCAATAGAGGAATACCTTTCACTATTCATTAACGAGAGAGATAACTGTACTGGCTTACTTCTTCAATTGGATAGTAAACGGATAAATCTCCAGGATATGAGTTTGCCTGAGTTGTTTCAACGTATCATCTTTTAATCTCGAAAATAAAAAGTACACCATACTCGTCCTCTTCCACACTACTGAGTATTTTTTTTCAGTTCGCGGAACAATAAAAATTATACTTCACAACAATGTCAAGCATTATTTCACATTTCTCACTAATTTGTATTATACTTACGTTTGTCTTGCCTAACATTAGGCTATACTTCCATTGAAGGGAAGATAAAATAAGCTTATGATGAGTAATTTAGTCCTGCATTCTGGTAGTGATGGGTGTCATTTCTTTGCATGAACAATCAAACGCTCTCTGCAAGATAGTTTTAGTGGTATGACAGTTGAAATGCAGAATTATTCTACCTAAAGAGTTCTGAATTCTATCAGAGAAATAAGGAGTATTTGGTGTTAACGATAACAAAAAAAATGGCACGCCCGGAGGGAGTCGAACCCCCAACCCTCTGATCCGAAGTCAGATGCTCTATCCAATTGAACTACGGGCGCGCACTATATTATCTTTGAATTATCTCTTTTTTATTCCACCTTTTCTGGAAGTCTGTCTCTTACCAAAAAATTCAACCAGTATCGGGTTGGCAACAAAAATCGACGAATAAGTACCGACAATCACTCCGATCATCAGAGCAAAGGCAAAATCTCGGATAACTGTTCCGCCAAGAAGGTAGAGGCAGAATACGACTACGAAAGTCGTTAATGATGTTATCACGGTTCTACTGAGTGTCTCATTGATACTGTGATTAATAACCGAGCTGTAACTCTCTTTACGGTAGACCTTGAGATCTTCTCTTATTCGATCAAACACTACGATCGTATCATTCAGAGAGTAACCAACGATGGTCAGCAAAGCAGCCACAATAGCCAGGCTTATCTCTTTTCCGGTAATGAAGAAGATCCCGACGGTAATCAATATATCATGGAAGAGTGCGATAACAGCTGCCACGCCGAAGGTAAATTCAAACCTCCACCAGATGTAGATAATGATCCCGAGCAGAGCGATCAGGATAGCCATAACAGCCTTGCCTTTAAGTTCTTCACCGGTCCTGGGTCCAACCTCTTCCTGTAATCTTATAAAACCGGGTTTATCGGTATACTCAGGGAAGTGAGTTCTCATCAGATTGATGATCCGGGCTGTAGAAACGAATTCTTCTTCCCTCTCTTCTCTATCTTCATCTGCTTGCACTTCAAAAGTATCATCTACTTTCTGTGTTTTGAAGAGGAAAAATACCTGATCATCGCCACCTTTAATTGTCTGAATCTCGACATCGGTTATACCTTCATCGACAAGGATCTGTCTTACCTGATCGATTCCTAAAGCAGAATGTTCTGGTGTTGGTGCAGTCATATCAAGTTCCAGTGATACACCACCGGTAAAATCTATACTGAATTTTGGTCCAACGATCAGAGCGACAATACCGATAAGAATCAGTATTATCGAGATTGCATAGGCAACTCTCCGTTTGGATATGAAATCTATTTTAGTGTTTTCAAAAAATCTCATCTGTCCCCCTAAATACTTAGCTCAGTTCTGTTTTTATTTGTGATTACAGCTTCAAATAGTGCTTTAACCATAACGATAGCCGTGAACATAGAGGCGAGAATACCGAGCGAGAGGGTTACGGCAAATCCACGAATCGGGCCTGTACCGAACTGATAAAGAACAATTGCTGTTATCAGAGTAGTGATATTGGCATCGAGAATCGTGACAATAGCTCGGCTGAATCCGGCATCTACAGCCGATCTGACTGTCTTGCCACTCTTCAACTCCTCTCTGATTCTTTCAAAGATCAGAACATTCGCATCGACCGCCATACCAATTGTAAGAATGATACCGGCAATTCCGGGCATTGTCAGAGCTGCACCCAGTATAGTGAGCGCTGCCATAATGATACCCATATTTACAATCAAGGCTACGTTAGCTATAATACCCGGTCCTCTATAATAGATGACAATGAATATCATAACGATAATCAATCCGAACAGGGCAGCAGATAATCCGGATCTGACACTATCGGCACCGAGAGTCGGCCCAACAGTTCTCTCTTCGATTATATTGACCGGAGCTGGCAGATTTCCTGCACGGAGGACGATCACCAGATCCTGTGTCTCATCAAGAGTGAAATTACCGGTAATACGAGCTTCACCACCACGAATTCGGTCCTGTATTGTTGGTGCAGTATAGACAACTCCATCGAGAACGATAGCCAGTCTTCGTCTGATATTCTGACCTGTAATCATCTCAAATATTCTTGACCCTTCGCGATTGAAGCGGAGAGAGACATAAGGTCTATTTGGAGATTGCAGATCTGTTCCATCACCGATTCTGACAGAGGCGTTCTCCAGCATATTACCTGTAAGTTCGGTCTTCTCCAGGAGTACAAACAGTTCCCTATCAGCTCTGGGGTCGAGTCGGTTTTCTCTTTCCAGTGCCAGCATTAATCCAGCAGGGACATTCTCCACAAAACTCTCACTCTCGAGCAGTCTCTGAACATAAGGTAGATCCTGGTTTGAAACCATCATCGGCATACCCTGGCTCGAAGTCAGCCTGGTAAAGATATCTCCTGCCACTTCTTCAAATTCATCCTCTTCTTCATCCTCGAGGATACCACGCATCGGGTCATCCTCTTCAAGTAGAACAAAGCGTTCCAGGAACGGATAATCGTCGATGTTTTCCTGCAGATATTGATCTAATCTCTCCCTGGTCTGATCTATCTGCTCGGATGTAGCCAGTAATTTGAATTCGAGCAGAGCAGTTCTACCAATCAGTTCTCGTGCTCTGTCAAACTCCTGTAATCCTGGCAACTGAACCATAATCCGATTTCTTCCGACTCTCTGGATAGATGGTTCTGCCACCCCGAATTGATCAATACGATTACGCACGATCTCGACCGCAGAGCGGACAGCGTCATCTCTCTCCGCATCCGGTAATTCGTGATAATCAACTTCCATCATAATTTGCATACCACCCTGCAGGTCCAATCCCAGTCTTACCCTTCTATCGGTCCAAAAATCCGGTAATTCGATAGGCAGGAGCGGAATCAGAAAGTATATCGTTACAAGTAAAACTGCAAGGATCAGTAAATTCCGAAATTTCCTGTTTTTCATTCGCAACAACTCCCTTTTAATGTCGTATTTAATAACAAATCACTATATAAGGCTTTCTTATCATCAGATAACGAACCCATTACTGCCTGAGCCACGTTATAGAGATGATCGCCTATTTTTTCTATATTGGTAATAATATCCATCGTCATAATGGCCGGTTTGACCGGAACACCCAAACTGATCTCCTTCACCTGTTCTTTTTTATAACGAACTTCTAGATGGTTCATCTTCACCTCCTGCCTGGCAACCAACCTCGCTTTTTGCTGATCGTTGTTTTCCAGAGCATAAAGGAGATTATCCAGCATACCGTCCAGTAAGGCCCTCATACTGTCAATACAATTTTTTTGTGTCTCATTGAACTCCATCTCTTTATTCAGTTTTCTTTCTGCCAGTTCGGCTATGTTACGGGCAAAATCGGCTGCCTTTTCCAGGTCATTGGTCAGATGTAACAATACCGGCAATCTTTTAGCAGTCTTTTCATCCAATTCAATCCTTGAGAGTCTGGCAATATAGTCGGTAATCTCCAGTTGAAATTGATCGTTCTCATCCTCTGCCTGGAAGGTTTCCTCTATGTGTAGCCTGTTGATAGAATCTAATGATTTCATCGAAGAGTCGATTACCCGTTTAACATTCTGCATCATCCTTCCCAGTTCAAGTTTGATCTGATCTATGGCAATTGTCGGTTCATCGAGCAGTGTTTCATGCAGATAACAGGTAACCCCTTTCTTCTCTTCCGGCTTATCGGGTATAACCTTGAGAGTAATTTTTTCGAGCATCGGGATCAGCGGTAAGAAGAGTAACATATTGAAAATGTTAAAGAGGGAGTGAAAATTAGCTATCTGACGGGAGATATTACCTCCAATCGTGGTAACAAGTCCGGCTATCTGATCTCCGAAGAATACTATCAACAATACCATATAAATAACTCCGGTAAGGTTGAAAATAACGTGCGAAAGAGCAGTTCTGCGGGAATTGACTGAACTCCCGATACTGGCAAGCACGGCAGTGATAGTAGTTCCCAGATTATCTCCCAGAACGAGAGCCATAGCTGTTTTGAGATCCAGCAGGCCACTGACAGCCAGAACCATTGTAATACCAACTGTAGCACTACTGCTCTGAACTAGCATTGTCATAATCGTTCCCGCCAGTATGGCCAAGATGTAATTATGACTATTGGCAACAAAGAAATCTGAGATCAGGGAACTCTGTCTTAAAGGAGCCACAATATCAGTCATCATACTGAGCCCGAAGAAGATCAATCCGAACCCGAGGAGAATATTACCATAAGACCTTGCACGCAGCTTTTTAGTAAAAAGCACTACTCCGGTCCCAAAAGCTATTGCCGGCAACGCAAATTCACCAATCTTGAAAGCGATAATCTGAGCAGTAAGGGTTGTTCCAATATTCGCTCCTATGATCACACTAATCGCCTGTCGCAGGGTCAGGAGCGAGGCATTAACGAATCCGATAGACATCACGGTCGTTGCACTGCTTGACTGGAGTAGAGCGGTTATAGTCAAGCCGACACCAACCCCGAGAAAACGGTTGGCTGTTAGTTTGGAGAGAATCTTTTTGAGATTATCCCCCCCTATGATTTTCAGAGATTCTGAGATCTTACGAATACCGAAGAGGAAGATCGCCAATCCGCCGATAAGATAAAAGAAAAGCTTTTTATAGTCAATGGCAGTCAGAACAACTTTATCCCGTATAGTTTCGTCAGGAAGGTTGATGATTGTCCCGATCTGGTAATTACCCATATCTTTGCCGAATACGATTCCGGTTCTGGCAACACCCTGCTTTCCTGTTTCAACGAGTGGATTTTCAATGACAATATTCGTATCGGCTGCGTAGAACTCAACAACCACACCTTCAACAGGCCTCTGTTCGCTGTCTCTGACAATAACTGCTATATCTTCGGACAACTGCTGGTTAACCCGGCCTGTTCTTCCATCACCGACGATCTCGATGTTATAGTCACTGAATAACAATGCTGTAGCAACGAGCAGAAAGAAGAACGATATAAGAGCTCTTTTTTTCACAGCCCAACTGGTAGCGAACAATTTTGTCATTTAGGGAACGTTCTTGAAACCGATACCTTTATTCTCATTTATGTTCTGACCGGCTAATTTGATCTCGCCGTGCTGTTTCTCGAACTGTTCGACATTCTTCTGAAGAATATTTAACAGTTGTTTGACATGTTGTGGTGTTGTTAATACCCTGCTGTAAATTCTGGCATCGGGTAAACCCGGAACGATTCTGCCAAAATCGACGATAAATTCAGAACTCGAGTAAGTGACCATGAAGAAGTTGGCATAAGTCCCCTCTCCAACCTTCTCATCGAGTTTAATATTGAGTTTCTTCTGTTGTTTTTGATCCATCTGTTACTCCTTTCACTTGAAAAATAGGTTCACGGGCTGATATTTTTTTCTTGAAGGCTCTCCTGTCAAGATATTGTTAATAAAGAGCTTATTGCCAGAGGGTTACGGGTCGAACAGTAATTTTACGAACTCAGAAATAATCTCGTTGTTGTATTTATTCTCCAGTTCTACTGATTGGCATCAATCTTATAACGATCTTTGAGGGCATTTTTAACTGAAGCTGGAACGAAATCCTTGATATCGCCACCGAGTTTGATTATCTGTTTGATCAGGCTGGAACTGAGATAGAAATATTTATAGTCGGGAATCAGGAAGATAGTATCGATTTTTGGATTGAGTTGCCTGTTCATCAGAGCCAGTTGCAATTCGTACTCGAAATCGGAAACTGCTCTCAACCCCCTGATCATGGCTATTGCCTCAATTGAGCGGGCATATTGAACAACCAGACCACTGAATTTCACTACTTCCACTCTTTCGATGTTTTTCACTCCGTTTTTACAAAGTTTGACCCTTTCATCGGTTGTAAAGAGATTATCCTTACCTGAATCTTCTGCTACTGCCAGAATAACCTTATCGAAGATATTGGTAGCTTTCCTGAGGATATCTATATGACCGTAAGTTATCGGATCGAAAGTGCCCGGATAAATCGCCTTATTCTTCATTTCTTCTCCAGGCCCTTACTTCTCAGAGACTCCAGCTCTTCGACCTGTTTCGGTATCTTTGCGGACAGAACCTCACAACCGGTATCAGTTACGAGAATATCGTCTTCAATCCTGACTCCAATGCTCTCTTCTTCAATATAGAGGCCCGGCTCGACTGTTATTACATTACCCGGTTCCAGTATGGAGTCAGCATGATAAATCGAGACATCGTGGGCATCCATTCCCAGAAAATGGGATACTGAGTGCATATAATATTTTCTATACTCTTCTTCTTTTTTGATTACCTTCAACCTGAGCAACGATTCTGTCAGGAACTCAACTGTTTTCTTGTTCAGTTCTTTCAGAGTGATACCTGGTTCTATGATACTGATGATCCCTTCCTGAGCCTTCAGAACCTCTGTATATACCTCTTTCTGACGTTTCGTGAATTTAGCTGCAACCGGGAAAGTCCGTGAAATATCAGCACTGTAATTATTACAAAGAGCACCGACATCGATGAGAACCAGATCATTTCTGCCGATCTTATCCCGGTTCTGGCTGTAGTGAAGTGTTACTCCATTACTGCCTGTCGCTACTATCGGCTTGAATCCCCAGTTCTTAAGTCCATGAAACATCATCTCATACTGCAACATTGCCTCGAGTTGATACTCGAACATACCGGAACGCGTTTCCCGGAACACTCTGTTCAAGCCTTTACCGGTAACATCTATTGCTCTTTTCAATTGTTCGATCTCCCACTCATCCTTGATCATTCTCAACGGACTGACTAACTTGCTGACAGGAATGAAGCAGATATGGGGATTTCTAATTCTCAGCTGTTCGGCATGATAGACTGGTCTGTTAAGGGGTTCTCCCAGCAGGTGAGGTTCGAGATCGATAAATATCCGCTCTATTGATGTGAGTTGCGAGGTGAGGACCCTTTCAAATTCGTCGAGATAAAATATTCTGTCGATACCGCTAATCTCTCCGGCTGTATCTTTGCTCATTTTAGCTCCTTCCCAGACGATTCGCTCCGGAATAGTTCTCTCGATAAAGAGTTGAGAAGCTATTTTCCCACCTTTCTTAGACATAATGAGGATAGCTTCCGGTATCTCCAGCCCAGTAAAGTAATAGAAATTCTTGTTCTGCAGAAATAAGATACTTTCATCAGTAGCGGCAAAGAGTAAAATGAGGCTGTTATTTTCCAGTGTATTATTCAACTTTTCTCGTCTTTCGGTCAAAAGCTCTTTCATAATCAACTCCAAATCTATTAATTAACTAAAAAATATGAGAGGGGGGTAATCGGTCAATAAAAAACGGAATCAACCGGGGTCGGTCTAAGCCTTTCCTCTCTTCTCCTGCTTCTTGACTATCAGTATCTCCAGAACTATTAAAATGAGGACAAGAACAAAGAGAATCTTCCAGATTTCGAAGCCATAACGGCTTCTCAGAATCTCTTCCTGCCAGTTATCTTCAGGAAAGTAAAGGTTTACATCCCTGTAAGATGCAGGTTCTAATCGTTCATAATCACTGAATTTATAATCAATGTTAGTAGCCAGATACCGAGATTCGCCTTCAGAGAGAGGTAACTGATAGATACCTGGTTCGTTAAGGAGGTAATACCGGGCGGTAGTAGTATATTCCTCACCTCCGGGTAATATGATCCTTCCTGTCGGCAGCAGTATTCTTTCACCAACCCTCGTTTCGGGAAAATCTATATGCGAAGAGTAGAGGAAGGTTCTGTATGCCATAATCGGAAAGACTGGATTCAATATAATCCTGTTTCGGAGATCTCCCACATTGAAAAGCCAGAGAATCTCCCTCTCGTTCTCGAGAATAAGGGGATACTGTTCACTCTGCAGGATTGGATTACTTCTACTTCCATGTCGGCTTCTCCAGAAAGTCCGTAATTCTACCATCTGCATATCCTCTTCAACGAAAGCGGACATTATGGGGTGATACAGGTTGCTATATGTTACACGATGTATTTGTTCATCTGAATATTCGAAGATCTCGACATCAAATGCATCTCGATAATATTCGCTCCACTCATCTGTTATCTTATCAGATACCAGGTGGAGAATTCCCTTCTGCTCACGTTTCATCCGGTCGAAGAGAAACTGTATCCTCGGAGAGAGAATGGATTTCTCGTAAACTATAACGAACTTATATGGCTCTATCCTCTCGTAATTGAGATTGTCGTCTCTGATCAGGTCGATATTGGCAACATTCCCTGTGAAGATTTCCAGTATCGAAATGATGGGAAACGGTAACTCATCTCTATCGGTAATCACGGCTACTCGTGGATTCTGTTCACTGTAGAAAGAGAAATAACTACGATTGTCGTAAGGTAATCGCTCATTACGGACAGCAACATATCCTCTATACCAACCAGATTCATCAACCCTGAGATCGAAATGCTCACTCAGACGCTGACCCGGCTGGAGGTTGACCACCTTTTCCGCCTGGGTCCGCTCATTGACAAAGAGCTGACAGATAACATCCTGTTGCGGAAAGGGGGAATGATTAACTACTTCGAACGTTATACGATGTTCGAGTTTCTTTTCGACAAAATCCTCTACGAGTCTGGCATTCTGACAACTCAGGTTGTTCCGTTCCTCCAGGTCTGAAGTAGGTATGAATAAAACAGGATAATCGAGATCGTCCGGGATTTCCTGGTTCCGGTAATCACTGATCACATAAATTTCTCGATTCATAACCTGGCTCTCGATAAGACGCTCGGAAGCTATCTCCAGAAGATCATCCAGCGGTAAGGGAACAGCTGTAATATCGATAGTTCCTAAAATATCCTCGTTGATCCCACCATAACTGAGAGTGGAATAAAGCATGTTCCAATCATTATCAGAGGTTATCAGGACCGCTACATCACGGTCTGTAAGTTGATTATTTATCTGCTGTATGATCTCTTTACCCCGTTCCAGTTCGGTTCTTGTATCGACAAGATAATCCATACTGTAGGATGTATCCAGAATAATCGCCACCGCTGTCTGAGAATGCCTGCTCCATCTTTCTAACAATGGTGTCCTGATTGCCGGACGGGCCAGGGCCAGGATCGTGAGCAATATTATCAGGCATCTGATGATCAACAGAAGCAGGTTCTTCAGTTTGATCTTGCTCTTCTGTTTCTTCTGGCTGGCTTTTATATGTCGGATTGAACTGAATATGACCCTTCTCGGTTTCCTGGAAATAAAGAGATAAATCAGGATCGGCAATACGACTGCCGTTGTCAGAAACAGAATCCCGGAATTAAGAAACGAAAGAAACATAATTAATTCATACCTGCCAGTTTAAAGTTAACAACGTAAGATACATCACTCTATAACGATTTAATTTCTCGTTCAGAATTCGATTAGAGGCCGACTGAGAGTGTCATCAGTATTGTATGTCTGTTTTTCTCCTGATCGAGCATCATATAAGAAACATCTATCTGCAGGATCTTGTATGTGTATCCGGTCCCTATACTGTAACCAAGATCTTTGATCCTGGTAAATTTTTCGGAAAAAAGTCCGAGCCTGAGCGGCATGAACTGATATTCACCACGCAGCAGCCCGAAACTTATCAGTTGCTGCAGGCCGAGATGATAGGTCGAGTTGGAAGAAAAATTAAATTTTCTGGATAACCCAAAAGTGATAAAATCTCTATCCGTGCCGTATTGAATACCGAGATTAAACCTTCTCTGCAGCGAATAGTCGGGATTATCACGCCAGTATACCTTGCCAAGGATATTGGGAATAGTGAGTCCATAACTCATAGATCCGTTTTTAACTGCCGCTCCGAAATCGAGGTTATACCCCCAGCCACGGGAATCGATAAAGTCGCCTGTTGTCCCCCTCCTCTCCCCCTTCTCCAGAATTGAGTCACGAAAATAAACAACCCGGCCGCTTAATAGAGTAAGATTCAGGCCAAAAGCTAAGAGCCCCGATCTGTCAGCAAAGGATACACGATACCCGTTAAGATAGTAATCGATGTAATGACGTTCGGTAACCCCGTTATTCTCGACGATTCTATCAAGCTGCAGACTGGCGAATGAGAGGTAGGAGAAACCTACATTCTCACTGTCGATACCGAGATAGCAGAAATCATCCTTATCCCAGTCAGTACTGCCTCTTTCAGGAATATGCAAATTATCGTAAACCCTCTCCTTCTCGAACAGATAGCGATAAGTCATCGAGATAGTAGTAGTCTCTCTGAAGGCTAATAACGCCGGATTGTAGTACGATGTATGCGTGCTGTGGGGTCTGGTCAGGTTCAAGCCTCCTCTCCCTGCTACTTCAGCAGAGAAGTTGTTACTAAAGTTCAGATAGTCATAATAAGAGATCGGAAACGAACTGGCAAAGATATTTGCCGTCAGAAAAAGCACGAACAGAACGAGCAGTAAGAGACAACGTGCTCTCTTTCTCATGTTTCCCATACTTCACCCCTTTCCACATCGATCTCCTGCTTTACCTTCTCCAGCAGGGTTTCTGAAACCATAACCCTTTTAAGATAGGCAAAGAGTGAAGCTCCGGCAAAATAGAATCCCACTCCGTAAAAGAGACCGAAAACAGTATCGATAAAATAGTGATAATGACAGTAAACAGTAGAAATACTCAGGAGAATCGTCAGTGGGATCAGCCAGCAGCCGAGTTTACGGAAATACTGTAAAGCTGCCAGATTGACTACAACAGAAACCGCAACGTGCGAGCTCGGAAAGGCGGCACCACTGTGCGCAGAAGACCTGTATATGAAAGCCATTATATGCTGGAATGGTCCCCCTTCGTAACTCGTTATCCAGGCCGGCACACCGAGTAGGTATTTACCACCCATAACAGGAAGTATAGCATAGGTTATGTAGCAGATATAGAAAACAAATGAGAGAATGAACACATACCGCTCAAAGCATTCCCTTTTTTTGAAATAGGTGAGAAAGGCCATTCCTGGAACGACAATATAATAACTGAAATAGGCAAAATAGAAGAGCTCACTGATGAGAATATGATTCAGTGCCTCTCGCCAGACTAACACCGGTTGATAACCGAATATAAATCTATCGATCCGCATGAAGAAGGGGTCCAGATATTCCGGGAAGATAACCAGGTTCACTTTCGTTGACAGTTCGAAGAAATAGGTGAAGAGAATCAGGGGATACCAGTTCCGGAGAAAATCAATCAGCCAGCCACTTCTTCTATTATGGATAGTGATTACAACTACAATTGCAATGACAATCAGAGTCAGAATAGTGAGATGCAGCCAGGCCTCCTCAACCCTGTGTCGCCCGAAAAACAGATAAAGGAGTTTGAATAAGATAAACCCGAAAGATATCAGGTCTATCGGTAATAAACCTTTCTTCTTCATCAAACCAGCCTCTTATCGAATATTCTGTAAACCTTATGTACTTCAGCACCCAGCTTCTGGGCTACGTTGTTCATCTCGATATTATCTTCCAGTACCCAGGAGAATTCACCCTCGTTATATCCCTTTTCCTGCCCGTTCTTCATGGTATG
>Ga0079223_10001629_pt1 | contig 13481 bp, 15 predicted proteins | sample Stecom2011_FD_75072 | JGI IMG/M metagenome (GOLD analysis project Ga0079223, IMG submission 75072) | Agricultural soil microbial communities from Utah to study Nitrogen management - Steer compost 2011 | ecosystem: Environmental > Terrestrial > Soil > Agricultural land | place: USA: Utah... | reverse complement strand
GTGGTTCTCACTTTATCCACGCTCAATCTGTGGCCGGGATTACCTTTGAGACCCGCCTGTATAGCAACGACCTGTTGTCGCTGAAAATTGATTGTCGGGACTTCGCTCTGGCGGTTAAGATCCGCCCCCTCATACACCTCCCGAAAGCGTTCAGCATCGGTAATCACCTCCCGAGCAGGCTCCGAGAAATCCGTATGATGACTTTGCCCGCAGGCAATAACTTTATAGGCATAAGGCGTAGCAACCAAGGGATCATTATTCCGATCCCTCTTCTCACCACCTGTGCCGCAAGCGGCAACAACCATTAACAATGGCACCATCCCATAAATAGATTTCATATAACTTCCTCCTGGCTAATGAAAATAGCGGCTCACATCAGACTGCAGTGGCGAGATACGCGAATCTGCCGCATGACAGGAAACCTAAAGTCTTTTTATGAGCTACACGACAACATGGAGCAGCCGGCGCGGTTGCGGGCCCATTCAGGGCGTCTGGCGGCGTATTGTTGGTAATGCGGCTGTTCGTCGTAGGGGCGGCGCAGTAGATCAAGCAGTGTTTCTATTTCGCTAAAGTCGCCATTTTCGGCGCGGTCGATGGCTTGCTGTGCAAGATAATTACGCAGCACATATTTCGGGTTGACGCTACTCATGCGTGCGCGGCGGGTTTGCATACTTTCGTTGGGTGCAGCCAGGCTCTCGCGACTGCGAGCAATATAACGGCGTAGCCAACGACCTGTTTCGGATACCAAAGATGCATCAGGTTCTGTGTAGTAAGCGTCCTGCAAAGGCGCCATTAATTGGGCATCGCTCAGGTCCTGTTGCGCATTAAGCTCAACGTCCATCAAGCTCCGAAAAAATAACGTCATATCGGTTTCCGTTTGCTGTAACAAAGCCAACAATGCTTCCACCAATTCATCGTCAGCCGTGTTAAAAGTGTGCAAACCCAACTTGGCCGCCATGTCTCTTTCACGGCAGACTTCATAGGTGCGGGCATATTCTTCCAGCGCCGCCTCTAGCGGAGCGGCCTCCCCCACTAGCGGATAAATAGCGTTGGCAAGGCGGACCAGATTCCACTGGCCGATATTGGGTTGAGCGCCGTAGCAATAGCGGCGCCCCTGGGCGTCAGTGGTGTTGGGTGTCCAACCGGGCTCGTAGCCTTCCAGCCAGCCGTAAGGGCCATAGTCGATCGTCAAACCCAGCACCGATAAGTTGTCAGTGTTCATGACGCCGTGGACAAACCCCACGCGCATCCAATGCGCTACTAGTTCTGCCGTGCGGCGTGCGACTTCAGCCAACCAATCTACGTAGGTGGATTTTTGCGCTCTACCGCTGGCGGGTAATAATTCCGGGAAATCCGCTTTAAGGGTAAAGTCCAACAGTTGTTGTAATAGTGCGTAGTCCTGACGCGCTGCAAAAATTTCTAAAGAGCCAAAGCGCACAAAAGAAGGCGCTATGCGACAGACCACCGCGCCGGGCTCCCAGCGTGAGTTGCCATCGTAGAACATGTCTCGCTCTACCTGGTCGCCCGTCAGCATCAAGCTCAATGCGCGGGTAGTGGGAACACCCAAATGGTGCATGGCTTCACTGCAAAGATATTCGCGCACCGAGGAGCGCAACACCGCCAACCCATCGGCATGGCGTGAGTAAGGCGTGGGGCCGGCGCCTTTGAGCTGTAAGGTCCAATGTTTGCCCTTGGCATTGATCACTTCGCCCAGGTTAATAGCGCGGCCATCGCCCAATTGGCCAGCCCAATGACCAAATTGATGACCGCCGTAGCACATGGCATAGGGCTGCATGCCCGGTAATTGATGATTGCCGACAAAGATTTGAGCAAACAACTCGCTCTGACAATCGGCCGCCGATAAATCCAACAGTGCCGCCGCCTCGGGTGACCAGGACACACACTGCGGCGCCGAAGCCGGGCGCGGTATGGCTGGCGACCAGGCGGCACCCGTGACCTGCCGGGGTGTGCTGCTCGGGTCGGTATCGCCCGGCAGTTGACGACGATAGCGATTATCAAATTTGAGTGCAGCGAGAGTAGACATAGGTTTATCACCTGATTACAGCGGGATCTTGCATGATCCTAGTCAAACAGACTCAACGAGGCGGATCAATGACCTGTGCCGTATTACTGTTAACGCGAAACCAGCCAGCGATACTGTAACGCGGCAAACGGGCCGGCAGCACTTCGTGAGGGAAGCGCTCGCTGAGAAAAATCACCAGCCGGCCGCCTTGGGGCGAAATTCGTTCCAGCTCGCACTCGCCCTCGGCGCTATAGAGCACCAGCTCGCCCCCGGCATCGGCCGGCCAGTCCTGGTTAAGATATGCCACTGTGGATAGCACTCGGTTGGAACGTCCGCGAAAAGCATCCACATGGCGGCGATAAAAGCTACCTGTGGGGTAATAAGCCAGATGACTTTCGTAATCAAACAGGCCCATAAACAGGCGATAGTTTAAGGCTTCGCGCAACTGCGACATGCCAGCGAGAAATTGTTTGGGCGCCGGTGACTCTCCTTCCAGCCAGCAAATGCGGTCGCCGCGAATATGGCGCATTTGCGTATACTCATCCCCTCGCCCAATGCCAGCCGTTTTAAAGTTGCAGTGCGGGTGATCAAACTCGGCGCGCAACTGTGCTACCAGCGTTGCGGTAAAAGCTTCGGCTACGCAGACGTATCCCCGCTCCACCAACGCATCGGCAATCTGATCACAACACCTCTCGGAAAATAGGCGATCCGCCTGAGAATCAGTAGAATTCAATCCGTAGCACTCCCGGGCAATGTAAGAAAATAATTTTAACGTTATAGTGACGTGTATGACTCTGCGAAAAAGACTGAAACAACATTACCTGGCTTCACTGGAGCAGAGCTTTAAACAGTTCCGCCTGGGTACGGTGATATTTTTTGCCGGTTTGGTGGTCATATATATTGCCTCACAAAGCCTTACACCTTCCCTCGCGCAAGAGCTACTCACCCTGACGGGATTAATCATTCTGGGCATAGGTTTTATCATTGCCATGCTGGCACAGGTACGGATGCTGGTAGGTCGTTTATTGCGCTTTTGGGAGCGGCGCTGATTCGCCCAACAGAGTGCGCAACGCATAAATATCGTAGCGTGTGGATTTACCTTCCAGCGAATAACTGGGCGAGCGCGCAGCGAGAAAAGGAGCGCGGCGAGAGCGTTTAACCACCACGCGATAATAAGCCACTCGCAGCGCCGCCTCTAGCAGCTCGTCGGCATCGGGGTCCTCGCCTACCAGGTGCTGAAAGCTGCGCATTTCTTTTTTCACATCGGCCGATTTTTGTCGCTCGGGAAACATGGGGTCCAGATACACCACCTCCACACTGTCCTCGGGCTGCTGCGGCAAATACTCCAGTGCATCGGCCAGCTCAAGCTGCATTCGCGCTAAGATCTCTTGCTGCTCCAGAGTGCCTTGCGCTTGTCCGTGCATCAGGCCATCGCTTAACAGGGCATGTACCAAAGGCGAGCGTTCCAACATCCGCACTTCACACCCCAGGCTGGCGAGTACAAATCCATCGCGTCCAAGCCCGGCGGTGAGGTCCAATATGTGTAGTGGTTTTTTCTTGTCCAGACCACAGGCTTTTGCCAAGGCTTGCCCTTTGCCGCCACCAAAGCGGCGCCGGTGCTCAAGACTACCCGCCAGAAAATCCACCAGCACCGGTCCAGGTGCCTTGCGGCCGGTCTGCTGTAAAAAAACTCGCTCGGCAAATACCAGCGCGTAATCCGGCTCAGTCAATTCAACAGGATCGATGGCCAATAACAAAGGCACATGGAGCCGCTCGGCCAGATGAGCCGCTGCACGCCTTTGGCTTTCATTCTGGCAAATGACGACTACAGGCGACTCAGACATGGGCAGACCATTCTTGCTCGGTACAAGGGATGGGCATCATACCTCCTTGCCTGCCTGCTTGGCAGCCATCTTTAGCCACTAGGGCTGCAAGGGAACAAGATTAATCTCCACTCGGCGATTCTGCTCACGCCCGGCAGCATGGCTGTTGCTGGCCACCGGCCGGTGCGGACCGTAGCCTACCGCCGTCAGTCGATTAAAGGCGACGCCATAGGCAGCCAGGTAATCACGCACACTGCTTGCCCGACGCTCACTCAATAACTGGTTGTATTGCACAGCTCCTGTGGAGTCGGTATGACCCTCGACACTCACCGCTGTATCTTTGTATTCCACCAATACCTTGCCCACGGCATCCAGCACGCGATGAAATTGGGAGCGAATGTGGTGCTGATCTGTGTCGAAAGTGATATTACCGGGCATAATCAGGGCGATAGTATTGCCCTCCCGGCGCACCTGTACGCCACTGTCTTGCAGCTCCTCGCGCAAGACCGTTTCCTGCCGATCCATATAGTGACCTATACCGCCGCCCACGGCGGCACCCGCTACGGCACCGGTCAATACACCGCGGCCACGATCACTGCGGCTGGAAGAGGCCATTCCCACAGCGGCGCCGGCAACCGCACCGACAACGGCACCGGTTGTGGTTTTGCTGGTTTGTTGCTCGCCCGTGTAAGGGTCTTGCGTGGCACAAGCGGCCAACAAGAAGGTCGCCAGCAGTACCCAATAACCTTGTCGATTAATCATTTTTTCCTCCGCACTCCAACAGTTCGATATCTGCATGCTACCATTACTCTCAATAGAGCTATCCCAAGGCTCATCACATTCTTTATGATGAGTTAGCGTGACACGTTAAGGTGGGCAGAAGATGAAAATAGCACGTATAACTATGACCTGGCTCTGTTTGCTCGGGCTTATTGCCTGCCAATCTTACGAAGTCTCGGTGAATGATAATGTTCTTTATACACCCCTGCCTCTGTTTCATCCTTCTCAGGTAAAGGACGAGGCTCTGAGAACCTGCGTGCAGCAAACCATTGAAGATCAAACCATCACCCACGCCAAGCAACTGACGCGTCTCAGTTGCACCCATGCGGGGATCAATAACCTCAAAGGCCTGGAAGTTTTTATTGCGCTGCGCGAGCTGAACCTCTCCGACAATGCCTTGCAAGACCTTGCGCCTTTATCCAAACTGGGCAAGCTGGAACAGTTGCTGTTGCGCAATAACCAGCTACTGAGCGCCAGTCCGTTGCTCAGTCTGATCAAATTGGAAGTTCTGGATTTATCGGGTAATTCCCTGCTCGCCTGTGAGGATATAACGCAACTGCGCACGGCAGTAAACGATAACCAGGGTGAGTTTGTGTCTCCCGCGCAATGTGCTCAAGCGGAATAAAACTCTAGAACGCCAGGCCGATACCTTTGCGAAAATGGCGAATCACCTGCATGGTGACAGGCTCGTCATTAATAACGCCCACCATTTTGTGAAATAACACTTGTAGCTGAGTGCCCACCGGGGGCAAGGGCTGATTTTCCAGCAATACCTGGGCACCGCCTTCGGAAATATCGGTGGTAAATCCTATCAGAGTACCAATGGCAGGATGCCGCATTTCTACCCGAATCGAGCTGCTGGTGCGCTCGTGTCTACGACGTTCTAGCATGGCAAACCCCTGATCATTGTTTCTGAGGGTAACAAGCTTAGCGAATTTTTATGCCTCTAGCGACAGCCACTCAAAACCTTCGTCCTGACAGGCATAAACCAGATTGTGTGCGGCTTGAGCAACGGGGGCGATCGCTTCGCGAGTTAAGGCCAAAGTGTTGTTTTTTTGGCTGATATGAGCGATGGCCAAATGCCGCAACCGTGCGGTATCCAGACGCTCCAGAAAGCCGGCTGCCTGAGCATTGCTCAGGTGTCCCCAGGGACCGCCTACGCGCTGCTTTAAGCTCGGCGGATAGGCGCCACCTGCCAACATCATGGGGTCGTGGTTGGCTTCCAGCACCAGCGCATCGCAATCCTGATAGCGGTTTTCCACATGCGGCGAAACGCTACCCAGGTCCGTTAATACCCCCAAGCGCTGTTGACGATAACGAAAAATATACTGCACGGGTTCACGCGCATCGTGAGGCACGGCCACCGGTTCCACCTGCAGACCGTCGAGGCTAAACACTTCCTGATCCTGAATAAGGTTGAGTTGGGGAATCTTTCCCAAGTCACGACTGTGGTAGGTGCCCGGCGTCATATAGACAGGTATGTTAAAACGGCGCGCCAACACCGCCACGCCCTGAATATGATCGCTGTGCTCATGGGTGACGACAATGGCACGTAACTGGGAAGGGTCGCGCTGCAGACGAGCCAAGCGGGCAATAGTTTCCTTCATGCTAAAGCCGCAGTCCAGCAGTAAGGCGCCGTCTGCCCACTCGACGATGGTGGCGTTACCGCGACTGCCGCTGCCCAGTGACGCCCAGCGCAACATTAGATCAGGTTTTTCCGCAACAACATCAACAAGTCGCGCGCACGCACCGGTTGCAAGCGCTTGCCGTAAGGATCGCGCAAACGCACGGTGTAATCGCCTTCCTCACCAGTGAGAAATACCAAATAGCCAGGGGCAGCGGGAAATTGCTGCTCTGCTTGCCGGTTGGATAGCGGAGCGCGATCAAACGCTTCCCCTTGCGGCACAACGGTCAGCAATTGTTCCAGGCTGTAGGGGCTTTGCGCCACCACGACTTGATCGCGACTGAATAAACCTGACAGCCAGCCGCGCTTTTCTTCGGACTCCAGCGGTTGATAATGCAGGTAATAAATACCCTGGTCAGCGAGGCTATCGTAGATGGCGAAGCCCTCTTGACGCATGGTGTGATAAAGGGTCGCCCGAGCGCGATCTTTACCCAGACGCAAGCGCATCACGGGTTCATTTTCTTCCACTTGCAGAGCCGATTTGGCTTCGCCGCCTATGGCCTGGGCCAACATCGAGGTGCCACCGATCGCCTCATCGGCTGCCAAAATAGCCGCCAGCTCATCCAGCAGCCAGGCTTCTCGCTCAGACGAGCTGGAAACACTGGGCCAAGGGCGTATCTCTTCCGGGTTCACCGTTCCCGGGACGCTCTGATGCAGCACGTGGATTTCGCTGGTATCGGGTTGCACTCCCTGATCAATCACCACCCGATAGCGATCCGAGGTGCTCAAGTCAGTTTTAAATTGTACCCAGTGGCTATCAATCAATCCGCGGCTGATATCCGCTTCTGCCACCGGCAGATTGTTGGTGTTGAGAAAGCTGCGCACTTTTGGCCACAGCTCGCCGGGAGCCACATTCATCAATATCCAGCGCTCGTCGCCCAAACGCTGAATTTTTACCCGATCGGCCAAGGCGTTAGCTGCCAAGGGGTCGGGTCTAGGCACTCGTGCCTGCTTCTCAATGGCAATATTCTCAAACTCGCTCTCGACAATAGGCGGGATCACATACAGCTTGCCCAGCTCTTCAGCTTGCATTCCTTCCGGCATTTGTAATGGCTCAATGCTGTCTGCTTGCTGGTAGTCACCGGCACGGTTGCGGAAGTAGGCATCATCGCCCCAAAACACACCACAGCCTGACAGCCAACCACACAGCCCGACCACTGTCAGGGCTTTTATTGCCTCGTTTCTTATCATCGTTTAAGTCTACTCATTCAATCGTTTACAGCACTCCGGCGTCTGCGAGCGCCTGGCTTACACTGGCATGATAGGTTTCCGAGAGCGGGGTCAGGGGCAGGCGAATGCCTGACTGGATTTTTCCCATCTGCGCCAAGGCCCACTTCACCGGTATGGGATTGGCCTCTAAAAACATGGCGTTGTGAACAGGCATCAGACGTTCGTTAATCGCCCGGGCCTCATCGGCGCGTCCCGCTCTGGCATGTTCGCACATCTGTGCCAGCTCACGGGGTAGGACATTGGCGGTCACGGATATATCCCCATGGCCTCCCAATAGAATTAACTCTACCGCTGTCTGATCGTCGCCAGAAATAACCAGAAAATCTTCCGGTGCTTTTTCAATAATTTCCCGCGCTCTCACCATATCGCCGGTGGCTTCCTTGATGCCGATAATATTGGGGATTTTGGCCAGCTCCAATACTGTTTCCGGCAACATATCCACGGCAGTACGACCGGGCACATTGTAGAGTAACTGCGGAATATCCACCGCGCGGGCAAGGTATTCATGGTGTAAATACAAACCGCGCTGGGTGGGTTTATTGTAATAGGGAGTGACCAACAGGCAGGCATCGGCACCTGCTCTTTTGGCGCCGGAGGTCAGGATCATGGCTTCGGAGGTTGAGTTGGCCCCAGTGCCGGCGATTACCGGAACACGCCCGGCCGCTCGCTTCACCACGCAGCGGATAACCGCCAGGTGCTCATCCACATCCAGTGTCGCCGACTCACCGGTGGTGCCCACCGTTACTATAGCGTTGGTGCCGCAGGCCAGGTGCCAGTCCACTAACGCTTCCAACCCGTCCCAGTCGAGGGTGTTATCGGGGTTCATGGGGGTCACTAAGGCCACCATACTGCCTTGAATCATAAGGTCTCCAATGAGGATAACAGGGCGCCAATCCGTCTCGGCGCGCTCAGTCAATATAACTGGCACATGTTACGCATCGGGACTGACTGGCACAAGCGAGGATCAGGACTTTTTGAACTCCAGCATCCGCTGCAGTGGACGCATGGCCTTCTGCGCCAGCGCCGGCTCCACCAGGATTTCATTGTCGTCAGCTTCAAAGACCTTGGCCAGCGATTCCAGCTCATTCATCGCCATCCAGGGACAACTGGCACAACTGCGACAGGTAGCGCCACTACCGGCGGTGGGCGCCACGTGGAAGACTTTATCGGGATTGCGCTGCTGCATTTTGTAGAAGATGCCCTGATCGGTGGCCACAATGAATTCGCGGTTGGGCAGGGTTTCAGCGGCGCTGATCAACTGTGAAGTGGAGCCGACCACATCGGCCAGCGCTACTACCGAGGAGGGAGATTCCGGGTGCACCAACACAGCGGCTTGCGGGTGAAGCGCTTTGAGATCCTCGATACCCTGCGCTTTAAACTCCTCGTGCACAATGCAGGCACCGTCCCAGAGCAGCATGTCGGCCCCGGTTTGCTGCTGTATATAAGCGCCCAGGTGTTTATCTGGCGCCCAGAGAATTTTCTCGCCGCGCTTATCCAGGTGCTCCACCACCGACAGTGCAATACTGCTGGTCACTACCCAGTCGGCACGCGCTTTTACCGCGGCGGAGGTATTGGCATAAACCACCACGGTACGCTCCGGGTGCTGATCACAAAAAGCTGAGAAAGCGTCTTCCGGACAACCTAAATCCAGCGAGCAAGTGGCTTCAAGGGTGGGCATCAAGACCCGCTTTTGCGGCGTCAGTATCTTGGCTGTTTCACCCATAAACTTCACCCCTGCTACCACCAGGGTGTCGGCTTTGTGCATCTTGCCAAAGCGGGCCATCTCCAGCGAATCGGCGACACAGCCGCCGGTTTCCTCTGCCAGAGCCTGGATAACCGGATCAGTATAGTAATGGGCAACCAGCACCGCATTATGGGCGCTGAGCTGTTCGCAAATACGTTCTTTCAGAACTTCTTGACGTTCCTCGGACAGGGGCTGAGGACGGCTGATGCCGGTCAGATAATCGGCCACCTGCTGATAGGTGTCTTGATTCAAGGGTGATGTGGCAATGACATCATTAGGCATATGGATAACCTCTCGGGTTTCCCCGTTTTACAATACGTCCCATTCTACCATAGCCGCCAGTTAACCTCGGAGGCCCGGCTGCAGACAAAAAAATACCGGCACGCCTGCACGTGCCGGTTATCGTATAGAAGGATCGATCTGGGTAGACGCTGTGCTCGACTCAAAGCGAAGACAATAATCACAGCGAGCAAGGATCCGTAACTTTTCGGCAGGCATTCCTGACCAGCTCTGGGGCGGTCTTGAACATCCTGTGTCAAGCGCATGGCGCTGTAATATGGTGGGTCGTGCTGGATTCGAACCAGCGACCAATTGGTTAAAAGCCAACTGCTCTACCGACTGAGCTAACGACCCAGAATCTGTCGGGATATATCCAGTTCTGCTCATCCCTGCGAACAGGGCAACACTGATTATCCCTGGTGCAAAACGTGCGTCGTTCTGCCTGGTGTATTGGTGGGTCGTGCTGGATTCGAACCAGCGACCAATTGGTTAAAAGCCAACTGCTCTACCGACTGAGCTAACGACCCATTACTTCGCCGAGCGCGGCGAAAGAGGCGCACATGATAATGACTTGAACGAAAAAAACAAGCAGTTTTTTACCTGCTGCGAGGCAAAAACAGCCTGTACACAAGGGCTTGGTGAAAAAAACCAACGTTTCAACGATAGCGTGTCGGGTCCTCGACACCCAGCGCGACAAAGCCCTGACTACGCAGGCGACAACTATCACAGCGCCCACAGGCCCGACCCTGCTCGTCCGCCTGATAACAAGATACCGACAAGCTGTAATCGACCCCCAGCGCCAAGCCAGCACGGATAATGTCGGCTTTTGACAGGTGAATTAACGGTGTGCGTATTTTCAGGCGCTGACCTTCAGCACCGGCACAAGTGGCGAGATTAGCCATGGCCTCAAAGGCATCGATATACACTTCACGGCAGTCTGGATAGCCGGAGTAATCCACGGCATTGACGCCAATAAAAATATCGCTGGCACCCAGCACTTCTGCCCAGCCCAGCGCAATCGAAAGAAAAATAGTGTTGCGCGCCGGCACGTAGGTGATCGGAACGCCCTCAGTTTCTTGCTCCGGCACGGCAATTTGCATGTCTGTCAAGGCCGAACCACCGATGGCTCCCAGATCCAGTTTGATGACTTTGTGTTCAATGCTGCCGTGGGCGCGAGCCGCACGCTCTGCTGCCTGCAACTCTGCGCGCATACGTTGACCATAATCAAAACTGATGCTGTAACACTCAAAGCCCTCGTCGCGGGCTATCGCCAAAGTGGTAGTAGAATCCAGCCCGCCGGATACCAGCACCACTGCTTTTTTCGTTGTCATCTGTTCACCTGTTTAGTGTCCCGGCACATCGTCCCAAAGCAATTTGTGCAACTGCAACTGAAAGCGTACCGGCAAATTGTCGGCGACTACCCACTCGGCCAATTCACGCGGCGCGAGCTGACCGTAGCTGGGAGAAAATAGCACTTCCGCCACGCGCTCGTTCAGGCGATATTTATCGAGCTGCATTTTCGCCCACTGATAATCATCGCGCGAACACAGCACAAACTTCACTTGATCTTGCGCGGATAAAAAAGCGATATTATCCCAGAGGTTGCGCGCCACTTCTCCCGATCCGGGGGTTTTAATATCCATCACTTTAACCACGCGCTCATCCACCGGCTCCAGTGACATGGCACCACTGGTTTCCAACGACACCCGGTAGCCTGCATCACATAATTGCTGCAGCAAATCCACACAAGGAGTTTGCGCCAGCGGCTCGCCGCCGGTGACGCACACATAGCGCGGCTGGTATTCAGCCACCTGCGTCAACACTTGCGATAATGACATGCGCTCACCGCCGTGAAAGGCGTAGGCACTGTCGCAATACTGGCAGCGCAGAGGACAACCGGTGAGGCGCACAAAAACTGTAGGCAGCCCCACCGTATTGGCTTCGCCTTGCAAGGAATAAAAAATTTCAGTGATTTTTACGCTCGACTCTGTCATTGATCTTATGCTCTTCGCCAACCGGCGGTAAAAATTATGGTAATCTATCAGGCTTTGCGGTCAGGGTTTCGTTATGCATCTTCCCAAAACCAAAGAGGAACAGCGCCGGGAATTAGAGCAAGCCTTGCAGGCCTACTTACAGCAAGGTGGCCAGGTTGAACATGTACCCTCCGGTATTTCCGGTCGGGTCGATCATAACCGTGCCCTGCCCCACGTGTTCGAAAAATCCTCTACCCCTCAGACCCGCACTCCGCTGGATTCTGTTGTTGCCGCTATAGAACAGCGCCGCAAGCTGCGAGGCGAAATTGCGCCTGCCCGTTCCGCCGCAGCAAAAAAGCCGCGTAAAAAAATGATTTACGACGACTTTGGTCAACCGCTGCGGTGGGAATGGGAGGAAAGTTAGCTCGCCGGGGTGTCAATCAAACCATAACCCGCTTGCAACACCTCGATAATTTCTTCACGCGGTTGCTCTGGCAACACTATCGAACGTCCGGTAATAGTTGCCGCCACATCGAGATAAGTGCGCGAAACTTCCAGCAATACCTCTTCGGGCAAGGCATGTTCACGAGCCAGCGCCGTGCGCTCATCCATACGATCTTTATTCAGTAAAATATCCGCATCAGGCACATAGCTCAGCAAGGCCTGGCGAAAAGCTTCCTTGGATTTTTCTACCACCTGGCCCTGGCGATAGAGCGCGCCGTCCCAGATGCGCGACGAGTCAGGCGTGCCCACCTCGTCCATATAAATCATTTTTTCCTGGCCGCGGCTATCGGTGACATAACCAAATTCAAATTTGGTATCGACAAAAACCTGATCCTCCGCCGCCAGCGCTTCGCTGATAACCTCAAAGCCTTCTTTGAGTAACTGCTCATAATGATCTACATCCGCGCGAGAACTAAACCCAAACTCTGTATAGTGCTCCAGCAGATCCTCGCGCGTCACATTGACATCATCCGCTTCAGGAACACCGGGGATACCGCGCAAAATACCTTTGGTGGAAGGGGTAATTAGCAACTCGGGCAATTTTTGATCGCGCCGCAGCCCCTCGGGCAATTCAATACCACAAAAACGGCGCTCGCCACGGGCATAGGCTCGCCACATAGAGCCGGTAATATACTGGCGGGCAATAGCCTCTACCTTGATAGGCCGTGCTTTTTGCACAATCCACACCAACGGATGAGGAATATCGAGAATATGGCTGTCGGCCAAAGTGCGCTGGCGAAACAGCTCGAACCAATGGTTGGCGATAGCATTCAGAGCGGCCCCTTTGCCGGGCACGCCTTGCAGTCCACCTTCACCGTGCCAAATACAATCAAAGGCCGAAATGCGATCGGAGATCACCATCACTGCCAGCTCGGCATCAGCCGCTACCGGATAGCCTTTTTCGGCAATCAAACGGCGGCTGTCTTCCGGCGTCAACCAATAGACTGAACGCACTTTGCCGCTGTGCACCGGTGCGCAGCGGCGTATCGGCAGATCATCATTAACAGCGAGCACCTGATACGCTGAAGCCATGATGTTAGATCCTGAAATGTGAAACCAAAGGGGCAGCATCTTAGCAGATCCGGCCCCGACAGGCACAATATTACTGCAGTATTGGTTGGAATAAGTGCGATGTTCGAGAGGCAGAGGTTGCGGCGCAGCCACCGGGATTGTGCATAGCAGGGATGCTATGCCCAAGCCCCCAGGGATGGGTTTACGGCGCGTCCCGGAGGCTGTGCCGTGACCTCGGCCAGAACCACTATTCTCTGTAAAAACCTCTTACAGTTCGTGCGCTCTGAACAAACAGCGCCGAGGCCGCCGTATGGTGTGTGGGACACGCCGTGAATACGTCCTTGTAGGCTTCACTTAAACATCCCTGTTTAAGAGAGTCCCTCACACCACACAACGACCCCGGCTCGGTGCCAGCGGAAAGCCAGGTGGT
>Ga0079223_10001628_pt1 | contig 13485 bp, 11 predicted proteins | sample Stecom2011_FD_75072 | JGI IMG/M metagenome (GOLD analysis project Ga0079223, IMG submission 75072) | Agricultural soil microbial communities from Utah to study Nitrogen management - Steer compost 2011 | ecosystem: Environmental > Terrestrial > Soil > Agricultural land | place: USA: Utah... | reverse complement strand
GGATTTGCCAATAAAATACCAACAGGCGCCATGCTTTTGGTTTCGGATCAACCTATGGTTCCCGAAGGTGTTAAAACATCAGAAAGCGACAAAAAAGTTACGGGAGCTTATGTTGAAAACCACCTCAAACTGGGCATTGGTGCGATGAAGGAGATTGCGATGGACGGACGTTCGGTTAAACATTTGAAATTTTAAATGCCTCATAAAAAAATACTCGCCGATTTAAAGCAAAAAAAATACGCACCCGTATATATTTTTGAAGGCGAAGAACCTTATTTTATTGATCTTCTGAGCGATTACATCTCAGAACACGTTTTAGACGACGCCGAGAAGGAATTCAATCAATCTATTCTTTACGGTCAGGATGTAAAGCCGGAAGATCTTGCACCGATTGTAAAACGCTATCCTATGATGGCTGAACACCAAGTGGTAATTGTGCGTGAAGCCCAGGTATGGCGCAATTTTGATGCATTAGAACACTTTATTAAAAACCCGGTTACGAGCACAATTTTGGTGATTAACTATCGGGGGAAAAAATTAGACGGCCGAAGTACGCTCGCTAAATTAATCAAAAGCAAAAAGCACAACGTAGTATCTTTAAGCAGTCCAAAGCTTCGCGAAAACGAGGTTGCCGCTTGGATTAATCAATATTGCAAATCGAAAAATCTTGAAATAGATCCAAGAGCTGTTGGAATGCTCGCCGAGAACATTGGTAATAACTTGGGTAATTTAGTAGATGCGCTCGACAAACTTATTATTGTGGTTCCAAAAGGGCAAACCATTAGTCCTGACGATGTGTCAAAGCACATAGGAATCAGCAAGGACTTCAACATTTTCGAACTTCAAAAAGCAATCGGTCAGCGCAACGATTATCGGTCTTTATTTATTGCCAATTACTTTGCGAACAACCAAAAAGACCACCATGTAATTCCGGTTACAGGTGGGTTATACCGATTTTTTAGGCAGCTTTTGATTTACCATTCACTGGTGAAAAGCACCGACAAAAACGCATTGGCATCCGCCATGGGCGTCAGCCCTTATTTTTTAAACGATTATATAACCGCTTCCCGAAATTATGGCCCGTATCAGGTCATAAATGTAATTGACATCCTTCACGATATTGATTTGAAATCAAAAGGAGTAAATATCACCGGAATGGATTCCGGAGTTTTACTAAAGGAGATGGTAAGTCGCATTTTAAGGGTTTAGGTATCAAAGATTCAATAGTTTTTGACCTTAACTTATCTATCAATCTGCAATTTTCATAAATCATTAGGCTTATATATTCCTTAACTTAGCGCCCTTTTGAAATAACCCCCATACATGAAGTCCTTTTTATTAACTCTTGTTTTCTGGATATCAGCTGTTTCAATCACACTTGCACAAGGTGGTACACTTCGTGGTTTTGTATATGAGGAAGATTCGGGAGAGCCGGTAATTTTTACAAATGTGTATTTAAGAGGCACTTCATTAGGTGCATCTACCGATGTAAACGGATATTTTTCGATCAACAACATTCCCGACGGCACTTACACACTTCAGGTTACCTATCTTGGATTCGACACTTTAAAAAAGCAAATCGACATATCTGTAGATAGGATCATCACGGAAAAACTTTTCCTTAAAAAGTCGAGTATTCAAATGCAGACGGTAGAGATCTCTGCTCAAAAGCAAGAGGCCTTGACCAATGTTACAATGTCGGTAACCAAAGCCACACCGAAAGAAATAAAACAAATACCCAGCATTGGAGGAACTCCGGATTTAGCTCAATATTTACAGGTTGTACCCGGCGTAGTTTTTACGGGCGATCAAGGTGGGCAGCTATATATTCGCGGTGGAACTCCTGTTCAAAACAAAGTTCTTTTAGATGGAATGACCGTTTACAATCCATTTCACAGCATCGGCCTTTTCTCGGTTTTTGACACCGAGCTTATCCGAAACGCCGATATTTACACCGGCGGTTTTGGTGCTGAATACGGCGGAAGGGTTTCATCTATAATGGATATCACCATGCGCGACGGAAATAAGCGCCGATTTGCCGGAAAGGTTGGGGCGAGCACTTTTGCAGCAAATGTGTTGTTAGAGGGACCGATTAAAAAGCAAACCAATGAAGGCTTGAGTTCATCATCGTTTGTGTTTTCGGCTAAGCACTCATATCTCGATCAGTCGTCACAGTTATTCTACGATTATATTTACGACGACGGGCTGCCTTTTAGTTTTACCGATTTATATGGAAAAGTATCCTTTAATGCAACCACAGGAACTAAATTTAGCTTATTTGGTTTCAATTTTAAAGACGAAACCACTTTTCAAGAAACAAGCAAACTCAATTGGGATGCAGCGGGTGGAGGAATAAACTTTGTATTGGTACCGCAAAGCAGTCCCGCACTTGTGTCGGGCCAGTTTAACATCAGCAAATACGAGATTACCCTATTGGAGAAAAGCCTGTTATCAAATCCAAGTGACGCCGTAGAAGGGCCAGTGTTTTTACAACCTCGCACATCGGGCATCAACAGTTTTAATTTTGGAATCAACTTTAAGTATTTTCAAGGCGACAATGAATTTAAATACGGTGTGGATATCTCCGGATTCTCCACTGATCTTTCATTCTTTACGTCACTGGGCGAACGGATAAAACAAGACAACAACAGCACTGAACTTGCCGGTTTTGCAGCTTATAAGTTTAAGTTAAACAACTTGATACTCGACCTAGGCTTCCGCGCCCAATATTACTCATCGATACGGGTATTTAAGCCCGAACCACGCCTGGGAGTAAAGTATAATGTGACTTCAAAACTAAGGCTTAAGGCCGCAGGAGGTTTGTATTCTCAAAACGTGATTAGCACCACATCCGACCGTGATATTGTAAACTTGTTTTACGGTTTTATGGTTGCACCCGAAGACATTCAGAAGCAGTTTGAAAAAGAAAACGGAACTGTAACCGACGTCAACAATCCTTTACAGACGGCTTATCATGTAATAGCAGGCGTTGAGTACGACCTTACGGATCGCATAAATATAAATGTGGAGGCATATTATAAAAACTTCACGCAGGTTACTAACATCAACCGCAACAAGATGTATAGTAAGAACGATCCCGATGCGCCCGACATCTTAAAAGCCGACTTTATTATTGAGTCGGGTGATGCGCGTGGTGTCGATTTTACACTAAAGTACGAGGACCGCAAATATTATCTTTGGGCAGTTTATTCTATTGCCGATGTAGACCGGTGGGACGGAGTGAATACATACAGGCCTGTATTTGACCGACGGCATAACGTAAATTTACTCGCATCGCGTCGCTTTGGCGAGCGTTTAAACTGGGAGGTAAGCTTTAGATGGAATTACGGGAGCGGTTTTCCATTTACCCAAAACCAAGGTTTCTATTTGCGAGAAACACTTGAAAATGATATTAATACTGATATTACCGGAACAAACTCCAACAATGTAGAAATTCAATATGCGGGTTTAAATCAGGGCAGGCTACCTGACTACAGCCGCTTGGATTTTACCTTGAAAAAGACATTTGAATTTTCGGATTACTCAAAACTTGAAGCCAGTGTGAGTGTAACCAACGTTTACAATAGGGAAAATATTTTCTATGTTGACCGCGTAACAGCTGCAAGAGTAAATCAGCTTCCTATTCTTCCGAGTATTGGCTTTTTGTACAGCTTTTAAGCGTGTTAATCGAATTTATTTGATTAATTTATCATATTGTATAAACTACATTTCGGCACGTAGCTATTAATGTTAACTTTGTGCCCCGTAGTTACATTTTCTCAATTTCTATCACTCATGGGTCACAAGACCAAGTATATCTTTGTAACAGGCGGGGTTACATCATCATTAGGTAAAGGCATTATTTCCGCATCGCTGGCCAAGCTATTGCAGGCTCGCGGATTTTCTGTTACGATTCAAAAGTTGGATCCGTATATTAATATCGATCCGGGCACGCTGAACCCATACGAACACGGTGAGTGTTTTGTAACCGAAGACGGAGCCGAAACCGATCTCGATCTCGGCCATTACGAGCGATTCCTTAATATCGACACCTCACAAAGCAATAATGTTACAACCGGTCGTATTTATCAAAATGTAATTGATAAAGAAAGACGTGGCGATTACTTGGGTAAAACTGTTCAGGTGGTCCCGCATATCACCGATGAGATAAAAAGATGTATTCAAATTCTTGGAAACACCCACGATTACGATTTTGTAATCACTGAAATTGGCGGTACAGTAGGCGATATAGAATCGTTGCCCTACATTGAAACAGTGCGTCAGTTAAAGTGGGAAATGGGAACCGACTGTATAGTAGTCCATCTTACACTCGTGCCCTATTTGGCAGCAGCAGGAGAATTAAAGACCAAACCAACCCAGCATAGTGTAAAACAACTGCTGGAACTTGGGGTACAGCCCGATATTCTGGTTTGTCGTACCGAGCACGAGCTCACTATAGATTTACGAAATAAAATTGCAAAGTTTTGCAACGTCGCTCCCGATGCGGTAATAGAGTCGATAGACGCCGAGACGATTTATGACGTTCCGAATCTTATGCAAATCGAGGAGCTTGATAAAGTTGTGTTAGACAAGCTAGGCGTTGATTCGAGCGGAGAAGCCCAACTTACAAAATGGAATCAGTTTGTACAGCGGCACAAAAACCCAAAGACTTCGATTAAAATAGGTTTGGTGGGTAAGTACATTGAATTAAAAGACTCGTATAAATCTATCGCCGAATCATTTATTCACGCAGGAGCACACAACGAAGTAAGTGTAGAATTGGTTTGGATACACAGCGAAGAAATTACCGAGAAGAATGCTGCTGCGGCACTCAAAGATGTAAAGGGAATTCTTGTGGCACCCGGATTTGGCGAACGCGGAATAGAAGGCAAGATTCAAGCAGTAAGATACGCGCGTGAAAACAATGTTCCATTCTTAGGTATATGTTTAGGAATGCAATGTGCGGTAATTGAGTATGCACGAAACGTTTTGGGCTTATCCGATGCGCATACTGCCGAAATCGACCCCAACACAAAGCACCCTGTTATTGATCTTATGCTCGACCAGCAAGATGTATCCGACAAGGGAGGCACCATGCGTTTGGGGGCATATAATTGCGAGATAAAACCGAATACGCTGGCTTTTGAGATTTATGGTCAACCCATAATTTCAGAAAGACACCGACACCGCTACGAATTCAATAATAAATACAAAGCCGAATTTGAAAGCAAAGGCATGATAGCTTCCAGAATAAACCCCGAAAACAATTTGGTGGAGATAGTTGAAATCCCTGCCCACCCATGGTTTATTGGAGTTCAGTTTCATCCGGAATACAAGAGTACGGTAGCAAATCCCCACCCTTTGTTTATACATTTTGTAAAAGCAGCGGTTGAGATAAGCCAAAAATTGGAAAAAGCTTAACAAATCATTTTTATCGTTTGTCTAATAAACTTTGTGTGCTGCCGCCAAGGGGTTATCTTTGTCGCCTTAAATAATCAAGAATGGATAAAAATTCCGTCATAGGACTGGTGCTGATTGGTTTGCTACTCGTAGCATACACCATTTACCAAAGGCCGAGTGAGGCTGAAATTGCAGAACAACAACGAATTCAAGACAGTATAGCTACTGCACAGGCTGAAAAGCAGGCAGAGCAAAGTGTTAAATCTTTTGAAAATTCTCAAACTGAATTAACAACCCCCGGCGATACAAGCGCTATAGCGCCAATTGCAGTAGACAGTATTGACAACGCTGTAAAAAACGAAGCCCTTAAGCTTAAATACGGCGTGCTGGCTAATGCCACTCAAGGTGAAAGTCAGGAAATTGAAATCACAACCGATTTACTGAAACTGAGATTCAGCAATAAGGGTGGAGTACCCGTTTATGCCGAGTTGGTTGAGTTTACTACATACGACTCGCTTCCGCTCGTGCTTTTTGACGAGCAAACCTCCAATTTCGGGTTGGAGTTTACCTACCCATCATTAGGCAACTTCAACACTTCGGAGTTTCACTTCACTACGAATGCTTCGACTGTTTCGATTAATAAAAACGATTCACAAGAGATTACCTATACGCTTGCGCTAAGCGACGGTCGTAAAATTGAAAACATCTACACCATAAAAGGTGATAGCTACGATATTGGCTTTAAAACCAACTTTTACGATGTAAGCGGAGTGATCACTTCGCCCAAGATTGTTTGGGAGATGAGCTCTTATCCGAATGAAAAGAGCATCAAGATGGAGCGTAACAACTCTACATTTTTCTACAAGGAAGTAGATAAAGGCAGAGATTACCTCAGCGAAACAAGCGATGACACAGAAGAAATAAGCAAAAGAAAACTACAGTGGCTGGCATATAAGCAAAACTTCTTTTCTGCTATTCTAATCGGAAACGCACCATTTGGTCAAGGAACCAAATTGGAAAGCTACCCATATCCCGACGAAAACGACTCGTTATCTCAATATTACAAAGCATCTATTCCATTAGAAATAGTGGGTTCAGGAACCGCATTTGACGTTAAATTGTTTTTGGGGCCGAACGATTACAAAGTTCTAAATCCCTACGGAATGGAACTCGACAAAGTCATTAACCTGGGCTGGGGAATATTCGGCTGGGTTAACAAATACATTGTCATCAAGATTTTTGACTGGCTCGAAACCACAGGTTTGTCATACGGGATTATCATTTTGATACTCACTTTGTTTATCAAGATGATTTTGATGCCACTTACGTGGAAAAACTATTTGAGCAGTGCAAAAATGCGGGTACTCAAACCTGAAATCGAAGAGCTTAATGAGAAGTATAAGGATGCCGAGCCTGTGAAGAAGCAGCAGGCGACCATGGAGCTGTACCGAAAAACCGGTGTAAGCCCATTTGCCGGATGTATTCCAATGCTTATCCAATTGCCCATACTGTATGCTATGTTTAGGTTTTTTCCTTCTAGCATTCAGCTCCGGCACGAGCCCTTCCTTTGGGCCGACGACCTTTCGGCATACGATAGCATTGCATCGCTCCCATTCAATATTCCAGCGTATGGCGACCACGTGAGTTTGTTTACGCTGCTCATGGCCCTGAGTACTTTGATATACACAGTGTACAACAGCAGCAATATGCCTACGCAAAATCAGCCGGGTATGCCCAATATGAAAGTGATCATGTATATTTTCCCTTTCATGATGCTGTTTTTCTTCAACAGCTTCGCTTCGGGTCTGAGCTATTACTATTTCCTTGCCAACGTAATCTCTATATTCCAGATGATTGTGATCAAGAAATTCTTTATCGATGAAGATAAAATCAGAATTCAAATCGCTGAGAATAAGAAAAAGAAAGGAAAGCAGGGAAAGTCGAAGTTTCAGAAAAAGCTCGACGAAATGGCTAAGCAGCGTGGATTGAATACCAAATAATTTTTTTGGTATAACGTGTTCTTAAAGTCGATATTTACCAAGGCGGTCCGGAATCAAAAATGCAACAGTACACTTGCATTCTGAAAGCGGCACATGCTTTGCATAACCATCACATATATAAGAACATCACTCGGATAAATACGTATTAGAAAATGAGAATATTACTTTTTATAGCGGTTATAGCCGCATCTATTAGCTGCAAAAACCAAAAAAGCGCCACAACAGACATTGCCGAAAGCGACATTATAACCCAAGATACGCTTGTCGTTATTGTAGAAAAACCTGTACAACCAAAAGATAGTTTGGTAATCTCCTTCGAAAAAACACCTTGTTTCGGTCGCTGCCCGGTATATAAAATAAAAGTCTACGAAAGCGGTTTTGCACTCTACGAGGGAATAAATTTTGCTGAAAAAATGGGGATGTATTCTACTGTTTTGACTAAGTCACAAATTGAAAACATTTACCAATCGGCAATTGGAATAGACTATTTCAACCTCGACTCAGAGTACAATAACCCATTGATTACAGACTTACCCTCTACCATTTCGCGCATTAATTACGATGGTCAGGATCATAGAATTATGGCTAGAAACAACATTCCTGAAAAACTTAAGATTTTTCACGATAACCTATCCGTCACCCTTTTGGAAAAAAATTGGAAGCCATACAGTTTTCATTAAGCCAAGAAGACCGCTTTAAAGAAGTAAAAGGCACAAACGCCTCCATAAATCAGCTTGAGGCCAGTACTAAGCAAAAAACCTATAAATGAGCCCGTTGCACTTTTTAGCGCCAGCTTAAAATCACTTCTATTGGCGATCAGCTCACCCAAAAAGGCGCCAACAAACGGCCCCAACACAATCCCGAGCGGCCCAAAGAACAAACCCACTACCAGCCCCACTACCGAACCTGTAACCCCGGCTTTTGATCCGCCAAATTGTTTGGTTCCCCATGCCGGAATAAGGTAATCTAGCGCGGTTACAACAACCATAACAGCGGCCATAATCACCAAAAAAGAAATAGAGTAGTCGGCGTATTTTGAAAAATAAAGTACCAATATGCCCACCCATGAAATGGGCGGCCCCGGCAGTACGGGCAACACCGATCCTACAATTCCGATTAAAATTAAAATTCCGCTAAGAAAAGCGAAAAAAACATCCATCTTATTGTGGTTTTACTTGTGCTAAACTAATATTTTCCGATCAGTATTTCATCGCACCACTTGAAATCCTTTTCAAATCCATAAAAAATGATGAATTTCGCAGCTTATTTAGAATTCACAAAATGAGCATTCGTGCGATTACACCGATTGACGGTCGGTATGCTTCAAATACAAGCGAACTGGTAGAGTATTTTTCAGAGTATGCCCTAATAAAATTCAGGGTGCAGGTTGAAATAGAATATTTTATCGCCCTTTCGGAAATTCCGCTAAGCCAATTGTCAGGCATTACTGAGCAACACAAGGGAAAACTTCGCGATGTATATCTCAAGTTTTCAGAATCAGATGCGGCGCTGGTGAAAAAATTCGAAAGCGTGACCAACCATGACGTAAAAGCTGTGGAGTACCTGGTAAAGGAAAAACTCGACGCTTTGGGTCTCGAAAAACATGCAGAATTTGTGCACTTTGGCCTTACTTCTCAAGACATCAATAATACTGCCGTACCTGTATCGGTACGAACTTGTCTGGATGATGTTTATTTCCCTGCGTTAAACGAAATCACAGTTTCGCTAGAAAACCTATCCAAACAATGGCGCGACACGCCTATGTTAGCGCGTACCCATGGTCAGCCCGCCTCTCCTACCCGCTTGGGTAAGGAAATCAAAGTTTTTCATGAGCGACTCAGCGCCCAAATAAATCGACTAAAAGAAATTCCTGTGTCCGGCAAATTTGGTGGAGCCACCGGCAATTTTAATGCGCATTTTGTAGCTTTTCCGGAAATAGATTGGGTAAACTTTGGAAATACATTCCTAGACAAGAATTTAGGAATCGCCCGACAGCAAACAACCACCCAAATTGAGCATTACGATGAGCTGGCTGCTAAGTTTGATGCCATGAAACGGATCAACACGATTTTGATAGACTTTGCCCGCGACATTTGGACCTACATTTCAATGAATTACTTTAAGCAGGCGATCAAAGCCGGTGAGGTTGGGTCGTCGGCGATGCCACACAAGGTAAACCCCATTGATTTTGAAAATGCAGAAGGAAATCTGGGAATGGCAAATGCCGTTTTAGAATTTCTTTCCGGAAAACTGCCTATATCCCGTCTTCAGCGCGACCTAACCGATAGTACAGTGCTGCGCAACGTAGGATTACCCTTTGGCTACAGCCTAATCGCATTCAAATCTATACTCAGAGGTATTGGCAAACTGCTCTTGAATGAAGAGGCCATCCATGCCGATTTGGAAGAAAATTGGAGCGTGGTTGCAGAGGCCATTCAAACCATCTTGCGTCGCGAAGGATACCCCAAGCCATATGAAGCCCTGCGAGATTTAACCCGAACAAATACGGTAATCAACAAGGATTCCCTTCATTCATTTATTGACACTTTAAATGTTGAGGAATCTATAAAGTCTGAATTGAAGAAAATCACTCCATACAATTACACAGGAATTCAACTTGTGAGCGAATGAAGAGTTTTATTCAAATATTAAGGCTGCTTAAAAACTACAAGCCGCAAATTGCTGCGAATGTATTTTTTAATATTCTGTCTACCATATTCTCTATTTTTTCGCTTACTGCGGTAGCGCCTTTTTTGACCATATTATTTGCCCCCGACGAAATTGAGCTCCCGGCAACAGCTCCCGAATTCAGTTTGAGCAGCTCCGAATTTTTAGGCTACATCAATTATCAATTCGCCTTATTTATAGACACGTATGGTAAAGATCAGGCCTTGATTTATTTTTGCGTTTTTATCATAATCATTTTCTTTTTAAAGAACATCACCAATTACTTCACCCTTTACTTTATTGCTCCCGTGCGCATTGGCGTTGTGCGCGACTTGCGCCAAGCTATGCACAAAAAAATGCTCGTTCTTCATTTGGGCTACTACAGCGACGAGCGAAAAGGCGACTTGATTTCACGTGCATCGAGCGACGTTAACGAAGTTGAAAACTCGATTATCTCATCGCTTGAAATGGTGTTTCGCGATCCCATTTTAATTATCGCTTATTTGTCGACCATGATTGTGATGAACTGGAAGCTCACCATTTTTGTGTTTATCCTTCTACCCTTAAGCGGAATTTTTATATCTAAAATCGGAAAGAGTTTGAAAGGAGCTTCGAATCAAGGTCAGTCGAAATTAGGTGAAGTGATGTCGGTATTTGAAGAATCGCTGAGCGGAATGCGCATAATTCAGGCATTCAACGCACAGGACAATATTCAAAAGCGATTTGACACTACCAATTCGGCATATCATCGCTTGATGGTAAAGTTATACCGCAAGCAATATCTCGCCAGTCCGCTTACCGAAATATTGAGTGCTATTACGCTTGCAGTACTGATTTATTACGGTGGCTTGCTTGTTTTTGACGCTCAGGAAGATGGGTTTACCGGAGCCTTTTTTGTGACATTCATTGTTATCTTCTCTCAAATTATCGCCCCGGCAAAATCCTTTAGTCAGGCTTATTTTAAAATCCAAAAAGGGATTGCTTCTGTAGAGCGGATCAACAAAGTGCTTCATGCCGAAGAAAAGATTGCAGATCCGGTCGATCCGATTCATTTAAAAGAATTTAAATCTGAATTAAAATTCGAAAACGTTCATTTTAAATACGGAAGAAGCAAAGTGATTTCGGGCATGAGTTTGGATATCAAAAAGGGAGAAAAGATCGCTTTAGTTGGCCCCTCCGGTGGTGGAAAAAGTACAGTTGCCAATTTAGTGCCCCGATTTTACGATGTGAGCGAGGGACGTATTACCATCGATGGCGTTGATATTCGCAGAATTCCGATTGCGGAACTGCGTGATTTATTCGGAATTGTAACCCAGGATTCAATTTTATTCAACGATACGATTGCCAATAACATCCGCTTATCACGACCTGAAGCTACCGACGCTGAAGTTATAGAAGCAGCTCAAATCGCCAATGCTTACGACTTTATCACGGCCTTTGAAGATGGGTTTGAAACCAGTGTGGGCGAGAGTGGCAGTAAGCTAAGCGGCGGACAAAAACAGCGCATAAGTATTGCTCGGGCGGTGCTAAAAAACCCACCCTTTTTAATCCTCGATGAGGCCACCTCTGCGCTCGATACCGAATCGGAAAAATTAGTGCAAGACGCAATCAATAAACTTATGGAAAACCGAACCTCATTGGTTATTGCCCATAGGCTATCGACTATTCAGCACGCCGATAAAATAGTCGTTTTAGAAGGTGGAAAAATCACCGAGATTGGAAAGCACGAGGAGCTTTTGTTGCAAGATGGAATGTATAAGAAACTTTATGACTTGCAGTCGTTTCAGTGAATACTTTGTCGACGAGCCGCCTCTTCTTTTCGAGCCAGCTTTTCCTTAGCTTTTTCTTTATTGTATTCAATAGCATCGGGTCGGTATTGCACAAATGTATGAATCCACATTGACCGCGACCATCGATACATGATCGGCATAAGCGCAAGAAGTGTTATTACCCCAACAACTAAAAATAAAATAGCATCGTCAAAAAACGAATAGTTAATTAGCCCGATTGCATCGAAAGTAGCGAGCGCAACAAACACCGCGACCCAAAGTGCCACGGTAAGTGCATAACTAACATAAGCCGCCCCATAATAAAAACCGGGTTCGCGATTAAAGTCCTCTCCACAGTTCGAGCACTCAGAATTTATTTCAGCCATGCCTTTTGTATAGGCTGATTTTGTTTTGAATAAATCTCCTTTGTAGCAGCGTGGGCAAGTCATTGCTACCATGGAATATATTTTAGTGTTCTTAAAAGCCATATTTTGTAATTATTCCGCAAAAGTACGGATACTATACCACATTTCAGATTCAAATCCGGCTATACTCCACTCCTCCACGTTGAAAACTTTGTTGACAATCATATCGACCGGCATCCAATTTTACCGAAAAATTGTCGTTAATTTTGTGAGTTGAACCCCAATTTAAAAACGCCACTACACTATGCTTACATTATTCGGAAAGAAAAGAATATCCGAAGATAGAGTTGCAAACGTATTTGTGAATGGAATTCAGGCACTTATAGATTCCGGGTTTGAAAATGTTGTGGGATTAATCAACGATTCTCCCGAGTTTACTCAACCTCCGGGTGTAACGACCGACGATATTGGGGTGTTTACAATGATCATTCTTTCGGGGAATATCCAAATGATTCCGGCTCACTTCGAAAGTGGCCAGGATAAACGGATAACTGAATATATCCTAGATAAATTTGCCGCGCTGTACGAAATCGACAAGATGGAACTTGCCGTAATGGTTAGTGATACCCGTAAATTTATGGCGCGTAAGAACCATCCCAGCAAAAACACTTTGAATGGTATGGCCAAAGGTCTTTTTTGCCGATTGGAACTCAATGATTTTCAAGAACCTTATTTTAAGAGTTTACACTCTCCAAATCCGATTTTCATCCAGCGCTTACGCGATGCGCTAGAGAACTTTATGTGGGATTGGGCAGCTATTACAGATAAGTACCGGATCGTTCAACAGAATTAATGCGTGTGGAGTCTTAAATCGCTTCTAAATCAGGTATTATATCCGGGTTTTAAGTCAGCTTCTCTCTTACAGTTTGCATAAACTTCGAAGCATATACAAAGTCATTGAGCTCCTTATTGGAGGTGCGTAAAATTTCTTCACGATCACCCTCCCACCAATTCTCTCCTTTGTGTATGAACATAATATGATCTCCAATTTCTATTACCGAATTCATATCATGTGATATAACTACCGTTGTAATGTCCATTTCTTTGGTTATATCTCGAATCAGTTTATCGATAACAATAGATGTTTGCGGATCGAGTCCCGAGTTTGGTTCATCACAAAATAAATACTTCGGTTTTAAGGCAATTGCCCTGGCGATACCGATACGCTTTTGCATTCCGCCACTGGTTTCGGAAGGATAAAGATCATTTATGCCTTCGAGGTTT
>Ga0079223_10001626_pt1 | contig 13490 bp, 10 predicted proteins | sample Stecom2011_FD_75072 | JGI IMG/M metagenome (GOLD analysis project Ga0079223, IMG submission 75072) | Agricultural soil microbial communities from Utah to study Nitrogen management - Steer compost 2011 | ecosystem: Environmental > Terrestrial > Soil > Agricultural land | place: USA: Utah... | reverse complement strand
TATGAAAAGGCCCGGTTTTTCTTGCCAATAGTCTGAATGTTCAACAGAGCATTCGATATTATATCCTCTATTGTCATCTAAATTCAACAATAAGTCCCCTAGAAAACGGGTCAAGAAACTTTCCCTTAATTAAATATATTTTCAGTCCCTTATACAGCAGGTCATATATATGGAAAGGAGGTGAGTTGATTGAGTATAAGCCGGTGGTTCCCCGGGTGCAGAAAGATTGAGCATAAACCTGATGAGCAGGTGGGCTTGTGGTTGACCGGTAATGACATGATCGATTACGGTTTACAAACGGTTGTTGTGGATAGTAACAAGAATTCCCCTGAAGATCTCGTTTTCGCAGACCTGGACAGGTTTGCCGGTATGCTAAAAGAAACATTACTGGCCGGAGGTTTTACGGGACAGATTTCGGTCTTTTATACCATGAATTTTGGCGCTATCAACCCTTCGCTAAAGAAAACGCCGGAAAAGAAAACCAGTTTTGCGGAAGAAGTGTCTCATGCCTACCGCTACAGACCAGAAAAAGCGAAAGAAGCCTGTGTTTACTGTGGTCGCCCGGCGATTACCCGCGGGTATCGCAATCTGGTTCCTATGCTGACAGGAGAAAATGTGATCAATTTTTACCCTCATGGCGATTCCGGTTATCCTATCTGTGGTTTTTGTCTGTTTGCGGTAATGGCGCTGGTTGTGGGAGCCCAATATGTTTCCGGGAGGATGCTTTTTATTGGTTGTAATAACCGGGAATTGGTGAAAGAGTTTATTCAGGAGTGGCTACAAACTTTTCTTCCGAGACTCCAGATGGCCAAAAGTGGTGAAAAGATCACTAAGCTGGGGAATCCATTAACCAGGGTGGCCGAGGTAGTATTTAATGTCGATGTTAGAAAAGAGAACATAAAAGCATTGGATGAAAACAGTAGCCGTCAAGAGCTGGATGTACGGGTTTACCACCTGTCCAACAGCGGCCAGGGTCCCATGGCGAATATATATTACCTGCCTATGTCCGTCGTCTATTTTGCCCGCCGGGCCCAGAAAGAATATACTTCATTGTGGAATGAACTAAAGAGGCGGGGAAGTGATGTAAGGGGGACTTCGGAGCTGTCGAGAAACTATTTTTATGAAGACCTCTTTCGACTGCCGGAAGAAAGCCGGCATTTTATACGCACTTATTTTCTTCGCCGGGCTCTGAGATGGAGCGGTTATAAAGGTGATCCAAGAAGGGAATATGACTCCATACTTGAAGCCGAGTTGCTCAGTTGGGGTTTGGTGGAACTATTTTTAGAGGAGGTGACGGGAATGGAACAACAAAGGATTAGCACATTGCGCGGGTTGGGAGACGCCATCGCCGATTACTTGATAAAGACTGACGATAAAGGCATGTTTAGGAGCATCTACCTTGCCCGCCGGTTTGGAGAAGTCCGGATGTTGTTGATTAAGATGAGCCGGTTCAGAGTTTTAAAAGGAGAACCTCCGGTCATTTCTTTTGATGATTTTGTCACCGCCTTTGAAGGGGGGGACGAGGCGCCCAGAATCGACTGGCATTTGGCGTGGGATCTTATAATCATCAGAGTCATTGAAAACCTCTATCAGAACCAGTGGTTACAGAAACACCAGGAAGAGATGGATAGCGAAGAGTTGGAAAAAGAAGAATTGGAGGTGTAATGATGCCTTTTTTAAACGGTTTATTACTTTTGGATGCACCGGCTTCGGCTCTGAACAATGCGGGAACAATGGTGACCGGGCGGACCGACAATATTATTGCTGTCAAGTCGATAAGGACAAGAGAAGGAACTCACTACCCATACGTGTCAGCCCAGGCCTTTCGTTACTGGCTGCGCACTACCCTGGAAAACAATCCAGACCTGGAATGGAAAGCGGCGCCGGTTTTTCGGGAAAAAAAGATTGCCTATACGGATGCCAATCCTCTGATATGGTGGGACGATGATTTATTCGGGTACATGAGAGCCCACGGGAAAAAGAAGGAGCAAAAAGAAGACCGGGAGGAAAGAATGGGAGCAACCCAAATGACTGAAACGGAAGAAGACATCACCCGTATTTCTCCTTTCCGGGTCAGCACTTTGGTTTCCTTAGGGCCGGTCGCCATTACGGAAGACTTTGGGGTGATGAGCAGGCATGAGGGAGATCCCGTCCCACATGAACACCAGTTTTACCGCACAACATTAAAAGGCCTGTTTTCTCTGGATCTGAACACAGCTGGAACTTTCACTTACAAGGCGAAGACAGGGTATAGGAATTTAGACCGGGCAAGAAAAGAGCTGGCGGAGAAAAGAGGGTTGGAACATCTGGAAGCGGAGAAGGCTTACCGGCTTCCAGCAGATGAAAGATTGAAGAGAATATCTTCTTTGCTTAAAGGACTGGGAATTCTTTGCGGGGGCGCCAAACAGACCCTGCATTATACTGATGTGACGCCGGTAGTTTTGATCGCCGCGGTCTTAAAAGGAGGAAACAATCCTCTTTACTATTGGATCAACCCGGATCGTGGGCAGCCGGTAGTTGAGGAAGAGGTCTGGAAAGAGACCCTACAGGTTTGGCAGGACCAGTTTCTCTCCCCTGTTTATATCGGCTGGACGCAGGGTTTTGCCGCAACACAAAGAGAAAAAGCCGAACAAATTATTGCCGGACTAAAAACAAACAGGCTGGGTGATTTTGTGGTCGATCACCCCCGAAAGGTAATTGATAGGATTGTTAAGGATCTGGCCGAAAACGAATGGTTGGGGTAAGGCCATGGAAGCGGTAAGAGTAGAATTAGACGGCGTGGTATCTTCTTTTCGTTATCCATTTATTATGATCGGGCGGCAATTAAGTTACCCAGTTCCACCTCCGGCTACAATTTACGGCCATATCTGCAGCGCAGTTGGGGATTTCATCCCACCGGAGGAAATTAAGGTGGCTTATTCCTTTCAGATCTCGGGAAAAGTTAACGATTTGGAACACCTTTATATCGCCTCTCCTACAACAAAAAAAATTAAAGGTTGGGATTACCCTGCGGTGCTTAATTGTGGCGAGCAAACCCAGCCTGGCCTGCGGGAGATGTTGTTTCAGCCAAAGCTGGTCTTGTATCTCCACTGTGAAGACCCGGAATTCCTGCTCACCGCTCTACGGGAACCAAAGTACATGGTAACATTGGGACGTTCTCAAGATTTGGCTGTGTACCGAAGAGTTGACAAGGTTAATTTGGTCGAAGGGGAAGAAGGATATTCCGACGGTGGGCTGTTATCTCTGGAATGCCGTTTTCATACTACAGCCGGGACCGTCTACCGCCTGCCGCGGTATATCGATCCCTTGAACCGCTGGCAGGTCAGGTGGGGAGATTATCTGTACTCTCCTTACCGGTTAACATGGGGAAAAGGGAAGGCCGGGCCCGGGCATATTTCCCGGGCGTCTCAAGAAAAACTGTGGCTGGACCCGGAAAGCCCGGAAGTTCACGGTAGGCGTCGGGTGGTTTTCTGGCATACATTTATCGATTGACGGGGTAGAAGTAGATGAGCTATTATGAAGTCCTCTCTGAAGTTTGGGCAAAAAGCCCGCGGAAAGGGAAGAAGGGCGAAAGTATCATAGAGCATACCTGCAAAGTCGTTACGGCGCTATGGGGTTTGGCCGCGCGGCATCGGGAATGCGCGGGAGAAAAGATCTGGGCAAACTTGTTCTGGGCTTGTTTCTTACATGATTTTGGGAAGGCGGCGGAGCCTTTTCAACAGCGTCTTCGCCGCCTGCGTTCTCATTGGCCGCACCGGCATGAGATTTTAACTATTCCTTTTATCTCCCGAATAGCCCATCCCGGTACTTCGGATTATCGGTGGATAACGGCAGCAGTAGCTTCACACCATAAAAAACCAGGACAACTTTTTTCGTCTGAATATTACAGTTTTGCTCCGGAGGAGATGGAACTCTATAATAAGTTGGCTGCTTCTGTTCCGGATGAAAGAATTGATGCCCTCAATGAATGGATGAATGAAGCATGGAAAGAGTGGAGGCCACATTTTCAAAAATTAGATATTCAGTTGTTACTTCCTATTTCGCCTCCTGGTTGGAATTTTTCTGGAAAAGCGATTTACCAGGGGTTAAAAGAGTATTATTTGCTATACCGCACAATTAACAAAGAACCAAGCAGTTCTCAGGTAAGTCTTATGGGGACCATTATGAGAGGCGCTCTTCAGTTTTCTGATCATTTGGGTTCCGCCGGGTATGAGGTGGCGTTCTTTTTACCGCCCGCTCCAAAAAAACTGCGAAAAAAAATTTTGCCTCGGACGACGGATTGGTACGAGCATCAAAAAGAATGTGAGAAGATAAAAGGTAATGTGGTCCTGGCAGCGCCGACGGGGAGCGGAAAAACTGAGGCCGGTCTATTGTGGGCTTTTCAGCAAACAAAAGAGAGAAAAGGGAAAGGGGTATTGGTATACCTTCTTCCGTTTCAGGCCAGCATGAACGCAATGAAAAAAAGGTTGACAGAGAATCTAAACACAGAGATTGCCCTGCTGCACGGTCGCGCCTTACAGGCAATTTACCGGGAACTAGCCGAGAAAGGAGAAGAAGCGGCGGAGGCGGAAAAAACCGCAAGACAGGTAAATGAATTGGGGCGTCTCTACCGGCAGCCGGTATGGGTGGCATCCCCGTACCAATTGTTACGGGCGGCCTTTAAACTGCCCGGCTACGAAATTCTTTGTACAGTTTTATTGGGAGCGACAATCATCCTAGATGAGGTGCATGCTTATGAACCTGACCGTTTGGGAATGATTTTGGAACTGCACAAAGAGTTGGTCACCAACCGGGAGTGCCGGGTGATGGTGATGACCGCAACCATGCCTTCCTGGTTACGAGAGATCTGGCAAAAAACGCTGGAAGCCCCTCTGATCTTGCCGGCGAATGAATTATACCAAAAAGGGATTCGTCACCGGATAAAAATTCTCAACGGTGATTTAAAAACAAGTAAAGCCTATATATTAATCCGTGAATATTTTCAGCAGGAAAAATCAGTTTTGGTAGCTGTTAACAGTATTAAAGCTGCCCAAGAAACATACAACGAATTACAAAAAGAATACCGGGAGCAAGATTTAATTCTATTACACGGGCGGTTGAATGCCCGGGACAGATTGGCTCGGGAGAAAGAATTAGCAGACAGAGTAGGGCTTAAAGGAAAAACCCGTCCTTGCATTGTAATAGCCACCCAGGTGATTGAGGTAAGCCTGAACCTTGATTTTGACACCATTATTACCGAACCGGCGCCTTTGGAAGCTTTGCTGCAAAGGTTCGGCCGGGTTAACCGCCGTGGGAGAAAAGGAGTTGTTCCGGTATATATCCTTACCAAACAGATTGGGGATTATGACATATACGACCGCCGGTTGGTGGAAAATGCAATGCGCGTGTTGACGCAAAACAATCAAGAGACCATAGCGGAAGACCAAGTCATTGACTGGTTGGACTGGATTTACGCGCAAGATGATCTAAAAACGGAATGGCTGGCAAAGGTAGAGGAATCCCGGAGCAATTTCCGCCGCTATTATCTTGAAACCTTGCGTCCTTTTAATGAAGACAAAGACCTGGAAAAAGATTTTGAGCGTATGTTTGACGGGATGGATGTCTTGTCTTCCTCCCTGTTGGAAGAGTATGACCGTCTGGCCGGGCAGTCCCTTATTGAAGCCCATAGTTTGCTGGTTTCCATTAACCGGCGCCGGTTTTTCGCCCAACAATGCCGGTGGGACGGGAAACGAAAAGTCTGGCTCACAGAGGCCAAGTACGACCCATTGCTGGGATTGCTATGATCGAATTCCGGCTTACTGAATCATAATAGCCGGTGTTTGTGAACAGGAGCGAAACAATCTATAGTGAAAGGAGGGATAATATGGAGATTAATCAGGTAAACCCGGATAACAAATTTCAAATGCATATTAAGATTTTGACAAAAATATGGACGGGAAATGAAGAGAGGGAAAACGATTACCTCCGGGAAACCGGACTTTTGGGGTCATTACGCTGGTGGTGTGAAGCATTGGTCCGGGGGTTGGGCGGTTTTGCCTGCGATCCCACTGGTAACGGCTGTCAATTCAAACCGGACAAAAGGGATGAAAGCAACCGGATTATACCGCGGAACGAACAGATATGTCCGGTTTGTGAGTTATTTGGGTGTACGGGATGGAGCAGAAAATTCCGTTTACGCCTGTTGAGGAATGACGGCTCATTAAAAAGGATTAAGCCTTCACCCAACAGAGAGTTTATTATGGAGTTTGTTTGGCTCCGGGGCGAAAGAGAAGAAAGGGAAAAAGAGTTATGGTTATTGTGGAAGAGTTTATCTATTGCGGCTAAACACGGCTCAATTGGCGGTAAGAATGTAATAAAACCACCGGGGGAAGATTTTGGCTTAATTTCAATTGAAAAGGTGACCGGGGCTGATATTGTCTGTGGAATCGACGAGATTAAAAACCATATCAAACAATTCAAGAATGGTAGTAAAAATCATCCCGAACACCCCAATTTAAGTTTTTTCTTTTTTGGTAAGGATGGCTATTTGGACAAAGAAGAGATTGATGAGTTTTTCGGCAAATTATCGTACGGATTGCGTAAATTTTTCAAGGGTAATCCGGGGGTAAGTAAAAAGATATTCTCCTTCAAACACGAAAAAGGTAGAATATGGGGATACACCAGAAACGAAGAAGAGCTTAATGAAGTCATTCAGATTTTAAGTAAATATAACATTAAACAGATTAAAAGAGGCGGGGAGGTGATGGCATGTTCTATGATTTTTTCGCCGGTTTTCCAGATAAATCTCTAAAATGTGACGAGTGGATGCAAATCATGGGTGAATATGGTTTGGCGGTTAAAAAAAGAGATAAAGATAAAGAAAGAAGTTTAGGCAGAAAAATAATCCAATGCATCCCCTCTACAGTATTGGAAAGAAACTATAGATTACTATCAAACTTTGAAATTGAAAAAGTACCCGATATTAGCGCCTTACCGTTATATTCTTTTATGATCCGCTTCAAATTTAAGTTGGCCAAACCTTACTTATCCCATGATGATAAAATTTTTTACCCAGAAGATAACTCTCTGCGCAAAGAAAAAGTTTTTAAACTGCCCATGATATCGCCTTCTTCATGGAAGGGTAATCTCCGGGCGGCCTTACGTGTTGAACTGGCTGACAATGATCCGGCTATGGTCCGGCTCTTCGGCAGTTTAAAACAGGAGGAGACAGAATCTTCACACTCCGGGAGACTGGTTATCTACCCCGGTTTTTTTAAGAAACTTGGCCGTGAAGTGATCAACCCGCACAACCGGGTGACTAAAGCGGGGCGAAAGGAACGGGCGCCAATCTTTTTCGAAGTTGTTCCTGTTGACAGTGGAGAAAGCAATTTCACCTTATTGTACATTCCCTGTCTCTATATTAACGGACGAGAGACAAAGGACTTGAAAGTGGAAGTTAAAGAAGATCTTTCACTTGTTGCTAAAGGGCTTAGGGAGATGTTGCTGAACTATGGCTTTTCAGCCAAGAAAACCAGCGGTTATGGCGCGGCTGAAAATAACATAAAAGACGGAATTGCCGCCCTAAATATGCCCGACGATAACAATAAGCCCTTACAGAAAGAAGTTATGTTTTGCCAATTATCACAACTGCCTGACCGAGTAGATGAACTTTGGTAGAAGGGTGGTGAAAGAATGAGGTTGTTGGAAAAAGTTCAAAAACAACTGGGACGTTGTTGGTTGGTAAAAAAGGTGTATAGTAGAAGGACAAGTATTATACTAGAAAAAATCAAAAAACCCAGGCATAAGGAAATTCTCTTGGCTGAAGTTGCCGCGCTGCTTCATGATATCGGTAAGTTGAATTCGTTGTTTATTGAAAAACATATAAAAGGTAATGATTATGACCACGGAAAGGCCTTAGATGATAAGGTGTATAACTTTTTGAATCAGGTTTTGGATGGAAAAGATGGTATTGGTCTTCATTTGGTTCAGAAGCACCATGGGTACGAGGAAGTCGGTGGCGGTAATACTGTGGAAAGACGGTTTGATGAGCTTAGCGCGATGGTAAGAACAATTATTGTTGCTGATATATTAAGTGCAACTGACGACCGGTATGGGCCAAAGGATATGCAGAAAAAATTGCCTGCTTATGGCGCCGACCCATTTGGGGTGGAAAAAGAGATTGATCTTAAAAAATTAGACAAGAAACGAGATGAATTATATAAGTTACTTGAGGCGGCTGATAAGAATTGGAAAGAAACCGATGATGCCGTATTACTCAGGGAAGAAGTTTATGATGCGGTTTATCGTAAATTTACAGAAGGGCGGGCGCTTGCAGAAACTACAAGACCCGCCAATGATGTTGGCCTATCGGATCATGTTTTTGGGACGACTGCTTTTTTTAAGGCACTGTGGGTTCAGCAGATACTGGGTCTTCCTATATGTACTAAATCAAATAAGAAACCCAAAAAAATGAGAGCAAGTGTAGACTGTACAGACCATTTTACCTTATTCTATATAAAAATTTTTTACGAGAAAGAATTTGACAGGGTTGAAAAGATTGCTGATCTCCTTGGCCGTTTACGCCGGTTGGAACAGGTAAAAGCGAAGTTAAAGAAATTTATAGAGTTGGAATGCGTTTTAGGTAACGAAATCTATGCGGAACCCGGGTTCTCCTGTCTTCTACTGCCTGTTCAGTTTACCGAAGAAGAGTTTCAGGCTGAATTAAAAGAAAAAGTCGGGGGTTTTCTAAAGCAAGCATTGTCGCAAAACAGACTATTTTTAGCCTATAAACTTGGTTTTAAGAAAACTAAACTGATTCATAAGGATTTTCCGGCGGCTCACCGGGAAGCACAGAAAGAGAGCAAAATGGAAGATCCGTGGTATGTTCAGGACTTCCGGCAGATGTGGGAGAAGCAAAAAGCGGCAGAAACATGCCCTCTCTGTAGGATGTTGCCGGCTGTAACTAAAAAAGGAGAGACACGCAGTCAACGACTATGCGAAAACTGCCGGTATTTGAGGCAAGAAGGACATAGAGCACGGGGTAAAGATCAACACGGAACGGTTTGGATCGATGAAATAAGTGATCCGGATACAGGAAGGGTGGCGGTACTGAGCATAGAAGTCCCCCTGGAGCGTTGGCTTGACGAAAAAGGGATGCTTCAGCTTCATCGCTATGATAGCCATCGTGAAAAACAAGCAAAGACCCCTTCGTACGAGCGGATGCGCAGAATTTGGAGGAGTACACACGATTTTTTCGAGGAATTCGAGAAAAAAATTCAAGAAGAATTGGGTTACAAACAACGGTTTAGCTTTACTTTGGACCACACAGAAGGCATTGAAAAGAGCCGGTTTTATACGCTCCTGAAGGCTCCAGAAGGAGCAGAGGTCTATATCGGTTCTCGCGGTAACGAAACTGTCACCCGTTTACAAGTACCTAGTTCATGGCAGGGAATAAATACTTTAACCCTGCAAAAAGATACCCGGGATCGGTCAGAATTTAAGGTAAGAGTTGCTGAAAGTAAACTTGAAAGATACTATCCTTATACCAAAATACTGCAAAAAATGAATCACTTGGTTTTATGTGTCCCTGCCCGGAACGCCGGGAAATTGACAGCAATTTTAGTAGAGCTTTTTGAAGAGAGATTTCCTAAAGCTCTGGGGAAACTGCCTTTGAGTGTCGGCCTTCTTTATGCCCATGCTAAAACCCCGCTTTCCTTTTTGTTACAAGGGGTCTTTAAAATGAGCCGGTATCTAAATGCCCAGGCAAATACGCTTCTAAGCGGAAAAGTAATACAAGAACCGGATAATTCAGGACTGTTTTATCTTAACATAAAAGAAGTTCCAGAAGAAAATGTTGAAGTGAGGATTAATTTAGGCGACAAATGTACAGACAAATACTACACCCGGCTGCCGGTAGAATTCTCCAGAACAACCGGTAAAGAAGACAATGAAATTGAGTTATGGAACAAGAAAAAGTATATTGCTAAAGAGGTTAAAAAATTAAAGAAAAACGAAGTGGTGAATGTTTTGTTAGGCGCTTTTGATTTTGAATTTTTGGATACTGCAGGACGCCGTTTTGATTTGTATCTGGATGAAAGCAACAAAAAAAGAGTGGCGCACGCCCTTTTTGGCACCAACGGGCCCCGTCCATATAACATTTACCACCTTAAGCTGCTGAAGAAATTGGAGGCCATAATAATAAAGCAAAAAGAGCAGAGTGACCTGACCGACACCAAATTGCAGAACATTTTTACCTTGCTCAGTACTAAACTGGCGGAATGGTATAAAACACCGGAGAACTATAGAAATCAGGACTCTTATCAAAGGTTGGCGGCAGCGGTCTTAAAAAAAGAAATGGACCTTACGGTTGAGGAAAGAACCTTTTTGGAAAAAGCCGTTTTGTCCGGTTTGTTTTTTGACTGGGTAGAGTTGTTTTACAGAATAGAAAAAAGGAAATTAAGGGAGGTTTAGCTATGGAATATCCTTTTTTACAAGAAAATTACGGGCTTTTGGCTTTGGATCCTGTTCATATAGGGACCGGAGGTTACCGGTTGGGGAGAGTAGACAATACGATTGTCAGAGAACCGGGGACTTCTCTTCCTAAAATTCCGGGGACCAGTCTTAGTGGTGTACTAAGGGCTTTCATGGCGATGCGGAATAATAAGTATCCTGACTGTGCCGGACAAGGGGAGAAGCATTGTGGCAGTCATGATTGCCCGGTCTGTATGAGTTTTGGCTATTCACGCAAGAAAAATAGTTTTCAAGGTCTGGTTCAACTTTCCGATGCCTATCTGTTGTTTGCTCCGGTATATTCATCAGCAGGCCCGGTTTGGGTAACATCGCCCGGCGCTTTGGAAAATGCCGGATTTGACCTTGGTAAAGTCAATATAACTGACGATGCAGTCAAAGTTGTCGAGGAGTTACCTATAAACGTCCCGGGGAAAATAAGCCTGGGCTGGTTGTTGCTGCCGGTCACAGAAAGGTTTACTCTCCCTGAAGAAGCCAGGATTTATATTCCTTCTAAAATGGACTCGCGTGCGGTTTTAGTCTCGGATTGGCTTTTTTCCCACATTGTCAACGATAATTTAGAAGTACGCACTTCGGTATCGATTGATCCAAACACCGGAGCAGCACAAGATAAAAGGCTTTTTACCTACGAAGCTATTCCCCGCACTGCTTTATTACATTTCAAAATGACTATTATGAACCCTCAACTATTTGAAGTGCCGTTAAACAACGAAAAACCGGCTTTCAGCAAGAAAAAACTGAAAGAGGCTGTTTTGGAAGCAGCGGAGTACCTTGAGTGGCTTGGTATTGGCGGCATGATTACCAGAGGAATGGGGCGTATGCGCTTTATTAATCCCGAGCGAGGTGAAGGTTGAATGAGCCTGCAGTTGGTAAATATGGACCGGCATTGTGCCGACGCCGGTTGGAAAATGGCGGAAGAGTTATGGAAGAACAAAAAAGACGGGAAACCGGAAACACACATTACCAAATCGTTAGGGGTTTTACAAGAAGACGGCCTTTACGCTTTCTTTCTTTATCAACTAAAGGAAGACTCTTTTGGAATAATCGTTCAGAAACACTGCAACTGTTTCCTGCGGAGTTCGTCGATATCTCTGATTACACAAGAAATAGAAGATAATTTGCAGGCAGTCAGAGATCTGACAGGGAACCTATCAAACATGATGCTGGCAAAAAGTCTCTTAGAGAAAATTCTGATTTATACCCGCTATCATTTGAAGGCCAAAGAGAAGGCCGGTGATCAACCTTGACCTGGCAATGTATTGAGCTCACCTATAGGGTATTGTCACCGGTACATATTGGGTACCGTGTGACCGGTAATATTCAACAAACAAGATACTATATTCAGGGGATAAATTTTTGGGGGGTTACTGTTAATTGCATAATGCCCTATTTCCAGAGCGTTGATTACCATGGCGCCGGTGAATTTATACGTGACAATATTAGATTCGGTTATTTTTATCCATCTGTTTCTCCTGAAGAACCATTATATCCTGTTTTTACTAATGATGGTTGCCTTTTTGGTGGTAAAACTATAGCAGATTCAATTACCAAGGACAATTTTGAAGCCGGATTTATATCTTCATTGGCAGGAACGGCAATCGCGGGGAAAACGAGTACTGCTGTAGAGGGGAGCCTGCATGAGGTAGAATATATTGCCCCTTATCACCGGCGGCAGAAGAAACCGGTAGTTTTTTGCGGACATTTATTTTTACGAAAAAATGCAGTTTTCAATGGGAAAAGGATTGGCTGGAACGAGGGGGACATTTGCCTGCGGGAAGTGCTACGGGAAATCTCTGTAGGGGGAGAACGGCGGTATGGTTTTGGGCGTTTACGTTTGCATAATGATAAATTTCTAGATGATAATGTTTTATGGCATAAATGGAAGTTCGATTTAAGTAACGAAGAACCGCTCATATATGTTCAAGAAGGGTATAATTTTCTTTTGGCTCATTTTCCGGCCGAGGAAATAAAAGCCCAGGGTGAAATTGAGCCTTTAGTAAGCAGGAGATGGTCAACAGGCGGCCCGGGCCGGAAAATAGTATACTCCGGGTTCTACTGGAAACCCGGGTCTACGGTAGATGTAAACAGTATTTTTAAAATTGGTTCTTACGGGATCTGGAGAAAATATGCGGTTTAATAGTTTATTCTTGCAAAGCCCGTATGAGATACGTATTTGATAACAAAACGATCTATAATGATAAGGGAGAGTCCTATATGCTCAACTTAAAAGCGGCCCGGTTTCTATTCACCCTGACAGTACGTGAGCCGATGATCCTGCCGCCTTACAAAGGATCTACTTTTCGCGGTGGTTTCGGCAATGTCTTTCGACGTATTGCCTGCAGCCGGCGCCGGCGTGACTGCGACGGTTGCCTGCTTACCGCCGCCTGTCCATACTGGCTGCTCTTTGAACCCGGGCCCCCGGCGGGAACGGAAATGCTGAGAAGGTTCGAAGAGATCCCGCGTCCGTTTGTTATCGAACCGGAGGAAACGGAAAAGACAGAGTTTCAGCCCGGTGAAGTGCTAAGTTTATACCTGATTCTCGTCGGTAAAGCCCTGGATTACCTCCCCTACTTCATTCTGGTCTTTAAAGAATTGGGCGAAATCGGAATTGGCAAAAGAAGAGCAGGTTACCGGCTGGATCGTGTTACGTCAATTCCACTGCAAGAAAAGGAAGAGGCAATAACCGTTTATGACGGGGAAAAAGTTTATCCCCATTACCATGTGGCGACGCCGGATGGCATTCGAAAAACCCTGCCCGCAAAAACCTGCAATATTTTGAAAATAGACTTTAAAACCATGACCAGACTCAAAGCGGGAGGCACTTTCGTGAAGAGACTGGATTTTCCCATATTAGTCAGGGTTCTTTTCCGGCGTCTTTCCCTTCTCCAGTATTTCTATTGCGGTGAGAGGATGAGTATTGACTTTGGCGCCGCAATCGAGAGGGCGCAAAACGTAAGCCTGCGTACTGACAATACCTCATGGGT
>Ga0079223_10001622_pt1 | contig 13516 bp, 7 predicted proteins | sample Stecom2011_FD_75072 | JGI IMG/M metagenome (GOLD analysis project Ga0079223, IMG submission 75072) | Agricultural soil microbial communities from Utah to study Nitrogen management - Steer compost 2011 | ecosystem: Environmental > Terrestrial > Soil > Agricultural land | place: USA: Utah... | reverse complement strand
CACTTCTTCAGTGTTTTTACTTAATTCCACCAACTATATTCCCAACAATAGTTTTTAAAATATTTTTTCGACCTCCTTTTTTTTATACCTTTGTGAAAATGACATTATTCATTAATTATTAAGTATTTATTATGGGTAAAGGAGATATAAAGACAACCAAAGGAAAAAGATTTGCTGGATCGTATGGCGTAAGTAGACCTAGGAAAAAGAGCAATACAGCAGCAATAGCAAAAGCGAAGGCAAAAGCTGCAAAAACAAAAAAGCCCGCAGCGGCTAAAAAACCAGTTGACAAAGAGAAGGAGGTTGCTAAAGCAACAACTGTTAAGAAGACAACTGTTACTAAAAAAAGCAGTGAGAGCAGTAAAAAGACAACAGCTAAGAAAGCTGATGACAAAAAAAGTAGCACAACCAAAAAGACTACTGCTGCAAAAAAGGAATAACTACACTTCACAAGTAAGAAAAACTTATCTTATTAAGTCGTCGTCTTACTATATGATAAAATAGTTTTACATTGACAATTTAAAACCAAAAAGAGCCACTGAAGTTTCAGTGGCTCTTTTTGATTGCGTAAAGCTATCTTCTATTTTTTCATATACTTTCTTGCTTCTGGCAAGTAGTTTTGAATGTCTTTTACTCTTCGTTCGTCACTTGGGTGAGTACTTAAAAACTCTGGTGGTGCTTGTCCATTTTTAATAGTTGCCATTCTCTTCCAAAAATCTACTGCAACAGCTGGGTCATAGCCTGCCATTGCCATAAAAACCAAACCCATTTTATCCGCTTCAGTTTCATGAACTCTTGAAAACTTTAATGTGCCTAACTGTGAGCCTATACCAAATGAGGTCATGAATAAGTTTTGTGCCATTTCTGGCTTATCATTTAACAACGCTGATAAAGCAACTCCACCTGCTTCAAGTGCTAGAGCTTGACTCATACGCTCATTTCCATGCCTAGCAATCGCATGTGCTACCTCATGCCCCATTACAGTTGCAATGCCTTCTTCCCCATCGCAAACAGGCAATATTCCTGTATAAAACATCACCTTACCGCCAGGCATACACCATGCATTTACTGTTTTCTCTTCAATTAAATTAAACTCCCATTCAAATTCCTTCAAACGATCTTTCATTCCATTTTCTGACATGAACTGATTGGCTGCTGCTGAAATTCGATTGCCTACTTTTTTTACCAACTGTACTCGTGAATCATTATTTGGCAATGGAGGTGTTTGGTTTTTCACCTGTTGGTATTGAGCAAAACTCATTGTTCTTAACTGGCTACTGGGAACCAAGTTTAATTGCTTACGATCTGTTATAGGAACATTAGAACACTGAACTAAAAAAGCCGTAAACACCATTAAGATCAATCCCTTTTTCATTTCTCTTATTTTATTTCTGCTGATAAATCTTGCATCTGTAAAGCAATTAGCATTGGTTCTAATTTCTCTATACTACCAACTTTTACACTACACTTCCCTTTATAATGCACCAAATAAGTACATTGTTCAGCTTGTTGTTGAGTGTGTTTACAAATAGAGATTAAACAGGCAATCACATGATCAAAAGTGTTGAAATCATCATTGTACAATATTAAATTATACTCAGTTGTTATTACTTCTTCGATGAGTAGTTCCTCCTGCTCCTTCGTTTCCATGATTAAAGATTACTTTTTGTTTATTAAATTTTCAGCTTCACTTAGTGAAATTCTTTTTCCTTTAGAGTAGGCAGTTATAAATGCATCTGGCACATGCCCTAAAAGCTGCTCTTTAAATTGCTGAGCTTCGCTTAGCTTTTTAAATACGCCTGTATTGTATCGCCTCATGCCATTAGACAAGAGTATAAAATTTAATGGCTCATAAGTATCAAAGTGCCCAACTTCTAATGGCTTAGAGAAAACACCCAGTTGAATTGTATAAAACACATAATCAACACTTTCTACTGCAACTCTACCAGCATCATCTCCCGTAGGCTCTTTTGGTAAATCCTTTACAGCTGCTTGGTTTATTGCTTTTAGTTTAGTATTGATAATGGGTTCAGGTTGTTGTTGTTGTTGTTGTTGTTGTTTGGGAGCAGTTGCTTTAAAATCATTTTCAGAAATAGTGCCATCTGAAATCCTCCTTGCAAGGTTCAAGTCAATTCGTTCTCCATTAAAAAAAGCAACAACAAAAGCATCAGTATATCCCAATTCTCTTATTTGGTTTCTTGCAATTGTTGCAGGAGATTCGGTGTTAAACATCCCCGCTGTGTATCGTTTAATACCATTAGCTGCTTCATTTACCATTAAAGGCGAAAACCCCTTAAACATATCTTGTGGAATAGGGTTGCGAAATGCACCAACTTGAACCTTATAAACTAAGCCAGAAGGTAGAGTCTTATTAGTGGGTATAGGTCTATTTTCATTGTATGCAGAGGATTCTGAGTCAATTATTTTAAATCCTACATTAGCTCTTAATGGAGCTTTATCAACTTTCTCAGTAGTCGTTTTAATTGGAGTCTTATCTTCTATTGGTGTAGCATTTTCTACTTTATTTTCGCTTCTTCCAACATTTCCAATATCGGAAGATTCACCTTGCATTCTATTGCTTTCTATTTTAGCTTCTACTGCTGCTCTTTCAGTTTCTACTTTAATATCATCTTCCTTTTTCTCAACCTCAGTAGTTTTAATTGCAGCCTCCACATCAACCTCTTTATTGACAGTCGGAGTCTCTGATGTTTTTGCTGATTGAACAATGTCATCAGAAACACCAAGCTCCGATGCAGACAACTCTTTTACTGTTGCTATTTCTTTACCGACAGTTCCTTCATTTATATGTTTTTCAGTTATATATAAAACGCTCGCTCGCTTTTCTTTCGGAATCCCCTCTAAAATAGTTGCTCTTTTTTCAACTCCTTTTTCAATTAAGTAATTTTTAACTTTTAAAACTCTATTTAAAGAATCAATACTATTTTGCCGGCTGTTTACTTTTACATCAATCACCATAGCTTCTTTCACTAGTCTTTCTCTTTCAATAGGTGAGGTTGTTTCTTCTGCTTGATTCCTTAGCTTTTGCGCCTCAAACTTCAATTCTTGCTGATTCTCTTGAAGGGCTATTGCTTTTTGGTACTCCACATCAGCTTCTTTCTTCATGCGATTTAAATTAAGCTGTTGGTCCCTAAAATCTATGTAATCAGTAGACTTTAATATTTCTTTTTCATTTTCTTCAGATAACTCTACATTTTCAACATTTACAACATCCAAATCGTCGATAGATTGCGGTTTTAAAATACCTTCACCTAAGGAAACAGACTTGGCACTACTATAACCTAGGTTAAGCTGTTCTTTGCGCTTTTCATATAACTTCGCTTTTTCACTTTTCTGATTTGCACTATTTTCAAGAGTCTCAATCTCTGCAATCAGCTTATTCCTTTCCTCACCTACCGGAAGTTTTTTCACTTCCTCTTTAAGCTCTTCAGCTCTTTCATAATTAACTTTTGCTTCCTTTTTTAAGCGCTCTGCATTCTCTTCAGCTTCTTCAGAAGAATTAAGCTTAAGCACTTCTTCATCTTCTATTGTCTGTATAATTGTATAGCTTTCAGTAGTATTACTCTCTTCTCTGTTCTGATATTCTTTATCAACCATTTCCAAGGTTTCTAAAGCAGCTCTTTGTCTTTTGAGTGCTAACAATTCGTAATCATAAGCTTTTTGCAATGTAACTTCCTTTTTTGAGAGGCGTTCAGTTGGTGTAATTGACGCTCGAAAATCATTGGCTTGCTCATAATAATTATCAGCTTCTTCTGATAATAGATTGGCAACATCGAGCTTTGATGAATTAAAGTCTGAACTATATGTATTGGCGTTGAGCAATCTTTGAGAATTAATCAAATATTCCTTTTTATTAGCTTCAGAGTACTTTTCTATTGCAATAATTTGTTTTTCTTTTGATTTTTTTTCTAAAGCATTGGCTTGTTGAAAAGCAGTTTCTCTTTCTTCAGTAGTTTTTAATTCAAATATTGAAGCTTTTTTAAGCTCTGCACCTTCACTTAGTGTTTTGGCCTCATAAAGTGATTTTTTTGCTAATGAGATATCTGCATTAGTAGCTTGGTTATGATAGTTGTAATTTTGATCAATACTGAAAGAGGAAAAGCTATCATCTATTATCGTATTTTCATCAACATCGTCAACTCCTTTCACAGCTGTACTGGATTTTAATTCTTTTTTTTTTACTAAGTTTTCATTTTCTACTTCTTCTCTTTGAGTATCAGCTATAACTTTATCGTCTCCAGTAGCATCCAAATTGTTTAGTCTTATACTCTTATCATCTATCTCTCTTTTAATTTCAATAATTTCAGCATTAAGCTTTTGTTTCTCAGTAGCTGAAGTTGCTATTAACAAAGCTGATTCTTTCTTTTGTAATTCACTTTTCAATTCAGAAATCCAATCTCCAAAAACATCTCTTTGTCTCTCTACTCTTTGCTCTTCGCTTCCAACTTCACTACTTTCAAGTTTATCTTCATATTTTTTATCAATCTCTTTTAATCGATTATCTTGAGTGGATTTGCTTGACTCAATGTGTGCAAACTTATTCTCATCACGATAGCGCTTTAAGTCATTACGCAACTTATCCTTCTCATTAGCCTGCATTTCCCTCTGAGCATTTTTATTGTCTTTTAATACAATTAAAACCGATTCAATCTCCTTTTCTTGAACTTCATAAACAGAAATATTTGATAATAAAGAACCTGCCTTCTCCTCAGCCAATTGAATCTGATAACTTAAATCATCGCTGTCTGTTTGTAAGTCAGCAATTTTACTTTTGTTTGTAGCCTTTTCACTAGCTGTCAACATTTGCTGTTGCGCGCTTTTTAATTCAGCAATTCTAGCTACAATATCTTCTTGTTCACTTTTTAAAGATTTTGCTTTTTCCTTTATTACTTTCAGTTCTTCATTTAGCTCAGCCCGTTCTACTTTCCCTTTGTCTATTTGATTTTGAGATAGCTCATTAACAGTAGGTATTGCTTCAACTACTGCCCTACTTTTCAAAAGAATCTGCTCCTCATTTGTCGTTTCATTTCCGGAAATAATTTGAATTTTGTATTCTTTTAGTTTCTTTTGGCTTTCCTTCTTTTCTTTTGTTACTCGACTAGCATACTCTGCTTGTTCAAAAGACAAAGCTGCTTTTAAGGCTAGTTTTTTTCCTTCTAGTTCTATGGATTTCCAGTTTCCTTCTCCATTATTTTTTGCTACTGCTGCCGCTTTAAATTTTTCTTCTGCCTTATTCTTATGTTCAAAAGCTTTAGAGTATAGGGCGTTGGAAAGTGAATTTAAACGATCTATTTTCTCCTCTGATTTAATTTCAAGTTGATCAATTTCTTTTGCTGCATCAGTTCCTACTGTTTCACTTTTAGAAGGCTTATCTTCTTTGGAAACTATTGTAGGCTTTTTTTCAATATCAGCTTGACTTTTAGTAGTCTTGTTTTCCAGTTCCTCTTCACTCATGTTCACATCAAGAGTTGCTCTTTTCGAAAGAATAGTGGGTGATAAAAACTCTCCGGGATTTTTATATTTTTGAGCAACACTTCCATCAAATATATTTTTAATCTCAAGTTGTTGTTCTACTCCCTCTCCAACAAGTCTAAGTTCTTGCCCCAAAACCTCAAAATTATTTTGTTTTGGAACTTCTACAATTCCTGAATGAATAGGTTGATCTTGAGAGGTTTCAATCGAAAATTCAAACTTCCCTCCGTTTTCAGGAATTTCTACTTGATACTCTCCATTGTTATCTGTGTGAAATACACCAACTAGATGATTGGTTTCCATATTAACAACTGTAAGCTTTGCCGTTGCCATAGCTTTTGCATTTTCTGCATACAACTTCCCTTTGATTAAAGATATATTGGCAGGTTTTTTCTTTGTCATCACCTTATACACCGTGATTTCCCCTTCATCGTTGCTTCGATTTGAAGCAAAATAAGCAAGCTCTTTTCCTTTATCAGAAATAAATAAAATATCGTCATTCACAGAGCTAAATGCAAAATCTAAATTAACTGGTTCCGACCAGTTTGCTTTTTCTTCATCGTAAGTGCTCATAAATAAATCATAGCCCCCCATACTATTATGTCCCTTGGAAGCAAAGTAAAGTGTTCTTTTATCTGGATGAATAAAAGCAAAATCTTCATCATAAGGTGTATTAATAGGTGCTCCAACATTTACAGCCTCACCCCATTGATTATTACCAAGGCGCGTAATTTTATAAATGTCTCGTCCGTTTTCACCTTTGTGTCCGTAAGAAGAAAAGTATACCTCTTGATCCCCGTCTGGTAAGTATATAATAGACCTATCGTTTACTCTTTTGTCATGCCTTGACATAAAAGCTTCTGGTTTGGCAATTATTTTACCTTCAATGCCCTCTAAGTCATATACCCTATAAAAGTTATCTTCAGAAACCACCCTTTTATCCAACACTTGAACATCTGTAATACTTCGGAGTAAGCTGTTCCCATTTTCACACATTTCAATTTGTCTATCAACTAAATACTCTGCATTTTCTGATTTAGAAGCAAGCGCCTTAAACTTTTTGTACTGTTTTATTGCTCTGTTAAAGTCGTAATTGAAATGATATGCTCTACCCAAGTAAAAATAGACAAGAGATGGTGCATCTCTTTGTTTTGCCGCAAACTCTAAAAACGGGATGGGTTTACTTTTGTCTGATGTGGTTTCAAGTAAAGTGACACCATATTTAAAATTATAATCAGTGTCTTTGGTATACAAAGAAAGCAATTGCGCATACAGTGGCCTTGCTTTGTTAAATTCCTTTGTTTCAAAAAGTGTAGCTGCTTTTTCCTTTAACTCACTTTCAGAAGCGGGCATGTCTTGAGCAGAAGCGCTAAATACAAGCACAAAAGAAAAAATAAAACTATAAAGTATGCTTCTTAGCATGAGTAACCTATATATGTTTCAAAGTTTAATATCTATGAGGTAGTGTACCGATCGGTCTTGTAAAACATATTAACATATTGTTGTTTAAATCATTGCCTATTAGTTTAAAATATCTTTCATTTATTCTTCAGCTTTAAATTTATCATAAAATCTTTCTTTCTCCCTTTCAACGCCAAACATATAGGTGAACGGAGCTTCTCCTTTAGCATTATCATATCTTCTATCGTTTCTCTTCATATCTTTAATTCTCTGATTAAAGTCTTCATTGCTAGAGATAACCTTTAATAAATTCCTACGGTAATTAAAATAGTACCATTTTTCAGGGCTTATTTGTATAAGTAGATCTACTATATCACCACCCCTCGATTTGGTAATCATTAGCGCTCCTTCTACATACTTATTCACTTCCTTTCTATTGATATTAGATATGCCAATATCGCCAAAGGTCTTGTAGGCTAACTCATCTTGTACCCACTCCAATTTTAAATCATTGAATACAAAGTTTTTTCGAAGTTCATCTGGCATCCTTCTAACCCTGCCATTTAAGCTCAATTGAGAAATCATCTCTTCAGCTTTCTCTGTGCCGATAATTTCTCTTAAGCCTTCTTCGTATGTTTTACGCATAAAATCAGTTGGTTTCAAGGAAGTGTTTTCATTAATATCATCTGCTATCATGTCCATTAGCCTTTCGTCAATGAAGAAGTTTAGTGTACTCATTAAGTCAAGTACAATATTGTTGTCCTCCATTCGGTGGTTTATGTTTCCGGCAGAGTTAAATTTTAAATTTCCACTTGCTGCTCCAATAGTTACTAAGCCTTCACCGTACACTTTACAGTTATTTACATCTAAGCTTAAGTAGTTGCCCTCATCAGCAGAACCTCTTATCTTTTCTTTTGAAGAAACCTTGTATTGTTTATCTTTTATATCATAGTGCAAAAAGCCATAAGCCGACAGCACTTTAATATCGCTATAGTTGGTACGGTGCGTTAAAAAGCCTGAATAAAAATGTATTGAATCTGTATTGATATTCATACTTGAAGTAATAAACGCTCCTGTAGGAGAACGCATTGTTGAGTCTATGGGTATGAATATCTCATTTGGATCTATTTCAGCTTTAAAGCTCATCCAAGGGCGCTTCAATTGCTCGCATTCGTGACTAATTTGTGTTACCCCATCAAAAACTAAAAACTCATTATTCCCAAGTAAATTAACCTTTCCTCTAAAAGCAAACTGAGGGCTTATAGTAAAGTTTGCAGAATCACTTACGGTTCCAACTCCAACGGTTTGCCCTGTTGTATCAGTATAAATATTTTCTAAATAAATTGTTTGCACTTCATTTAAGCGATCTATATAATCAGTATAACCTGAAGAAGTATAACTTTTACGTCCTGCTATCCTTGTATTTGCCTTATAAATCTCATGGTGTTCAGTAATAGAGTTGGCAACAATTCTTGAATTTAATAGTGGCAGCATTTCTGCTTTTTCTAAAATCGTAACCTTTCCACTGTCTGGGTAAACCCTAGCATCTGCAGCGTGAATGTATTGAACTTCTCTAGCTTCTATTGTATTGTCTCTAGAGTCATATTTTGCAGATGGTGAATAGAAGAACAAACTATCCTGCCCTATTCTCGTAGATACAAATTTAGAGCCTTCTAAAGAAACTTCAGCTGATACCTGTCTAGATGCATTGCTGGTAAACTCAACAATTCCACTTTCCATATACCATCTAAACTCCTCCATATAACAGATGTATTCATTTTTAGGAAGTTCAATTGGGTCAACTTTTCCATTTGCTTTAAAGTGTGCAAAGCCTTCATCATAGTCAACAAATGCATTTACATTGTTTGTTTTCAATGCCAAGCCATCATTATCAGCATCTTTAAGCTGAAAGCTTGCTGTATCTGATTTGAAAGTAGTAAAACCAAATTCAAATATACTTGATGTCAAATCTCCTTTTTCAAAATGATATGTACCTTCTCCTTTTACGCCATTTGGACTATAAGTTGTTGTCCCTTCATAGTTAGATAAGGAGTCGTACATCGTCATGCCAGAAGAAGTTGTTGTAGCATCCATAACATCTTTATACGGCAACCAGTACATATCTGTTTGCTCTGCAATAATTGGTGGATACTCAGGGCCTCCATCTTGATCATCTACAAAATATTCCGATGCTCTAGTTTTCATTGAATCAACATAAAAGACAAAGTCATTTGAATAAGTTGTTGATGTAATATATTCTAGCTTACCATCGCCTCGTAGACCTCTATTACTTAATTGAATTTCTTCGTAATACTGACCTTTTCCTCCATAAGTTGGATAGCCTGAAGGTGGAGCAGTTCTTTTAAATCCTAAAGAAAAGTCTTCTTGTAGGGTTAGGTTTTCCTTAAAATCGGGAAAAATGTTTGCTGAAGTAAATGTGCCATTAAAACTCAGTTGCTCATTGGTGAAATTATCTAAACTGTCAATTGTAAATGGTTCAACTTGAAAGTAAAACTTATCTCTGCTATACACACCTCCCAATACTTCATTTTTATCGTAATAAACATAACTATTTTGCTTGCTAGTAAAGATCGGGTACTCAGGAAAATCTTTTAAGCCAGACCTATTGCCAAAGTTATCTATTAAAAGCTCTCCATTAATATCTTGCAATACAGAGCGAATGCGCTTAAGTACTGGAAAACCTCTTTCATCTCTTTCGCCTGTTGGAGCTTTCATTTGCATAGAATCCACATTCACCAAATCAATTTTAAAATTTTGATAATCAAATGCAAACTCTTTTCCAAAAAAATCAAACCGACCTGCCTTTACCTGTCCTTTAAAATCAAAAGAACGGTTTTTGTGCATCACAATCGTTCCATTTTCTGGCAAGAGCACCACTTTTTGCGAATCACTAACAATAATCCCAGGAATCCCATTTATGGTTAAGTCGTAATTTAACAAGTTGATTTTACCATTTGGCGCTCCATCTATTTTAGATTGTATATTTAGCACATCATAGTCAATTTGTCGCCGCATAGAGCGTACAAAATCAATTAGTTTTTGCTTTACAGTAAATTGGTTCTGATTAAAATTAAAAGTTAAAAAACCCATCGAAGTAAATCGAACAATCAAGTTTCTTGTATCTGCATCTGACATGTTTAAATAATAGCTTAGCTCTTTAACAGATAAATCCATACTACCATACTCAATAACCATTTTTTGAATTCTATACAGTGGGTTATCTACTCCAAAGCCACCAATAACTTCAAAAATCTCTTCTTTAAAAAAGTCGATAGATGAGAAGTAAGCAGTGTTTCTCGCACCATCTTTTAAATTGGTCAACTCAATAATTGGTTCATCTGTTTTCCAATTTAAAACTTCAGAACTCATTTCAATCTGGTGAAAACTATTGGTATATGGCGTTCTAGATACGCCTTGATCATCCCGAAAAAGCGTAACAAGTTTATCTTTTGCCAAGTATTTAAAATCTAAACTAGGATGCGTAATCGAATCCATTCCTAAATAAAAACTAATGCCGGCTTTAGTCGAAACAATGCGGTCTGTGCGTATAGAAAATACATCTGAATATGCTTTTAAAAACAAAGTGTCTTTGCGAAAAAATTCTAGTTTTGCAAATACATTACCTTCTCCTGTTCCCAATAGTTTTGATCCACGCATAGAAAACCCTCCATCAAAATTAACATCTGGGAATATATTTTGAATTACTAAGCGCTTTGTATACGAATCAAACTGAGGATATGGCGTTTTATCAGCTGTCATATTAGCCAACAACTTATCTTCCAACCTTCCCAACAAGGGTTCGTTTAAGTAAAATGAATTAAAAAACTTAACAGAATCAACAGTATAGTAATTGTACTTGGTATTAATCTCATAATCTCCTAATTCAGCATAAACTTTCTCTGCTTCCATGCCTGCTCTTTCCCAAGTCACCTTCCCTCCTTTACCAACCCACTTAAATTCAGTTGGATAATATGTTCCTGAGGTATTTCTAACCTTCATACTATCTCCTCTTGAATAACAAATTAAATCCAAGTCGTTAAATACAATTTTCGGAAGGCTATCAAAACTAAAAATATAATTATTATTGTTGGCTGCCCATATATTTGATGCAGAGTAGTATATGGCATTTTCACGAAATAGGTTACTACTAAAATCCATGAACGAAATAAAGTTTCGCTGCCTTCTATCCTCTAAAAGGTTACTTAATGTGTTTTGCCAACTTATAAAACTTTCTTCTGATTGGGTTTCATCTGTTACAAAGCTACCTACGGTATAAAGATAATCTTTAAAGTGTGGAAATGGTTTGTAGTTTCTCTCCAACATCTTGTTGGCTGTTTTGTATACTTCTGTACGCTGTTCTTCAGTAAAGTATCCGCCATACCAAACACTTTCAAATTGTTTCATGAAGTCCTTTCCTTCTTTGCTGCGAACATTGCTTAAATAATCTCTCATGCTTTTAAAAAACTCTGTAGAGTCTGAGGGGAAAGATCCTCTGGACTGTCCATAAGAGATTCCCGAAAGTAAAAGAGTAATAGAAAGCGATAAGGTTCTTAAGTATTTGTGAAGCATAACAATTAATAAGAGTGTTTTCAGGTATTCAAATATAAGGCGCCTTGAAACAATATTGACGCCTTTGGTTGTTTAATATATTATTATCTTTTTTTATAATGTAACATGCACCATTGGCTTTCGCTATCCTCTACTATTTCTAGGAGTTTATACTTTTTTACTAAATGTTTAAAATCAACAACATCTGAAGGAAAAAACCCACTAATAAGTAGCTCTCCACCTGTGTTTAAATGCTTGATATAGATGTCAAATTGCTTTAATAAAATATTTTTATTGATGTTTGCGAAAATACAGTCGTACTTTTCATCGAGCATTTCAATTACCTCTTCTCCTCCTTTTTTAGTGATGATATTCTTGCAATTATTTCTTATTACATTTTCATTCATATTTTCATAAGCCCAGTCTTCAATATCAATTGCATGTACGAGGCTAGCTCCCATTTTTTCAGCTAAAATGGCAAGTACTGCTGTTCCACTTCCCATGTCCAACACCTTTTTATTTATAAGGTCAAGCCGTTTCATTCCTTTTATCATTAACTGAGTAGTTTCATGATGCCCAGTTCCAAATGACATTTTAGGCTCGATAATCAATTCATATTTAAAGCCTTCTTTTATTGGATGAAATGGAGCTTTAATTATACAAAAGTTATCAATTTCAACTGCATCAAAAGAAGTTTCCCACTTTTTATTCCAGTTTTCCTGTGGTATCTGTTTGTGAGTCCAACGTACACTCAATTGATCAGAATGAAGTATTTCAACTTCATCTAGCATTTCTATTTTGAACAAGGATTCTGGAATATATGCTTTTACTACAGGATCTTCTTCCACAAAACTTTCGAAAGGAAGTTCGGCAAGTTCGGCAATCAGAATCTCATGAAAAGGCTCAAAGGGCGCTAGTTCAAATCTACATTCTATATAGTCCATTACTTAAGGCTATTGTAAATGGCAATAAAATTGTCGGAATTTAGCGAAGCGCCACCAATCAAACCGCCATCGACATCTTTTTGAGAGAAAAGTTCTTCAGCATTTTCAGGTTTACAACTACCGCCATATAAAATGCTACAGCTTTCAGATCTTTTTTTGCGATAATGTTCATTGATTAATGCGCGAATAAACTCATGCATTTCTTGTGCTTGTTGAGCAGTAGCTGTTTCTCCAGTTCCAATAGCCCAAACTGGTTCATAGGCAATTACAACACTGTCAAACTCTTCTGGAGTAAGTTCCCAAAGCACCTTTAGTTGCTCTCCAACTGTTTTAAAGTAAAGCTCGCTCTTTCGATCCTCCAAAGGTTCTCCACAGCAAAATATCGGTCGAATCCCCTCTTTTAATAACATTTTTACTTTCCCAAACAGTTCTGCATTGGTTTCTTTAAAGTGCTCTCTTCTCTCAGAATGACCAACCAAGCAATAGTCTATCTTCAATGAGGCAAGTTGAGCTGCTGAGATCTCTCCAGTGTGAGCGCCATTTTCTTTATGATAGCAATTTTGAGCACCTACTTTTACTCCTTTCGCCTTAGCAATTCGACTCACTTCTGACAAATGAAGGTATGGTGGAATAATTATAAGTTCAGTGTTTTTAGCCTTGGTATAGCGTTCAGACACGGCTTTTGCCAAATTGACTCCTTCATCAAAACCCATGTTCATCTTCCAATTCCCTGCAACAATTTTATTTCTCATATCAAAAAATTAATTTTAAATTCTCAAGCGTGGATCTAATAATCCATACAAAATATCTACAATTATATTAATAGTTACAAAGATAACTGCAATTATAAGAACGGCTCCCATCACTATGGGAAGGTCATACTTTTCTAAGGCATTTACAATTTCCCAACCAATTCCTTTCCATGAAAAAATAATCTCAATAAAAACTGCCCCTGCCATTAAAGAAGCAAACATTCCTGAAACAGCTGTTAAAACAGGATTGAGTGCATTTCTCAAGGCATGTTTTATCAAAACATTGTAAAATGACAAGCCTTTTGCTCTTGCAGTTCGAACATAATCCATTGACAATACTTCTAAAAGAGAGTTTCTACT
>Ga0079223_10001621_pt1 | contig 13517 bp, 11 predicted proteins | sample Stecom2011_FD_75072 | JGI IMG/M metagenome (GOLD analysis project Ga0079223, IMG submission 75072) | Agricultural soil microbial communities from Utah to study Nitrogen management - Steer compost 2011 | ecosystem: Environmental > Terrestrial > Soil > Agricultural land | place: USA: Utah... | reverse complement strand
CAGTGGGGCCAAAATCATAGGGCCGGGGATAATCTAGAAAGTCCCCGGTCAAGGCGACCATGTGATATTCATTTCCGGAGATAGCCGCCAGTAATTTTTGCTGATGGTAACCAAAGCGGGCCTGGTGCAGGTCGGTGAGATGGAGAATTGTAAACCCCTCCAGGCGCGGATCCAGATTGGGAATCTTTATTTCTACAAAGTTTACCTTCAACCAATTTGGTTCCACCCAGCGGGCATAGATATAGAGTAGGCCCAAGAGCAGCAACCCTCCCACAATTATATAGAATAATTCCCTCATTTCCCACCCTCCTAGAATAGTACTATTTTAACATGTATCAACACTGGGGATACTCTTTTTCTGCGGTTGCGCCGGGCCTTCAAATCCCTTATTATTATTCTGAGGGGAGTGGAATTATGGCAAGTATCGAAGCACAACTTAACCCACAACAATTGGAGGCGGTCCGGCACACAGACGGGCCGTTATTGATAATAGCCGGGGCCGGTAGCGGCAAGACCCGGGTCCTCACTTATCGCATCGCCCATTTGCTGGAAACTGGCTTAGCCCTGCCGCCAGAAATCCTGGCCATAACCTTTACCAACAAAGCGGCCCGGGAGATGCAACAGCGGGTGGAAAAGCTGGTGGGCAACACCGATGGCATGTGGATATCTACCTTCCACGCTGCCTGTGTGCGTATTTTACGTCGCCATGGCAAGTATGTGGATTGTCTGCCCGGCTTTAGCATCTACGATGACCAAGATCAAAGGCAGGTGGTCAAGGCCTGCCTGCGGGAATTAAACTTGGATGAAAAGAAGTTTCATCCCCGGGCGGTACTGGCGGGTATCAGCGACGCTAAAAACCAGCTGCAATCTCCAGAGCAGTATGGCAAACAGGTATCTGACTATTTTCAGCGCCGGGTGGCAGAGGTCTATCGCCTCTACCAGGTCCAGCTCAAGGCCAGCAATGCCTTGGACTTTGATGACCTCCTGATGAAGACAGTGGAACTGTTGGAACAGAATCCAAAGGTGCTGGATTACTATCAGCGCCGCTTTAAGTATATTCATGTGGATGAGTACCAGGACACCAACCATGCCCAGTATCGGCTGGTGCACCTCCTGGCCCAGGGCCATGGCAATATCTGTGTGGTGGGCGATGATGACCAGTCCATCTACTTGTTCCGCGGCGCCGATGTGGCCAATATCCTGGACTTTGAGAAAGACTACCCCGAGGCTCGGGTGATAAAACTGGAACAGAATTACCGCTCTACTGGTAACATCCTGGGGGCGGCCAATTCAGTGATAGCCAACAACCAGCACCGTAAGCATAAGGAGTTGTGGACTGCGGCGGGGGAAGGGGCCAAGGTCAGCATATACAATGCCCAAAGCGAGGTGGACGAGGCGGCCTTTATCGTGCACACCATCGAGACCGGCTCCCGACCTCTGGGGGATTATGCTGTTCTGTTCAGAATCAGGGCCCAGTCTCGGGCCTTGGAAGATGCTTTGATTAAGTCCAACATGCCCTACCAGCTCATCGGTGGCCAGCCCTTTTATGGGCGCAAGGAAATCAAGGATATGCTGGCCTATTTGACAGTCCTCAACAATCCCTGGGACGTGGTCAGCCTCACCCGGATCATCAACGAACCGCGCCGAGGTATCGGCCGGCGCACGGTGGCCAAACTCTTGGCCTTTGCCCAGCAGCACAATCTTGCCCCCGCCAGCTGTCTTCTGGCTGCCGCCCAGGATATCGGAGGGCGTTCCGGAACCAAACTGGCTGAGTTTGCCAAGATGATGGACCATCTGGAGACTGTGGCGGGGGAATCGGCTGTGACCATCACCCTGCAAGAAGTTATGCAGGAGAGCGGCTATGTGGCCAATCTCAACGCCGAGGGCAGCATAGAAGCCCAGAGCAGGCTAGAAAACCTCCAGGAGCTTTTGACGGTAACTGAAGAATACGACCGTCGATTGGGTGGAGACCTGGGCTTGTTTCTGGAAGAGGTCTCTCTGGTGGCCGATGTGGATAAATTAGAGGAGGGCACCGATGGCGTCACTTTGATGACCCTACACAGTGCCAAGGGGCTGGAATTCCCTGTGGTATTCCTGGTGGGGATGGAGGAGGGGCTCTTTCCCCATTCTCGCAGCCTGGATGATGAAGAGGAGCTCCATGAGGAACGGCGCCTCTGTTATGTGGGGATGACCAGGGCCCAGGAGGAACTCTACCTTATTTGGGCCAGAACCCGTCATGTCTTTGGCCGCATGGAGACCTGTCGTCCTTCCCGCTTTCTCAAGGAAACTGCGGAAGAGCACCTGCGCTATATCAATGGGAACCCCCTTCAGATTAAGCGCTGGGCTGGTGCTAGACCTCAGCCCGAGACCAACCAAGCCACCACAGAATATGCCGTGGGTATGGTGGTGGAGCACCGCCAGTGGGGACGGGGAACAGTTGTAGAGACCTCCACACTGGGTAGCCAGGCCGTAATACTAGTGGAGTTTGCAGGTGGAGACCGGCGCCGACTCATGGCGGACTTTGCCCCTCTCACCATTGTGGAGGGATAATGACGGATGCAAAAAACCCGGCAGACCGGATAGACTATACTGATAGCAAGCCGAAGATTGAGTTCTTCGATGGAGGGAAAAAGGATGGATAAAAACCAGGCTCAGGAGCGATTAGAAAAATTGCGGGCGGAAATCGACCGTCATAATTGGCTGTACCATGTCAAGGACAGCCCGGAAATCAGCGATGTTCAGTACGATGCCCTGCTGCGGGAATTGCTGGATTTAGAGGCCGAGCACCCTGAATTAATTACCCCAGACTCCCCCTCCCAGAGGGTGGGGGGAGCTGTGCTGGAGGGGTTTGCCACTGTGGTCCATCCCAGCCCCATGCTCAGCCTGGACAATGCCTTCTCCGCAGAAGAATTGCGGGCCTTTGATCAGCGCCTGCAACGCTTACTGGGGCACAAGCCTGCCTATGTGGTGGAGCTGAAGATTGACGGCCTGGCTGTGGCCCTGGAATATCAGGATGGACTCTTTGTGCGCGGGGCTACCCGGGGTGACGGTAGTGTCGGCGAGGACATCACTGCCAATTTACGCACCATCAAGTCCTTGCCCCTGCGCCTGCCGGAACCTGTCAGCATCCGGGTGCGGGGTGAAGCCTTTATGCCCCGGCCGGCCTTCGAGGCATTAAACAAAAGGCGGGAAGAGCAGGGCCAGCCCCTGTTTGCCAACCCCCGCAATGCTGCCGCCGGCTCACTGCGCCAATTGGACCCCAAGATAGCCGCATCCCGTCATCTGGACCTATTTGTCTATACTTTGGAGCAGGCCTCAGACCATGGGGACACCCATGCCCAGGTCTTGAGCTGGTTGGAAGAGATGGGGTTTAAGGTCAATCCCCAGCGGCAGCGCTTCAATGACATCGAAGCTGTAGTGGATTATATCGAAACTTGGCACATCCAGCGTTTAGAACTGCCCTACGCCACCGATGGTATGGTGGTAAAGGTGGATGCCCTGGACCTCCAGGCCCAGGCTGGTACCACTGCCAAGAGTCCCCGCTGGGCCATTGCCTGGAAATTCCCGGCAGAGCAGGGTCAGTCCCGGGTGCGGGACATCACCCTCAACGTCGGCCGCACCGGCGCCATCACCCCTACGGCAGAATTGGACCCAGTGGTGTTGGCAGGCACAACAGTGAGCAGGGCCAGCCTACACAACGAAGACTATATCCGGGCTAAGGACATCCGCATCGGGGACATGGTCATAGTGCAAAAGGCAGGAGATATTATTCCGGAGATTGTTGCCGCCATCAAGGAAGAGCGGGACGGTAGCGAGACCGTATGGTCTCCCCCTGTTCAATGCCCTGCCTGCGGCAGCGAATCCGTGCGGGTTGAGGGAGAAGCAGCGCGCCGCTGCCCCAATCCCTCCTGTCCCGCTCAAATCCGTGAACGGGTAATTCATTATGCCAGCCGTGGAGCCATGGACATAGAGGGGTTGGGCCCGGCGGTGGTAGATGCCCTCTTCCGGGCTGACCTGATTCGGGATGCCGCCGATCTATATATCATCAAGCCCCAGAACCTAGAGGGGATTGAGCGGATGGGCAAAAAATCCGCCGCCAATCTCATTGCCGCCATCGAGGATTCCAAACAGCGCCCCTTGGCTAAGCTCCTCTTCGGTTTGGGTATCCGCTTTGTCGGGGCCAAGGCCGCAAAGCTGTTGGCCGACAATTTTGGCAGCATAGAGTCCCTCCTCAAAGCCAGCCAGGAGGATTTAGTGGCTGTCCCGGAAATAGGAGAAAAAATTGCTGCCAGCGTAGTCAGCGAGCTGGCATCGGAGGATATGCGGGACCTAATCCAGCGCCTACAAAAGTCTGGTGTCAACACCGTTCAGGATAAAATCCAGCGGGGAGGATCTTTGCAGGGCAAGACCTTTGTCCTCACCGGCACCATGCAACAAATGACCCGGACCCAGGCCAAGGAATTGATCGAGGCCCAGGGAGGCAAAGTAACTGGCTCAGTCAGCAGCAAAACCGACTATGTAGTAGCCGGCGACAAACCCGGCTCCAAGCTGGAAAAAGCAAAATCCCTGGAAATAAAGATTCTGGACGAAACCCAATTCCAAGAATTGGTAAACTAGGCCAATTCGGGGACGGTCCTCTTTTTGGCCAAATTCCTTAACCAACTCAGCTTTTAAGGGCGCCTAATTGACGCCCTCTTTCGTTATCCAAATTTAAGTAACCGCCCTAAAAATTTGACCACAGTACTTTGGTAGGAAAACCTTTTAGTGTTGTCGAATTACTCTTGTGCACAATTCTGTGCCTATCTTGATCCTAATGAATGGAGATATAATATGACAGCTAAAGTGGTACTCAACCCCTATTCAAACCGTTGGAATTCTCAAAAGCGCTGGCCCGAGGCAGAAGCTGCCCTGATAGCGGCCGGCGTTGACTTTTCTCTGGCAATTTCGGAGTATCCCGGACATACAGTAGAACTGGCACGACAGGCGGTTCTTGATGGTTTTTCACCCATTATTGCCGCTGGCGGCGACGGGACTGTGGGCGATGTGGTGGAAGGCATGGCCCGGGCCAGTGGCCGGGGCCACCTGGGCGTGCTAGGACTGCTACCCTTGGGCACTGCCAATGATTTTGTCTGTAACTTGGGTCTGCCCCTGGACCTCAACACTGCAGCAGAGGTCATAGCAAATAATGAAACCCGGGTCATCGATGTGTGCAAGGCTGGCGAGCGGCATTTTATAAACAACTCTGCCATGGGCCTGGAACCCTACATTACCGTGCTTCAGCAGGAAATAACCAGGCTTAAGGGGATTCCCCGTTACCTGGTAGCAGCAATCAAGGGCATTATCCGCAACCCCAAATGGCATGCTAAGATTGAATGGGATGATGGCAGTTATGAAGGCCCCCTCAGCCTAATTTCAGTGGGTAACGCACCCCGGACCGGCGGGCTATTTTTCATGGCCCCCCATGCCGATCCTGCAGATGGTAAATTGACGGCTGTTCTGGCGTATAAAAAATCTTCCCTTAGTTTGCTGGCCCTACTGCCCAAGGCCATGACCCCGGAAGGCAAATTTGTCTTGGCTCCAGGGGTGCAGGAGATTTATGCAACTAAAATCAAGATTAATTTGGAATCCCTGTCTCCGGCTCACTCAGACGGGGAGCTGTTTCCCAATCAGCTGGACAAGCTGGAATACAGCATTCTGCCTGGGGCGATAGATGTTCTTGCCCCGGCTTCGAGTGAGTAGAGCCCGCGTCAGCAAGACGCAGGCTATTTTTGTTCGTACCTGGTGTTTTAGGAATCCACAAACCTTCGCACCGTCATCACCAAATCCCATTTCTAGCCGGAAACCAACGTAAATGCTTGTCCTCAGCCAGTCCTCAGAGCGTGTGTTGGATTTTGCGCCACTAAGGCTCCGTCCCCGGGTGGCGCAGGGCAGGGATATTTGGCCGAGGTGTCGAATTTTGCATTTGTCGGTGGCATATATCTTAATCGCTGGCCAAGATCAGGAGCTGGCGGTAAAGCCCGTTGAAAATAGCGGCGTTGCTTGGTTTAGCATCGAATCCTTTGATCAAGAACACTTTTCTCCTAGGGATCTCTATTTGTATAAGAAACTAATCCAGCGGCCCGCCAATTATAGGCCGTCTTGGCGCATAATGGAGGTGACGCAATGCAGGATTTTATTAAAATGATCAAGGGAAGCCCGGTAGTGGCATCGGTGGCTGAGTTGGCCCGGTTAAATGCGGCCGTCCGATCCCCCTGCGAGATAATTTTTTTGTTGCGGGGCAGCATCCTCAACATCCAGGAGTCGGTGCAGCGGGTACATGAGGCTGGTAAAATGGTGCTCATTCATTTTGACTTGGTTGACGGCTTTTCCAGAGATATATCTGCTTTGAAGTATATAAAGCAAGAAGTCAACCCCGATGGAATCATCACCACCCGGGCCAACTTGATTAAGCACGCTCAGGAGTTGGGCTTGAATACCATTCAACGGGTTTTTATGCTGGATTCATTGTCGGTGGAGTCGGCGATACGCTCTATTTCTTCTACCCAGCCGACGGCCATAGAACTTTTGCCGGGGGTTATCCCCCGGGTATTACAGCAGGTCAGCCAAGAAACCCAGGTTCCCATCATCGCCGGGGGCTTGATTGAATCCAAGGCGGATATCATTGCCGCCCTGCAGGCTGGGGCAGTGGGCATATCTGCCACCAAGGAAGAATTGTGGTATCTATAAGGGAGGGGTAAATGTGGATAAGAAGTATGTTATGGCGCTGGATCAGGGAACCACCAGTTCCCGGGCCATTCTCTTTGACCACAAGGGAAGTATAATCTCCGCCGCGCAAAAGGAATTCACCCAAATCTATCCCCAGGCCGGCTGGGTGGAGCACGATGCCATGGAAATTTGGGCCACCCAAAGCGGGGTAGCCCGGGAGGTCATTGAGCGGGAAGGTATCTCTCCCGCGGAGATTGCAGCCTTTGGTATAACTAATCAACGGGAGACCACTGTGGTCTGGGATAAAAACACCGGCAAACCTGTATACAATGCCATCGTTTGGCAGTGCCGCCGGACCGCAGAAATCTGTGACGCCATTAAGGATGCGGACGGAATGGAGCAGTACATACGGGAAAATACCGGTCTGGTCATTGACGCATATTTTTCCGCCACCAAGATTAAGTGGATTCTAGACAATGTAGAGGGAGTGAGGGAGCGAGCGGAGAGGGGAGAATTGCTCTTTGGCACCATGGATACCTGGCTGATATGGAATCTGACCAAGGGTAGGGTCCATGTCACCGATTATAGCAACGCATCCCGGACCATGCTCTTTAACATCAAGACCCTGAACTGGGATGAGACCATACTGAAGCACTTAGATATCCCCCACAGCATCTTACCCCAGGTTCGCCCATCCAGCGAGGTCTATGGCAACACCGCCCCCGACACCTTTGGCGGGGCAGAAATTCCCATCGCTGGGGCTGCTGGGGACCAACAGGCCGCCCTTTTTGGTCAAGCCTGTTACCAACCTGGGATGGCAAAGAATACCTACGGAACTGGCTGTTTTATGCTTATGAACACTGGTCAGCGCATGGTCTCCTCGGACAGTGGTCTGTTGACCACCATCGCCTGGGGAGTGGGCAACCAGGTGGAATATGCTTTGGAGGGTAGTATCTTCATCGCTGGGGCTGCGGTCCAATGGTTGCGGGACGAGCTAAAGCTTATCCGTGACGCCCAAGACAGTGATTACCTGGCCACCAAGGTCCCGGATTCTAATGGAGTCTATGTGGTCCCAGCTTTTGTGGGGCTGGGAGCGCCCTACTGGGATATGTATGCCCGGGGGGCCATCCTGGGCTTGACCCGGGGCGCCAAGGCAGAGCATATCATCCGCGCCACCTTGGAATCCATAGCCTACCAGGCCCGGGATGTGCTGGAGGCAATGCAGGCTGATTCGGGTATAAAACTCAAGGTTTTGAAAGTGGATGGCGGTGCCGTGGCCAATAACTTCCTCATGCAGTTTCAGGCAGATATCCTCGATGTTCCTGTGGATAGGCCCCAGGTCACAGAGACCACTGCCCGGGGAGCTGCCTATTTAGCTGGATTGGCAGTGGGATTTTGGCAGAGTAAAGAAGAAATTGCTACCAACTGGCAGGTGGAACGTAAGTTTGTCCCTGAGATGGAAGCTTCCCAGCGGCAAGAACTCTATGCTGGTTGGAAGCGGGCGGTGGGGCGCTCTCGCAATTGGCAGCAGTAATGGTATTTGGGTGTTGGAGGGTATACTAAACTCAACACGCATTTGAGAGGACTGTTGGGATTGAAATTTCTTAACCGCCCCCTGACTGGAGTGCTGGCATTTTGCCTTCTTGCCGGGGTGGTCAGTGGTCTGTTGACGGCCACTACCTTTATGCCCCTTTACTCAATACAATACAATTGGCGTAACTGGCATCCCGGCATACAAGAGATGACGGTGCTGGGCCAGGTGGTTGATTCTCCTGAGAGTCGGGTGCTCTATGTAAACGAGCTGACAGAGTTGTCAGATCAAGGAATCCCCCTGTCCCGTCTGTGGCGGTTTGACGCCGACAAAACTGTGGAACCGTTGTACGCTTTGGTGGCCCACGGTATCTGGCGTAAACCCCAACAGAGAGATGAAATAAGTCTAAACCTGGAGGGAGGGGTCATAACTGTGCCTGTGGCAGGGGTGTGGCATCCTTTTCATCCTCAGCTGGGCGATAACTGGGTGGTGTTGGTGGGGCAAGCCGAATTGCCGGTGACAACTGTTGCCCCAGAGTCCATCGCACCGGTGGAGAAAGTAGGATTGTTGCCCGCTAATTTTCAAGGCGGCAACCTGGTATCCTGGATGCTGTTTAACACCTTTGGCTTTTTGCTCTATGGTGCCATTGGATTCCTAAGTAAAAAGGGTAAATGCGCTGGCCTGGGCTGGGTGGTAAAACTCTGGGTGGGAGGCGGTGTGGCGGTGCTGGTGGGAATAGCAACTGCAGGCTTGACCTTCGTCCTAAAATGGCCACTGCCGGTTTTGGGGTTGTTGCCCATGACTTTGGGCTTGTTGGGGGCCAGCTATTTACTTGCCCTAATTTTGCTCACGGGCTTGTCCATGGTTTTGGCCAAAATAAATTAAAGCCGGCTTGTGCCGGCTTTAATTATAGCGTTTGAATAGGCGGGAAATGTGTTTGTACAGCGCCAGGGTGACGATAGAGACGGTGGCACCTTTAAAAATATTAAAGGGCGTCGAACCCAAGATGACTAGGGTTTTCAAGTCCGTTATGTTGGAATTGACCGCGGTGCCCATGCCAACTACGGCCTCTTCTGAGTAGCCCATAACGGTAATAAAGAGGGGAAAGAATACATAGTAGTTGGCCAACGCCATTACCCCCGTCATCACCACTGTGCCAGCGACCAAGCCCAGCAGGGCACCTTTTTTGGATTTGATCCAACGGTAAATGATGGTGGCCGGAACAACCAGAGAAACACCGGTTACGAAATTGGAAGCGGGGCCTACGCCGGCGGTTTCTGTCTGGGTTAGCATATGAAGCACACATTTAATTAGTTGAATTAGTACTCCGGCAAGTGGTCCCATGGAGAAACCACCGATGAGGGCCGGCACATCGCTGAAATCTAGCTTTAAAAAGCCTGGGAACAAAAAGGGGATCGGAAAGTCCAAGCTGATGAGGATAAAGGCGATGGCGGAAAGCAAACTGATTTTGACTAGGTTGGCAGTGGTTAAAAATTTCTTGTTCATGAAAATTCCTCCCAATACATAAAATTCCTGAAGGCAGGGCGCACTTCAGGAGGAGGAGTTACCCCAATGGGCAACAAAAAGTTCCTTCTCCCATCCAGACTCTAACTGTCGGTTTCGGAATTTCACCGAATCAACCCCAAAGGAGTTCGCGGACTATACCGCCGGTGGGGAATTTCACCCCGCCCTGAAGGTAACCTTCATATTTGGTTCATTTAAATTCTAGCACTATATCATTTGGTTGACAATAGCCTCGGTAAAGAATTTATTACCAATATCTCATATGCTATAATCAATGCAAAAACAGAGGAGGCAAGCCTGTGCTAATTTCCAACAAAGGAATAGAAGAAACGGCTAAATTGGCCAAGTTGGCCCTTAGTGACAAACAATTGAATGCCCTAGGTGATCAGCTCCAGGAAATACTGGAGTTTGCCCAGGTCCTGGGCGACCTTCCCCTGGCTCATATTCAGCCCATGGCGGGGGTATATAGGGAAAATGGCAATGGAACTGAAGATAAAGCAAGGTTAAGCCAGGCTCAGGTGCTGGCCCTGGCCCCCGACAGCAGACAGGGAATGATTCGCGTGCCTCGGGTTATGGATCAATGCTAAAAAACAAATCATTAACCCAAATCCGGGAGATGCTGAATACCAGGCGTCTGAGCTCTCGGGAATTGACCCACTACTATTTGGAGCGTAGCGAAAAGCTCCAGCCCAAACTAAATGGATACATATCCATTACACAAGAGCAAGCCCTGGAGACGGCAGCACAGGTGGATCAACTGTGCAGTCAAGGGCAGGAACTGGGCACCTTGGCTGGGATTCCCGGGGCAATCAAGGACAATATATCCACCCAGGGAGTGCCCACCACCTGCGCTTCTCGGGTGCTGGCGGAGTACATTCCTCCCTTTGATGCCACCGTGGTCAAAAAGTTGGCCCATAGCCCCATGCTGGGCAAGGCGAGCTTGGATGAGTTTGCCATGGGCACCGGCAATCTGACCTCGGCCTTTGGTCCGGTCCGCAACCCCTGGGACTTGGAACGGGTGCCTGGCGGGTCCAGTGGTGGGTCAGCAGCCTTGGTGGCGGCGGGCTGTGCACCTTTCAGTCTAGGTTCAGATACCGGTGGCTCTATCCGGCAGCCTGCTTCTTATTGTGGAGTAACCGGGCTTAAGCCTACCTACGGTAGGGTCTCCCGTAATGGACTAATCGCTTTTGCTTCTTCCCTGGATCAAATTGGACCATTTGCCTGGACAATAGAAGATTGCGCCTTAGTACTTCAGGCAATCTGTGGGCACGACCCTGGCGATGCCACCTCAGCGGCGGTGGATGTGCCGGATTTTACTGCTTATCTTCATAATGATGTCTCAGGACTACGCATAGGCCTGCCCCAGGAGACCTTTTCCAACTGTCCCCACCCGGATACAGCCAAGGTAGTGTTGCGGGCCGCAGGGGAATTGGAAAAGGCCGGGGCAGAACTTTCTTGGGTTTCCATGCCCTATGAGAAGGAAGTGATGGCGGCCTATATTCTGGTGGCCACGGCAGAAGCTTCATCCAACTTGGCTCGGTTCGATGGGGTCAACTTCGGTTACCGGGGGGCAGGGGAGAATTTGGAGGAGATGTATACCTCCAGTCGCCGCTTTGGCAACGAAGTCAGCCGCCGCCTGGTCATGGGCACCTTTGCTCTGAGCCAGAAACAATGCGGCGAATGTTATGAGCTGGGTCAGCGGGCACGGCAATTGGTGGACAGCCATCTGGGCAATATCTTTCAACAGGTGGATGTGTTACTACTGCCCACCGCCCCCTCACCGGCCTATAAACTGGATGAGGGCCAGGATCCCTTGACGGCCTATTACAATGACATTTACACCATTCCTGCCAATTTGGCAGGTTTGCCAGCGGCTTCGCTTCCCTGCGGAGAGAGTGAGGGGCTACCCATCGGCATGCAGCTAATGGCACCCAAGTTCCGCGAGGATTTGCTGTTACGGGTGGGTTATACTTGGCAATGTTGCAGTGACTGGCATCTGAGACGGCCCCAGGAGGTGGAGTGATGGATTACCAGACAATCATCGGGTTAGAAATTCATGTGGAGCTGTTGACAGATACCAAGCTCTTTTGCCATTGCCCCACCGGGTTTGGAGCAAAGCCAAATAGTCAGGTTTGCCCCACCTGTCTGGGATTGCCCGGGTCGTTGCCGGTGCTTCGTCCCCAGGCCGTGACCCAGGCCCTGCGGGCGGCCCTGGCCCTGGACTGCAGCATTAATGAGGTTAGCAGATTTGCCCGCAAGAATTACTTTTATCCTGACCTACCTAAGGGCTACCAAATTACCCAGACCATACCCTTGGCCCAGGATGGAAAGGTAAAGGTGGGCGAGCAAGAGATAGCAATTTCTCGCCTGCACTTGGAGGAGGATTCGGGCAAGTCCGTACACACCGGCGATAGTACCCTGGTGGACTATAATCGCAGCGGCATTCCTTTAGCGGAAATAGTCACCAGCCCCTGTATCAAATCTCCTGCCCAGGCTCGGGAATTTCTCGAGGCCTTGAGGCAGATAATGCAGTATGCTCAAGTTTCGGACTGCCGCATGGACCAGGGTAGTCTGCGTTGTGATGCCAATATCTCTCTGCAGGGTGAGGAACCTGCAGGGGCGCGAACGGAGATAAAAAATCTCAATTCCTTTAAGGCGGTGGAACAGGCCCTGGGCTACGAAATTCGGCGCCAATCCGAAATTCTCGAACAGGGCAAAAATGTCAAGCCCGAGACTATGCACTGGAATGAGGTCCACGGGGTCACCGTCCCCATGCGGGTCAAGGAAGAGAGCCCAGATTATCGTCTTTTTCCTGATCCAGATTTGCCGCCCTTGGTGGTTAGCGGCGAAGAAATTCAGGCCTGTCGACAGTCGCTCCCTGAACTGCCCCAGGGCAAATTTGAGCGCTTTCGACGGAAATACGGGTTGCCGGATATGGATATCCAGGTCTTGACCAAGACCCGGGGCATGGCAGACTGGTTTGAAGAAACCGTTCAGGCGGGGGCAGATCCCCAGGCTGCGGCTAATTGGGTTTGCAGCGAAGTTACCAGATTGCTCAATCGGGAAGGACGGGACATTAGTTCCCTGGCCTTTACTCCGGGGGATCTGGCCAGGCTGATCGCCCTAAATCAACAGGGAGAAATCAGTGGCACCGCAGCCAAGCAAGTGTTGGCAGAAATGTTCCTCGGGGGTGGTGACCCGGCAGAAATCATGCAGCAGCTGGGCGTGGCGCAAGTAAGTGATGCTGATTCATTGCTTACCCTTGTTAACTCTGTCCTGGCGGAAAACCGCGAGGCTGTGTCGGACTACCACGGGGGAAAAAAGAGGGCTCTGGGCCACCTGATGGGGCAAGCCATGAAAAAGAGCCAGGGTCGAGCAAATCCTCGTAAACTCAAAGGTCTGCTCCTTAAGGAACTTAATAAGGGATAATTTGAACTTGGACCTGCATCGCTCCACTGGCTTTGCAGGTTCATAGTTTATGGGCAAATATAATTGTGTAATTTTTCCCAGGGCAGGAGATTGAGGCCCCTTTGGCGAAATATACTTTAGGATTACGATATAAGGAAAGGGGGAGTTCCAACTGAATAAGACCATTGAAGAACTCACCCTGATGCTGCTGTATCTCACGGCTTGGGATGAGGACGTGCCGCCTTTTTCGACCCATAAACGCAGCTGGAAGGGATACAATTTCAATGTCTTAAACAGCCTCACTGACGACGGTTTGATTGTAGGCACAAAGAAGTCCAAGTCGGTTTTT
>Ga0079223_10001618_pt1 | contig 13522 bp, 9 predicted proteins | sample Stecom2011_FD_75072 | JGI IMG/M metagenome (GOLD analysis project Ga0079223, IMG submission 75072) | Agricultural soil microbial communities from Utah to study Nitrogen management - Steer compost 2011 | ecosystem: Environmental > Terrestrial > Soil > Agricultural land | place: USA: Utah... | reverse complement strand
GTTGTATAATATTCATCATTATATACATTTAGTTCTTTTTCATCAATCAGATAAAACCTGTCTACTGCATACTGCATCAATTCCTCAGTTGTCGGATTTAGTTCATCTCCTATAAGTATTACACAGAGTTTTTCATCCAGTTTATCGGCCAGTTTCCTCCCTTCACCAATAAGTTCATAGATAACCGGATTTATCTCACCATTCCGTAATTCAGCGAAAACCCAAACATTTTTATATTTATCAAGGTCCTGCTTTTCTTCCCCTTCCCTTTTTTCAATTATAATCGCTTCTACCGGACAGGCCTTAACACAGGACCCGCAGAGTGTACATGTCTCCAGAATAACGGCCTTTCCATCTCTAAGCTCTATTGCATTAAAAGGACATCTATCAACACATATCCCACAGCCAGTACATTTGTTATTTACATAAATACCCATCAATACCACCCCTAAAATATTTTCTGTCTGGAGAGTTCTCTCAGCAACTCCTCAACCTGTTCTCCGGGACTACCGCTAAAAACTTCAGCTTCAACATCTACCCGGGGTGTATCAATCGAAACCACCTGGGTTGGTGAACCATCCAGACCGATAGCAGCTTTGTCAAGATCCAGATCATCTGCTGACCAGATCGGGATTTCGATTTCCCGGGAGCGAAAAATACCTCGAAGAAAAGGAAAACGCGGCTGATTTAGTTCTTTAATAACTGTAATCAATGCCGGAAGTTGCATTTCTATTAACTCAAATCCATCTTCTATCTTCTTTTTGACCCTGATACTCTCTTCATTAATATCCACTATTTCTTCTACATAGCTAGTATGTGGAAAATGCAGGTGTTCAGCAATTCCCGGCCCAACCTGAGCAGTATCTCCATCAATAGCCTGCTTCCCGCAGATAACCAGGTCTGTAATACCGATTTTTTCTATTGCCATTGCTAGAGTATAGGAAGTGGCCAGGGTATCAGCCCCGGCAAAAGCCCTATCACTGAGCAAGATAGCCTCATCTACCCCCAGTGATATGGCCTGTTTCAGAACATCTTCTGCCTGAGCTGGTCCCATACTGATAACCGTTACCTTACCACCCAGTTTCTCCCTTAATTGTAAGCCGGCTTCTATACCATGCATATCATAGGGGTTGATTATACTTGCTACCCCCTTACGAATAAGGGTGTTGGTCTTTTTATCAATTTTCACCTCATTGGTATCCGGAACCTGTTTTATACATACAACTATATTCATACTACTCCCCTCCTTATTTCTTCCAGAGGGTGGAGGCAATTACATCCCTCTGAATCTGGTTAGTACCTTCATATATCTGGGTAATCTTGGCATCCCGCATCATTTTTTCTACCGGATAATCCTTCATATACCCATAACCTCCAAAAATTTGCACCGCATCTGTAGTCACCTTCATAGCCACATCAGAAGCAAAACATTTACACATCGCTGATTCCCGATTAAATTCCCTTACTCCAGCATCAATCATCCGGGCAGTATTATAGACCAGGGAACGGGCTGCTTCATTTTGCATGGCCATATCAGCAAGCATATGTCTAATAACCTGAAAATTGGAAATGGCCTGCCCAAATTGCTCTCTTTCCCGTGTATAATCCAGACAGGCATTAATTGCACCCTGAGCAATACCAAGGGCCTGAGCGCCCACTCCTGGTCTTGTACGGTCCAGTGTCTTCAGGGCTACAATATAACCCATACCGGGCCTGCTCAGAATACTGTTTTTATGGACCCGGCAATTATCAAATACAAGTTCCCGGGTAGTGGAAGCCCTGATACCCATTTTGTCTTCCTTCACTCCAAAGCTAAAACCCGGATTACCTTTTTCCACAATAAAAGCAGTTGCCCCTCTGGCGCCCTTCCTTTTATCAGTCATTGCAATTACCGTATATATTTCAGCCTCTCCCCCATTAGTAATCCACTGTTTAGTACCATTAAGAATATAATAATCCCCGTCTTTTTCTGCTGTGGTCTGTATATTGCTGGCATCACTGCCAGCCTCAGACTCAGTCAAAGCGAAAGCAGCTATAGTTCCCTCTGCCATTTGAGGAAGATATTTGGTCTTTTGTTCTTCATTACCAAATAAAATAATCGGCATTGTACCCAGAGCTGAAGCAGTATAACTCAAGGAAATACCCCCACAAACTTTGCTCAATTCCTCAGTCACCAGGACCATTTCAAATATACCACCTGGTACACCCCCGTATTTTTCCGGTATAAAAACCCGAAACATATCACTCCGAGCCAGTACATCGACTATATCCCAGGGGAAATCCCCGCTAAGATCATATTCCGAAACAAGTGGAGCCATCTTTTCCTCTGCAATCCGATGGGCAAGATCACGGATGATCTTCTGTTTCTCATTCAAAAAATACTCCAATTCTCATCTCCCTGCCTTTCCGGTAATCATTTTTTTACTTTATCTATTAATTTTTTACTTTATATATTATTTTAGCTTAAAATTCACTGATAATCAATCATTGATTAAAAAAACCCGGTATTATTAAAGATACCGGGTTTCAATCCCTGGAGTTTTCCACTCAAATTTTAACTCATAATTTCATGTCTGAAATTAATAACTTTATTCCTCTGAAGCACCAGTATCAGATAAGCATAAAGGGGAATATGAATCGCTTGATCAACTATTCGGGCATAAAAGTTTACAAAAAAGGGAACTCCAAACAACTGGTATAAAAACAGCGGTACCAGTATTATTGAAGACACAATCTGTCCGATAGCAATGGAAGTTATCAAACTAAAATAATTCTTTTTCTCCCTAAAAATATAGAATATAACCAAACCCGGAATAACACCGGTCAGAGCTGAAGTCAAAGTAAAATGAGGCATATAGGGACCCAGAGGAGTAATAAAATATCCTACCAGATCAGAAATTACACCTACTACACCACCAGCCAGGGGACCAAAAAATATTCCGGCAAAAATAATCGGTAATCCTCCAAATCCAATGCGAATAGCCTCAACCCCTCCAACAGGGATCCGAAAACTCCCCAGTCTGGTAAGGACGATACTGAGAGCAACCAACAAAGATAAAAAAACCAGTTTCCGGGTGGAATTACTGGCCAATTCAAACACCTCCCTCTCTCTGGATTATGGCAGAAGCCTGCACCAAAGAGAAGAAGTGCTCTTTGATGACAGCGGACGCGGTGACCATACCGCAGCTTTTTATGGCATTTCGTCTTAAGGCAACGTCCCATCCTTAAGCACTATTACGCATGGCACCTACTCTGCCTGATATTATTTTTTTCACTTTATAATTTATTGTAACACAAATCCCATAATCTTACAAGAAGCATTTCATCTAATTATTTAATTTTAGATATTTTAATTCAGATAATATTTTAATTCAGATATTAGAAAAGCCCGCTGATCTTCCCGTTTCTATCAACATCAATCATCTCTGCTGCCGGTTTTGGCGGCAGTCCGGGCATTGTTAAAACCGGTCCGGTCAGGACTACTACAAAACCTGCTCCTGCAGAAAGTCTTAACTCTCGAACATTAACCTTAAACCCCCTGGGCCTTCCTTTTAGGGAAGGGTTATCAGATATTGAATTTTGGGTTTTTGCCATGCAGACCGGTAATTGATCATATCCCTGAGAAGTATATTCAGCAAGCTGTTTTCGAGCTTTTGAACTAAAATCAACCCCATCTGCCCCGTAAATTTCCCGGGAAATTATCTCAATCTTTTCCTCCAGGGTTTTCTCCAGTTCATAAAGGTAATGAAAATTGCTATCTTCCTTTTCAAGAATATCCAAAACCTTTTCTGCCAGTTCAAGCCCTCCCTCTCCTCCTTTAGACCAAACCTCAGAAAGAGCAACAGAAACCCCAATTTCTTCACAGCCTTTTTTAATTAAATTTAATTCGTCCTCAGTATCATCTGGAAAACGGTTAATAGCAACAAGGGCCGGTACCCCAAACTTTTTAATATTCTCCAGATGTTTCTCCAGGTTTTCAAATCCAGCTGCCAGAGCTTTTAAATTTTGAATTTTTAGTTCCTGCTTTGATACACCCCCATGCATTTTCAGTGCTCTGGAAGTAACAACAATAACTGCCAGATCAGGCCGCATACTGGCATAACGACACTTAATATTAAAAAACTTTTCCGCACCCAGGTCAGCACCAAAGCCGGCTTCGGTTATTGCTATATCTCCCATTTTTTGAGCCAGTAAAGTAGCCATTACACTATTACATCCGTGAGCAATATTGGCAAAAGGCCCTCCATGAATAAAAGCCGGTGTATTTTCCAGAGTCTGAACCAGATTTGGTTTAATAGCATCTCTCAAAAGAGCAGCAACTGCCCCGGCAACTCCCAGGTCAGCTGTAGTTATTACTTCATTATCATATGTATAAGCAACAACAATCCTGCTAATCTTCTCTTTTAATTCTTCCATATCATTTGCCAGACATAATATAGCCATAATTTCAGAAGCAACGGTTATCATAAAACTATCTTCACGTGGTAGCCCATTTGCTTTACCACCAAGTCCGACCACAATATTCCTTAAAGCCCTATCATTCATATCCATAACCCGTGGCCAGGTAATACGGGTAGGGTCAATTCCCAGTTGATTACCCTGTTTTATATGATTATCAATACTTGCTGCTAAAAGATTATGAGCTACCCCGATAGCATGAATATCGCCAGTAAAATGCAGGTTAACATCCTCCATTGGTAAGACCTGGGCATAACCACCACCAGCAGCACCACCCTTAATACCCATCGTTGGCCCCAAAGAAGGTTCTCGTAAAGCTACAATTGCTTTTTTCCCCAATCTGTTTAGGCTCTGTCCAAGCCCTACAGTAGTAGTAGTTTTGCCTTCTCCGGCAGCAGTAGGTGTAATTGCTGTAAGCAAAACCAGTTTTCCATTTTCGCTATTCTGAAATTTTTTAAGAACATCGGTATTAACCTTAGCCTTATATTTACCATACAGTTCAATATCATCATCATCCAGGCCAATACTCTTCGCGATCCTATTAACCGGCTCCATTACTGCATTCTGGGCAATTTCAACATCACTCTTCATATTGAACAACCCCCTCTTGATAACCTGTTTAACAGAATAATGTTAACTCAAGTTAATTTAAGTAGATAATATTTTCCTTGCTGTTGTAAATAAAGTAAATTATACCAATAAAAAACCAGCCCTAAGGCCGGTTTTTTATTACTTTTCTATTAAATCATCTTCTAAATCCTCTTCCAGGTCATCTTTAATTTCAGCTTCTGTTTGAATTTCTTTTCCATCCTCATCAGGGTTCATCATCCCGCTCTTATTCTCAGGTTCAGCTTCTTTTTTATTTTCCTGTACTTCTTCAAGAGGCTCTCCATTAATTAACTTCTTTAACTGGCTTGAAACCAGGGTTTCTCGTTCTTTCAGTGCCCTGACAATCCTCTCCACTTTAGCGGTATTATTTTTCAGAATCTCCTCAGCACGGTCATAACACTGCTCGATAATAAAGCTAACTTCCCTATCTATCTCTGCAGCAATTTCTTCACTATAGTTCCGCTGACGGGAAATATCTCTACCCAGGAAAATCTGCTCATCATGTTTGTGACCAAGTGTTATTGGTCCCAATTTTTCACTCATTCCATATTCAGTAACCATTGCCCTTACTATCTGGGTAGCCCTTTCCAGATCATTTTGGGCTCCAGTACTAATATCATCCAGGAATATCGCTTCAGCGGCTCTTCCACCCATCAGTACCGCAATCTGGTCAAAGAGCTCCTTTTTTCCCATGAAGTTTTTATCCTCTTCAGGAAGTGCCCAGCGCATTCCCCCTGCTCTTCCGCGGGGAACAATAGATATTTTATGGGTTTTATCAGCATATTTCAGTAAATCCCCGACCAGAGCATGCCCGGTTTCATGATAGGCCACCAGATTTCTTTCTCTTTCAGACATCACCCGGCTCTTTTTAGCCGGTCCGGCAATAACTCTATCAATAGCATCATCAAAATCTTCCATTTGAATATTTCGTTTCTTCCTGCGAACTGCCAGAATTGCAGCCTCATTAGCCAGATTTTCCATATCTGCACCGGTAAATCCTGGTGTCCTTTTTGCCAGTACTTCAGTATCTACATTTTCCTCAACAGGTTTTTCTCGTAGGTGAATTTTAAGAATTCCTTCCCGGCCCCTAACATCCGGTTTGTCAACCACAACCTGACGGTCAAATCTGCCAGGCCTTAATAATGCTGGATCCAGAACGTCAGGCCGGTTGGTTGCTGCCATCACAATAATTCCTTCATTTGTTTCAAACCCATCCATTTCAACCAAAAGCTGATTGAGAGTCTGTTCCCTTTCATCATGTCCACCACCAAGTCCAGCTCCCCGTTGTCGTCCAACAGCATCCAGCTCATCAATAAAAACTATACAGGGAGAGTTCTTTTTCCCCTGTTCAAATAAGTCTCTTACCCTTGAAGCACCAACACCAACAAACATTTCTACAAAGTCAGAACCACTAATAATAAAGAAAGGAACACCGGCCTCACCGGCAACAGCCCTTGCCATTAAAGTCTTTCCGGTTCCTGGAGGGCCGACTAATAAAACTCCCTTGGGAATTTTAGCCCCCATTTTAGTAAATCTTCGGGGGCTTTTAAGAAATTCCACAACCTCCGCTAACTCTTCCTTTATTTCTTCATAGTTGGCTACATCATCAAAAGTAACTTTTTTACCATTTTCACTCAAGCGGGCGCGGCTCTTGCCAAAAGACATCATCTGACTGCCCCCACCCTGCATTTTCTGCATAATAAATATCCAGGCCACTATCACTATTCCGATTGGTAAGACATAAACCAGAAAACTCATCCACCAGGGGCTGGTGGGTCTGGGTTTAGTTTCAATAGTAACACTATTCTCCCCTAAAATAGACATTAAATCAGGAATAGATTCTGGAGGTATCGGAACAGAAAACTCCTGGCCATTATAGGTCCCCTGCACTTCTTCATTCCCGATAATGGTTACCTTATTTATTTTACCGTTTTCAACCTGGGTTATTAAATCTGAATATACAAATTGCTCTTTCTCTGGTGCCTGCTGCATAAAAAAATGAGCAACCATAATTGATAAGACAATCAAAACCAGATAAATGCCCAGGTTTTTAACAAAATTATTCAATCATTAAACCTCCCCTCGTTTCATCATTAAATTAGTCATGGAATAACCTTTTGTGATAGAACATCCTTTAAATTCAGTAAAAAGGACATAAAAAAGCTACAGTAATACAGTAAGATATTATATCATAAGAAATGACATTTGACAATAATACTCAGAACTATTCTTAAGAATATAACTCTTCCTTCAAAACTCCAATATATGGTAAATTTCTGTATTTTTCTGCATAATCCAATCCATAGCCCACCACAAATTTATCAGGAATTTCAAATCCGTTAAAATCCACATTGACCTTCTTTTCTACCCTTCTATCCGGTTTATCCAGAAGGGTAACAATTTTTATGCTGGCTGGATTTCGGGTTTTTAGCATTTCAATTACCTGTTTTAAGGTTATACCAGTATCAATGATATCTTCAATAATCAATACGTGACAGCCTTCAATGTTTTCCTCTAAATCCTTTAAAATTCTGACCACTCCTGAAGATGTCATAGTTTGCCCATAACTGGATACATCCATAAAATCAAATACAACATTGAGCTCCAGCTGGCGGGACAGGTCAGCCATAAAGATCACAGCACCTCTCAAAATACAGACCACAACAATTTCATCTACCCCTTCATAGGCAGCAGTGATCTCTTTCCCCATTTCTTTTATCCGTTCATTAAGGACTTTTTCTTTTATTAGTACTTCCACAATATCTTCATCCAGCAGGCCGTCTCTTTTCATTTTAATCACCTTCCTGATAATTTATTCTTAATATTAGAAATTTGTTAGTTTCTTCACTTACCTTAAATCTTTCATCCATTCTATGACCAGCAACCCAGACTATATTATCATCATTATCCACTACAAGCGGAATTTTATCCCTTTTTCCAGCCGGTATCTTCTCATCGATAAAGTAATCCTTAAGCTTTTTAAATCCCTCCATACCCAGAGGTTGAAAGCAGTCCCCAGGCTTGCGATTTCTAATCCTTAAGGGTAAATTTAGCTTTCTCAGGTCTAGCACACAAACACCAAGGTCAAAACTGATCTCTTTCCAGCTGGAAAGCTTATTATATACTTCAGCACTCAGGCTGCACTTACCAGCCAGGGAAACCTTTCCCGGAATGGAAAGCTTATATAAAAAAGGAATATTATCTCCCTTAGTTCCGCTGTCTCTTTCCAGTATAAATTTATCATAGGAGCGTCTGGCTCTGATACCATCCGGTAATTCAATATATTTCCCGGTTTGCCCCCTCAAAATCAATTTATTTAAATCCTGATAATGATATGAATAAAGGTCAGTATAATCACCCTTAATAATTCCAATTGCCTTTTTAATTACTCGATTTCTAAGAGCAAGATGCAAATTACTAAGTTTTTCCAGGGATAAGACTATCACATTTTCCGATTTAGCAGATCGTATTTCCCGAAGTTGCCTGGTAGCTGTCTCAGACATAAAATCGTCTTCCAGTTTAATGTTTTCTGCCATCCGGGCTATGGTTTCTTTTATACCATTGTTTATTTCCCTTTCCAGATAGGGTATTAGCTCATTTCTAAGTTTATTTCTGGTATAAATGTTTTCTTTATTAGAAGGATCCTGAACCGGTTCTAAATGCTTTTCCTTGCAATATTCTTCGATCTCATGTCTATAAATATTTAAAAGGGGGCGAATTATTTTCAGCCCCCCATAAGACTGAAGAGGGGCGATTCCGGTTAACCCCTTTAATCCCGTCCCTCTTAACAAATTTAAAAAAACCGTTTCCACCAGATCATCCCGGTTATGTCCCAGGGAAATCTTCTTTAATTTGTATTTACAAGCATATTTCTTCATTAAAGAAAATCTGATATCACGCGCCCCCTCTTCCGGAGATACCCCCTTTTCTTTAATATAAGCCGGTACATCATATTCCTCAATAACAGCTTTCAGGCCAAATTTATCGGCCTGTTTTTTTACAAATTCAGCTTCTAAAACCCCTTCTGCTCTAAACCGGTGGTTTAAATGAAATACAATTAATTTCAGGTAATACTCCTCTTTAAGCCTGTAAAAAAGGTCCAGCATTGTCAGGGAATCCGGACCACCAGAAACTCCCAGCAAAAGGGTTTCTCCTTTATTGAATAAATTATTTTGCTTGATATAGTTTTTAAAGTCCTGAAAAAGCTTCAAGATAAATCTCCTTTTTTACTATATTCATTAATCATTAATTCGAGAAAAGTTACCTGTTTTCCTTCTTTTTTTGTAAAGTTCTTCAATTTTAAATACTATAAGAGTCAGATCATCACTTATATCCCTCTTCCCATCTAAAACAACATCCATAATATATGATGCCATATCTTCAGGTTTATCAAAGGAAGAATTTGTAAGTATTTTTTGTAGCCATCCTTCCTTATCCTCCAGATCAGTTCTAATATCCATCAGGCCATCTGTAAACATTATCACAAAATCACCAGCTTGAAGCTCAAGCTCCTGTGAACTAATCTCTATCCGGTCCAGAATACCAACTGGTAATGAAGCCGAGGCAATTCTTATCAATTCCCATTCCCGTTTAATATAACTGGAAACAGCCCCAATCTTATTGAATGTCATCCTTCCGGTGAAAGTATCAAAAATTCCAATATCCAGTGTCGTAAAACTCTCTTCCTGGTTTCTCAAATAAAGAGCAGAATTGATGGTCTTTATAGCAAGGTCCTGATCAAAACCGGCATTAATTAAACTATCAAGCAAATTTATAGCGGCCTTACTCTCCCGGGAAGCCTTTTCACCAACCCCCATGCCATCAGAAATTACGATCAAATCTTTGCCATTTTTAAGAGTTTTGTAAAGAACACTATCTCCTGATACATCAGCTTTCATTGCCTTCTGAACAACTGCCCTGTTTAAGTAATATCTTCCAGCAGGACCATAATGTATATAGCAGGGTTCATCCTTAAGAATATTCCCGCATACTTTTTCTATAATCCTGAAATTGTGGCCAAAACGAGAGCTAATGAAATCCAGAAGCTGTTCTTCACAGGGGAAATTACCCGAACAGGGTTCCATTCTTACAACCAGGTCTGCTCTGGAACTGTCCAAAGTGTACTTGGCATATACAGAATATAAATCAAGGCCCCGCTCTTTTCCATTTTCAATTAGATAATTACTTAAATTGCTGCTATTGCCTGCTGTCAATTCAGCACTGCTTGAAATACGCTCAATCATCTCACTTATTCCCAGGAGTTGCTCGGAAACAATCTGTTGTTTATCGTTCAATCTCTCCCTCCAGAAAGAATTAATCTGTAATATTTCAAAACTATTCTTTATTCCAGCCATAGCCTGATTGAATGTACAATAATCTCCCATATATCGAGTAATGGTCTCTCTGCTTAATTTTCCCTGTCTCTCTCCACTATCAACTAGTTTTCTTAATCTGCCTAAAGTGCTCTTTCTGTTTTTCTGCCAGCATCGTTTTTTATAATGACAATTAGTGCAAACCTTGTTTTGTATTATAAAAACAAAATCATCCAGCTTCTTTTGAGCTATATCCTCAGGTGTCTTTTCATTAAAAGTTGCACTCAACTCTTCAAAAACCTTCTTTATTTCTGTCATCTGTTCCCTGAATTTCCCGGAGACTTCCGGATAATTTCCAGCCTGAAGCTCAATTTTTGCACGCAAATTATCAAATATAGTTTCACATATCTGTACCGGCACCAGTAAAAAAATCAGTAAAGCAATACCTGTTTCTTTAAGTGTATTCATCAAATTTAATAGTGTCGGTGAAAAACCAGAATAAAGCATAAACCCGATTATTCCACCAGCAGCTACCCAAAATTTATTTCTATTGGCAAAAATCCCGGTAGTTAATGAAAAAATGATATATTTAAGAACGGTTATCATCGGTATAATACCGCCCAGCAGCAAAATCATACCCAGTATAACAGCAATAATAACTGAAATACTTAAGCCTGCAGTAAAAGAACTGGTAAAAATAACAAAAAGAACAATTATGTTAATAAGTGTTAGTGGAAACAGATTTATGTTTGACAGCCCTATTAATACAGTACTAATAATAATCATCAGAGATAAATACCCCAGCCGTCCTACGGGTTTTTCCCGTTTTAGCAGTTCTTTTATGCCTCTGACACCCAGGTAATTTACAAGATATATAAAAATTCCTTCAGCAATACTGAGAAAATACCTGTAAACCAGGGCATCATGAATATAATGATTTAGAATTGCCAGACTGACATAAAATATTGCTACTGACAGGGCCAGGTCTGCTTCCCTGACCTTTCTGCTGCAAACCTGATAAAATATATAACCCAGTAATCCTGCCAACAGATAAATAAAACCGGAAAATGTTCCGCTCCAGAAGAAACCAATCCCTGTAGTAATAGTAACTCCAAATAATAACCAGTTATTAATACTTGCCAGCATTGCCCAGTAAGCCAGTGCTAAAGGAAACATGCCGTCCGCTATCTCAGCCTGTCCAACCACCAGGCCTAAAAAAATAAGCAGCAGATAATCATAGCGGACTGCAATTCTTTTGCTCTCCCTACTAACCTTCTCCTGATTCATAGCCAAATATGTGCCGTGGTTCATTTCCCCTCTCCTTCCTATTTTTAACAGAATGCATTCCTATTATAACCCATTAATCAGGATATATCTGTCGATAAATAGAGAGAGGACTTATAAAATTTCTGATAAAAACAGACACAAAAACTAATTAAAGAATTTCTTTTATTAAACTTTTTTGGCTCTGGTTCAATAAATAAGATATGGGAATATCAAAAACCGTTTTTGCCCCAGTCTGTCCTTCTTTGTTCAAACGGTAAACAGCCCGGGCATAAGCCACCAGCACACTGGAAGTAAATTCAGGATTACTATCCAGTTTTAATGAGAATTCCATAATTTGATTATTTTCTTTGTTTTTGCCAGTTTTTCCACTTCTAATAACAAAACCCCCATGGGGCATACCTGAATGTTTCTCTCTTAATTCTTTTTCTGCGATGAAATTAATACAGGTTTCATAACCAGCAAAATAATTGGGCATTGTTTTAATATCGTTTCTAATCCTGTCTTTATCTGCCCCTTCCTCAACAACTACATAGCATTCACGAAGATGTTTATCAGCGGTATCAAGATCAGGGGTTTCTCCACTCCGGACTCTTTCTACTGCAGTACTTAGCGGAATCGTATATTGAATGGCATCCCTAACTCCTTCAATCTGTCTAATTGCATCAGAGTGTCCCTGGCTTACCCCCTTACCCCAAAAGGTATAATCCTTTCCTTCAGGTAATACTGCCTGGCCTAGTACTCTGTTCAGTGAAAATAGTCCGGGATCCCAGCCAATGGAAATGGCACTGGTCTTACCACTTTTTCGAGCTATTTCATCCATTCTACTAAAATATTCGGGAATCCTGGTATGGGTATCAAAGCTGTCCACAGTATTAAAAAAAGCAGAAAACTCTGGCCCCTGTACCGGCAGATCAGTAGCCGAACCTCCACAAAGCAGCATAACATCAATCCTGCCTTTAAAATCTTTAGCCTGATTTGCCTGAACAACTTCAACACAATCAGAATTTATTTTAAGGCTGTTTTCCGGTCTCCTGCTGAAAATAGCCACCAGCTCCAGATCATCATTCTGCTTAATAGCTGCCTCTACCCCTTTCCCCAGATTACCATAACCAACAATTCCCAATCTAATCTTTTCCATAATTTACACCCCCATTATTAATAAATAACCATTACACTAACAATTAAACCCGGCTTTTACTACAGCCGGGAATTTATACAGGTAAAAAAATCATTTAGACAGAAAATGCTCTACAACTTTTTATATTACTCCCTGATCCAGCATTGCTCCCGCAACTTTCAGAAAACCGGCGGCATTTGCACCAAAAACAAAATCCTTTTCCTGGCCATATTCCTGAGATATTTCATTTATATCATGATATATACCGGACATAATAGTCTTTAATTTCTTATCAACCTCATCAAAATCCCAGGAATCCCACATGCTATTTTGGGTCATCTCCAGGGCTGAAGTAGCTACTCCTCCAGCGTTGGCTGCCTTTCCTGGAACAAATAACACATCATTACTTTGAAATAGTTCTACAGCTTCAGGGGTAGAAGGCATATTGGCTCCTTCTCCCACTACAATAACTCCGTTTTTTACCAGATTCCTGGCGCCTTCAGCATTCAATTCATTCTGGGTCGCACAGGGTAAAGCAATATCACAGTTCAATTTCCAGATATCCATACTATTTTTATTATATTCTGCAGAAGGGTGTTTTTCAAGGTATTCTTTGATACGTCCCCTTTTTAGTTCTTTAATATTAATAATAATATCCAGGTTTATCCCTTCTGGGTCATAAACAAAACCACTGGAATCACTCATCGCAATTACCCGCCCACCAAGCTCTATTGATTTT
>Ga0079223_10001617_pt1 | contig 13533 bp, 12 predicted proteins | sample Stecom2011_FD_75072 | JGI IMG/M metagenome (GOLD analysis project Ga0079223, IMG submission 75072) | Agricultural soil microbial communities from Utah to study Nitrogen management - Steer compost 2011 | ecosystem: Environmental > Terrestrial > Soil > Agricultural land | place: USA: Utah... | reverse complement strand
TTTCCTTTCTCATTATTAATAAAGTAGATACAAAAACAGGATCATATTTTATGTGAGAATACTCATTCAATAGCTGTACTTTCATGCTTGTACTTTTTTGCGCACAAAAATTTTTCAAAAGATTTGCTTTTAACTTTTTCTTTATCGTATATTTACGATAATAGTTAGAGGTAGTTATGGCATACACTAAAAAAGATGAGTTTACTCAGGAAGAAATATGGATTGCAGATATTGCAAAAGCTTTAAGTCATCCTGCAAGAGTAAGCATATTAAAAATATTATCTGAAATGAATGTTTGTATGTGCGGAGACATTGTTGAACTTCTCCCACTTTCACAATCTACTGTATCCCAGCATTTAAAAGAATTAAAAAGAGTGGGGCTAATTAAAGGTGAAATAGAAGGACCAAAAGTCTGCTATTGTCTTAACAATAAAATTATTTCCAAAGCAAAAAAAGAGATGTACAAACTTTTTCAGATAGTTTGTGAATGTTAAATAAAAATAAAAGGAGCTGTTATGAGTTCAGATTCAGAATTAAAAAAAGTTGTAAAACAGAAGTATACAGAAATTGCCGAAGCAGAAACAAATAGCGGGTGCGGCTGCGGGTGCAGTTCTTCTAAAGTTGTTGATTATACGATTTTTCAGGATGATTATTCCAAGCTTGAAGGTTATGTTGCTGAAGCTGACCTTGGGCTGGGCTGCGGTGTGCCGACAGAATTTGCGGGAATAAAAAAAGGTGATACTGTTGTTGATCTTGGTTCAGGTGCAGGAAATGATATTTTTGTTGCAAGAGCTTTAACAGGCAGTGAAGGACATTTGATTGGGATTGATTTCACTGAATCAATGATTGAAAAGGCTATTAAGAATAATGCAAAAATTGGTTTTAGTAATGTTGAATTTAAACTCGGGGAAATTGAAAATATTCCTCTCGATGATAATACTGCAGATGTTGTAATATCAAATTGTGTTTTAAATCTTGTTCCAGATAAGAAAAAAGCTTTTAGTGAAATATATAGAATCCTTAAACCGGGTGCTCATTTTTGTGTATCAGATATTGTAATAAAGGGCAGTTTCAGTCCTGAATTCAAAAAATCCGCTGAACTTTATGCAGGTTGTATTTCAGGTGCGGTATCTCAGGATGAATACCTTAAAATTATTTCAGATGCAGGTTTTATTAATGTTGAAATAAAACAGACAAAAAATATAGGTCTGCCTGATGAGATTCTTAATAAATATTTAAGTGAAGAAGAAATAAAAAAATTCAATGAAAAGGTTGAAGGAATTTTTAGTATTACAGTAGTTGGTTATAAAAAATAAATTATCATTTCAGAGGCTGTCTATGAATTACAGGCAGCCTCATAATTTATTTAGAAAATGATGCAATCATTTCCAGTACTGAATCTGTTACATTTTCAGTATCTCGTGAAGTAAGGAGATGACCATTAACGAGAAATGAAAATACAAGCTCTTCACCATCAGCAGTTGTAACATAACCTGAGAGTCCTCTTACATTTGAAATTGTTCCTGTCTTTGCACGGACATTTCCTTCAGCAGGTGTTCCTTTCATTCTGCTGCGGAGTGTTCCATCAACTCCGGCAATCGGAAGAATTTTTTTCCATAAATCAGCATATTGGTGTTTGCTCATTCCTTCCATAATCTTAACTAACTGGGTTGGGCTAACATAATTATATCTTGACAACCCTGAACCATCCATAAATGCATAAGTATCAGGTTCAATTCCAAAATTATCTTTAAGAATTTCCTCAACTACTTTCTTCCCATTTCTGAATGAGCCTAATCCATATTCTTTCCAGCCCAGAACCCTCACCATAGTCTCAGCATACATATTCTGGCTTCGTTTCATTAATCCGGAAAGAATATCGATAAGAGGAGGAGAATAATGGACTGATATTAATGTGAAGTCTTCCGGTTTATGATTCCAGTAAAACAAATCATCGCAATCAAGAGGCATTCCTGAAACTGTAATTCCCTGCTGTTCAAAAACTTCTTTTAGAACCGTTACATAAAAAAGGGTAGGATTTGTAAGCGACGGAGTTTCTTCAAAAGATTCATCACCTGCCTTAACTACCCCCTTAATAAAAATTTTGTTGGTACCAAAAGGTCTCTGAAAATAAACTCTTGTTCTTCCTGTATCTGTAATCTGAAGTTCATTTTTTATTTCATAATATCTGCTTAAGAGATTAGGAATGATTAAAACAGAATCCTTAGAAGTAGCAGGAGGAATAATTCTCAGATCAACATAATTTTCATTTAACTGAAGTGCACCAACTTCAGCAGAATACCAGGCATCAAGGCCATCGAAACTCCAGCCATATCCAATATGTTCTTCATCAAATGCATTATCATCGCCTATAATATTTCCGTTTATTTTTTTAATGCCCAATGATTTAAGATCATCTGCCCATTTAACAAAAACATCTGTGGGTTCCTTAAAAAATCTGTTATACAAAGTGGGATCACCATTGCCGAAAACAATAATATCACCGTTAAGCACAGAATCTTTTATCTCTCCATTGTGTGTAAGGTGAGTTTCAAAACGGAAATCAGGACCGAGTTTTAATAATGTTGCAGCAGATGTTAAAATTTTTTCATTTGAAGCAGGCATAAACATTTTTTCCGGGTTTTGTTCATACCATACTTCTCCTGTTTCAAGGGATTTTATTAGAACACCCCAATGAGCATGATGAAACAATGAATCATTAAATGTCCTGTGAATGTTGTTTCTTAAAATTACAAACTTGCTAAGCTCGGTAGTTTTGCTTGCACTGCAGCCAGATATAAATAACTGAAGAATTAATATTAGAAGCGGAGAAAAAAATTTTAATTTTTTCATAACCAAAGATTAAATGATTTGATACCATTAACTTAATAATTTTTTCGGTTAGCAGTCATATTCAAATTAAAATTTTTAATGTAAGTAAAAATAATTGGTTGTCCCATTACCCAGGTTTTATCAACTAATATACAAAAAGGTAAAGGACACCTATGAAAACAATAGAACTTATATTTGCTTTAATAAAGATATATTTAATTCCTATTGCCGGATTATTAATTCTTACCCTTGCTTTTATTAGCTGCAATGAGGAAGAATCACCAAATACTCCGCCACCTCCTCCATCTGATCCAAATATTGTTTTAATTCAAAACTCAACATTTAATCCCGGTTCACGTACAGTTACAGTGGGGACAACAATAACCTGGAGAAATAATGACAACATACCACATACGGTAACAAGCGGCACCCCCGGTAATCCAACAGGTGTATTCGACAGTGGCAGTATTACTCCCGGCAAAACTTTTGAATTCACATTCAATACTGCTGACAGTTATGACTACTTCTGCTCTTTTCATACAGGAATGAGAGGAAAAATAATTGTGAATAATTAATTAAAGCCTCCCGATGTTTTAAAATGCCGGAGACTAAAACTACCCATCTCCAATTATCTTTTTCATAAATATTTATATTACAAATATTTATGTTTGATGTATCACAACGATATTCCCTCCCTCCCCTTATATTCTATCTTAAGAAATTATATTTATTTGATGGATAAACAACCCAACATCCTTATTGCCGAAGACGACAGAATAATCAGTATCGATTTAAAAAAATCCTTAACCGAACTTGGTTATAATGTGTATGATCCGGTTGCAAGCGGGATTGAAATTGTTAATATGGCTCTCTCTTTAAAACCGGATGTGATTTTAATGGATATAAAATTAGCGGGCAATGTCGACGGTATCGATGCGGCTAAAACAATTCAGTTAAATACGAGCATACCCATAATTTTTCTCACAGCTTATGGAACTGAAAAAGCTTATAAAAAGGTGAAGCATATAAGTTCATATAAAATTATTCAGAAACCGTTTAACATTTCCGATATAGATAACGCAATAAAAGAAGCACTACATCTTAATGGTAAATAGATACGATTATTACTGTAAATGAACAAACAATAGACTCTCCAAGGATTTTAGGTTATTCAAATAACATATTTTTTCCTGATCTTATATATCTACATTAAAATGATTTTTCCAAAACATCTAACAGTATTAATAAATTTTATTTTTGATAATCTTTATGAAAAGTAATTACGAGAAATTAACAAAGGCAGAGCTGATAAAAGAGATTAAAAAACTTAAATCAGAAGTAAAAAAAAACAGGAATCAGAATTCTTTAAATGATTTTGAATCTCTTAAACATCAGATTAAAGAAAAAGATAAGCTTATTGAAAAGCTTAAAAAGAGAAACAAGCTTGAATCTTCAGGAGATAAGTATGCTGATTTATTTGACCATGCACCTACCGGTTATGCAACTCTTAATAGTAAAGGAATAATCGAGGAAATAAATATTACAGGAGCATCAATTCTTTTATCCGATGCAAAAAAAATTAAAGGTATTCCTTTTACGCAATTTATTATAGAGGAAGACTGCAAAAGATTTATGCAGTATTTAAATCAGTGTAAAAATTCTTCCGGGCACTGTGTTGAAAAATTTAAATTAAAAAATAAAAATGGCAATCACTTAGTTGTTGAGCTTACAACATTACCTTATATAGATGATAAAACAAAAAAACTTACATACAGAATTTCCATCTCTGATGTTTCCGAACAGGAAAAGATAGAAAAATCTCTTTATGAAAGTGAAGAACGATTCAGATTAATGGCAGATGCATCTCCGAACTATATCTGGATGACAGATAAGAATAACCAGCTTGAATATATGAACCGCACAAAACTTGATTTTCTCGGAAGGGACTTTGATGATTTAAAACAAAATCAGGAATGGTATAACACAAGGCATCCGGATGACATTGAAAAATTTATAAAGGAATTCAATGAAGCTTCCGGCAAGTATGATATTTTCACAATAGAAATAAGAGTGAAAAGAAAGGATGGGGTTTACCGATGGCTTCTTGAATCTGCCGCACCCCGTTTTTTAAAAGATGGTACTTTTATCGGCTATATTGGTTTTTCAATGGATATTACCGAAACAAAAGAATACCGGATAAAAATTGAAAAATCTTTAAAAGAAAAAGAAGTGCTTCTTAAGGAAATTCATCATAGGGTAAAAAACAATCTTCAGATTATTTCAAGTCTTTTAAATCTTCAAAGAGGATATATAAAAGATGATAAGATGCTGAATATTTTCAGATCAAGCCAGAGCAGAATATCCGCAATGGCACTGCTTCATGAAAAACTTTATGGATCAAAAAATCTTTCGAACATTGATTTTAAAGATTATGTAAGATCAATTACGAGGAGTTTGCTCAATACTTACAAAAATAATGTTCAACATATAAGAATTAATCTTGATATTGAAGAATTTCAACTGGATCTTGATATATCAATTAATTTCGGATTGATAATAAACGAACTTGCTTCCAATTCTCTTAAATATGCTTTTAAAGACAGGAGTGAAGGAATAATTAATATCGTACTTAAAAAAGACAGCCACGATAATTTACTTTTAAATATTTCCGATAACGGTGTAGGTCTTCCGGCAAATTTTAAAACGAGAGTTAAGAAATCATTAGGACTTGAACTGGTAAACAATATTGTTGAACAGCTTCAGGGTAAAATGGAAATTTCGGAAGATGGTAAAACAGAATTCAAAATAACAGTACCGCAGTATAACCTGCATTTAAAAACCCTCTAAAATTATTTCTGCTTCGGATATTATTTCATAATTACTTTTAGCTTTTCTTCCATCGGGTAATAATAAAGTATCCTCCATACCCATGCGTGAATCATATCCTCTTAATTTAGCTTCAGTAATTAATTCCCAGGAAACAGAATTAAATCCATGAAGAAGTCTTTTTATTTTCACATTATTCTCATTCAGAATTTTTTCAATTGATTCAACAGTTTTAAGTGCCTGTGATATCTCTTCATCTTCCGGTTCAATTAATATTCTGCAGAAATTATAACTATGTTCAATGTTAACAAAAACTTCGGCAGCTTTGGGTTCATTTATACCTGCTTCAATCAAAACACTTTTATCTTGTAATACTTTACAGATTTTTTCTGCACCTTCCTCAATCATATTTACTGAAATAAAATCAGGAATTTTTTCCCAGCTTTTAATCAGTTTTATTCTCTTATTTAAATCAGGTTCAATCCATTCACCGGAACTTATGCCGAGTTTTATTTTCGGGGATATATTTTTAACTTTGTTCACCAGGTTATTAACTGCTTCAGGTTCCAGACTTTCTTTACCTTTATCATCATAACAATGAATATGAAAAACAGTATAGCCGGAACTATAAAGCTGTCTCACATCCCTTTCAATCTCTTCAAGTGAGTGAGGAATATATTCACACTCTGATTTACTGCGTGCGCCATTTAAAGCAATTTTTAAAAACATTTGTTTTTTTAATATTGAATTAAGTATTCATTTTTTTTTAACCGGCTAAAGTGGAATTAATTCTTTTATGTAAAATACTTTTTAAGCCGCTTGTATTATAAACTTATTTCTGTAAATTATCCGCCGATTTCCAAAGGAGTTTTTATGAAAAACAATTTACCAATTTTTATAATTATTTTATTTATATCATTTAAGGCTTATCCTCAATTTTTAAAACCTGAATTTGGCGGTGAATACATCCCAAACAAAGAATGTTATTGTCTTACCGAAGAAGAGAGATTAAAGATTTTAAACGAGAATGATAAAGTAATTCAGAAATTAATTTCAGAAGGTAAATTGACTTTTCAAAAGACTCAGGTTGTAAAGTTTCAATGGCCTTTGCGAATGGCAGACAACCTTAATGATTATGGTTATTACGGCATTTCAAATTTTGTAGATCATAATCCCGTTTACCAGCAAATACAGGATTATAATAACGGTACCAGGAGTTATGACCTGGTAAATTATAATCATATGGGAACTGATATTTTCACCTGGCCATTCGGCTGGTATAAAATGGATAACTCACAGGTTGAGATTGTTGCAGCTGCTGATGGAATTATAATTGCTAAGTTTGATGGTAATGATGACAGAAGCTGCGGCTTAAATGGTGGTCAATGGAATGCAGTTTATCTTTCTCATTCAGATGGAAGCAAAAGCTGGTATGGTCATATGAAGAAGAATTCTTTAACAACAAAGAATATTGGCGAAACTGTTACCGCAGGTGAATACCTTGGTGTTGTTGGAAGTTCAGGAAATTCTACAGGTCCCCATTTACATTTTGAGGTATACGATTCTCAGAATAATTTGATTGATCCATGGGTTGGACCAGGTAATCCAACAACCGGGTCTTCATGGTGGGAGGAACAAAAATCCTATTTTGATCCAAAAATTAACAAAGTAGCAACTCACTCAAACTGGCCCGAATTTCCTCCCTGCCCTCAGCAGGAAATTCTTAACCTGAAAAATAATTTTTCTTCCGGTGATACAATATTTTTTGTAACCTATTACCAGGATCAACTTAAAGGAATGAATAGTTCCTATGCTGTTGTAAATCCTGAAAACATAACTATAGCACAATGGAATCATTCGATTAATGACAGTTTTTATGTTGCATCATACTGGGGATGGTCTATGATTATACCGCAGGGTGCTTCAGCAGGTAACTGGAAATTTTCTGTTGTATTTAACGGACTTGAATACTCGCACACTTTCCAGGTTAATATGCCGACAAATGTTGAACATAGTGATAATTTGACTGAAGAATATTATTTAAGCAATAACTATCCTAACCCGTTTAATCCTTCAACAAAAATTAATTACAGAATTCCAAAATATGATCTTGTAACAATTAAGCTTTATAATATTCTTGGGAATGAAATAAAAATTCTTGAAAATGATTATAAAGCTGCCGGTAAATATGAACTTGAGATAGATGGAAGCAATCTTAACAGCGGAGTTTACTTTCTTAATTTTAATTCAGGATCATTTAACAAAACTGCTAAGCTTATATTAATAAAATAGTAGTTGAAGGAAAAAGATTTAAATTAATTTTTTCTTTCAATTACAAAATCAACTAAAGCTTCAAGAGCAAGTTTACCGGGAGAATCAGGTATAACCTTTAATGCTTCTTTTGCCTGTGAGGAATAATAGTGAGCTTTACTGAGCGAGTAATCTATTCCTTTATTCTTACGGACGAATTCCATTATATCATTTAAATTCTGTTTGATGTGACCATTCTTAATCATCTTTCTTATAGATGAAGCTTCACCATTTGAAACCTGATTAAGTGAATAGATTAATGGAAGTGTAATTTTCTTTTCTTTAATATCTCCGCCAACAGGCTTGCCAATTAATTTTGCTTTACCTTCATAATCAAGAATATCATCTCTTATCTGGAAAGCAATTCCGATTGATTCTCCGAATTTTCTCATTGCTTCAAGATATTCAGGATTATCGGTTGCACTCATAGCACCAATCTGGCAGCAGGTCTCAAGCAGCGATGCTGTTTTATCTGAAATTACTTTGAAATATGTTTCCTCATCAATATCTAATTTCCTTGTTTTCTGAATCTGAAGAAGCTCCCCTTCTGACATTCGCTTCACAGTATTGGTAATAACACCTAAGAAATCATAATCTTTTCCATCAACCGCAATCATTAGTCCGCGTGAAAGAAGATAATCTCCCATTAAAACTGCAGCTTTGTTTTTAAAGATTTTATTTACTGACCAAAAGTTTCTTCTCTTATCTGCATTATCAACAACATCATCATGTACAAGTGTTGCAGTATGAAGAAGTTCCACAAGTACAGCTCCCCTATAGGTTCTTTCATTAACACCACCTGTTACTTTTGCGGAGAGTAGAACAAGCAGCGGACGAATTTTCTTTCCTTTTTGTCTGATTATATAACGGGCAATCAAATCAACCAGTCCAACTTTCGATTTCATTGATGCTTTAAAAAGCTCATTAAATTTTGAAAGCTCAGACTCAATAGGTTTAGTTATTTCAGATAGTTTACTCAATTTTTCTTCAAAGATATTTTTGAAATCATTATACTTATCTCATATAAAAGCACCAATGGAACTGCAAGAACAATTTGTGAAACAGGATCCGCCCCTGGTGTTAAAAAAGCAGCCAGCACCAGAATTAGTACAATTGCATGTCTTCGATATTTTTTCATAAAATCGGGTGTTAATATACCAAGCTTTGTTAAAAAAAAGGATATCATAGGTAATTCAAAAACAAAACCTGATGCAAGCATAACACTAATTATTATTGACATATACTCATCTATTGCCAATTCATTTTGTATTGCTTCGGTTCCAAATTCTGCTGCAAATTTTAATGAGAGAGGAAGCATAACAAAATATGCAAATACTACACCTGCAAGAAAACAAAATGAAGAAAAAATAACTATCCATAAAATATACTTTCTTTCATGTTTTCTTAAAGCAGGTGCAATAAATTTCCAGAACTGGTAGAATATGTTGGGAAGACTTAAAATAATCCCGCACATAATTGCTACCTGAACATAAAGGAATAATTGTCCGAATGGTCTCAGGTTCTGAAGTACAGCACCTGAATCTCTTGCCGGTTTTAACAAAATAACTTCAACAAGAAAATCAATAAAAAACCAGCAAATAATTGCCCCGGCAACTAATCCTCCGAGCGCATAAATTATCCTCCACCTTAATTCCTCAAGGTGTTCGAGGAAGGTCATCTCCTTTTCGGAATATTCTTCTTCCTGTTCGGATGCCAAAGCTTTATCCATTTAGTTCTGAATAAAGAGGAAATTTACTGCAGAGTTGTTTAACATCATCTTTTATTCTGCCAAGTTTTTCATCATCATTGTAATTGTTTATTGCATCATTTATAAAACCTGCAATAATATTCATCTCATTCTCTTTCATACCTCTTGTTGATACTGCGGGAGTCCCTATCCTTATTCCGCTGGTAACAAAAGGAGACCGCTGATCAAACGGAACCATATTTTTATTTACAGTAATTCCTGCTTTCTCAAGTGAAATCTCTGCCTGTTTTCCGGTTATATTTTTATTAGTCAGATCAATTAGCATAAGATGATTATCTGTTCCGCCGGAAATAATATCGAAATCATATTCCATTAATTTTGAAGAAAGAGCTTTAGCATTTTTTACAACCTGTTCAGCATATACTCTGAATGAATCCTGCAGTGCTTCACCAAATGCTACAGCTTTAGCCATAATAACATGCATTAAAGGACCGCCCTGAATTCCGGGCATAACCTGGCTGTCAATTAATTCCGACATCATTTTAACGCGATCACCTTTAGGTGTTTTTATTCCAAAGGGATTTTCTCTATCCTTTCCCATCAAGATAATTCCTGCTCTTGGTCCTCTTAAAGTTTTATGAGTTGTTGATGTTACAATATCGCAATATTCGAGAGGATTGTTGAGCAATCCTTTTGCAATTAAACCTGCAGGATGAGCCATATCGCACATCAGAAATGCTCCTACAGAGTCCGCAATCTCTCTGAACTTTTTATAATCCCATTCACGAGGATAAGCACTTGCACCCGTAATAATTAATTTTGGTTTTTCTTTTTTAGCGAGATCCTCAATTAAATCATAGTCAAGGGTTTTGGTTTCTTTATTTAAAGTATAACCAACTGCCTGGTATAACTGTCCCGAAAAATTTACAGGCGAGCCATGTGTCAGGTGGCCACCGTGAGCAAGACTTAATCCTAAAAATTTATCACCCGGTTTCAATAAAGTCATGAACACAGCCATATTTGCCTGTGAGCCGCTGTGCGGCTGAACATTAACATACTCAGCACCGAATAATTTTTTTAATCTTTCTCTTGCAAGGTCTTCAGCAATATCTACAAACTCGCATCCGCCGTAATATCTTTTTCCCGGATAACCTTCTGCATATTTATTTGTTAAAACAGAACCGGCAGCTTCAAGAACAGCAGGACTAACAAAATTTTCAGAAGCAATAAGTTCAAGCTTCTCCTGCTGACGTTTTAATTCTCCCATTAATGCGGAAAAAACTTCAGTATCTTTTTTAATATGATTATACATCAGAATTCTCAAAAAAATTAGTAAATGATAAATGAAATTTAATTGAAATACAGGCGGGTTTCAAATTAAGGTTTTAAGAAGATTTAAATAATCTTATATAAATAAAAAAAGGTTTCAGAAATAATCCTGAAACCTTTGAATAAATTTTATTTTGAGTTTTATGGTACGGTTACACTCCTGTTAATCCATCCGTAACATTCACCTTTAATTGGAATTGTCTGTCCAGACTTATATCCATGGAAGAACCAATCCTCTTGTGTAGGAATTGAAGTTGAAAGCGCAGAAACTCTTTCCTTAGCCTGTGTTACTGACGGATCCATATTATATGCTTTCCTGTAAGTTTCAACTGCAAGAAGGTAAACAAGTTTATCATTGAATTCAAAACCGCAACTTCTTGCTGCCTGTTCATAAAGGAGACCTTCATAGTAAATAGGAAGTCCCCATCCGCCGCCAACTTCACTTGCTTTTTGATAATAACTTCTTGCTTCTGATAATCTTCCTTTATCTTTAGCTATAATACCAAGATTAAGGTAATGTTCTTTCCTGTCCGGTTCGAGCTGGATCAGCTTTTTATATGCTTCCTCTGCTTTAGTTAATTGTTCATCTTTATGATATGCTGTTGCAAGCTGATTCCAGTAACTAACTGATTCGGGATTTTTTGTTGTAAGAAATTCAAGAGCAGCAATTGCATCTTTGTAATTACCTGCTCTGATTGCTGTAGATGCATACTTCCATGCTTTTTCAGGATTGTCTGGATCATGATCCCATGCTTTCTTCAATAAATCCACAAGTTCACCAATGTTTTCAACAAGGTCTTCCTGCTCAGCATTCCACTGAGGATTATCAGGTTCTCTTTGACTCAACATTCCATACAGATCGAGAGCTTTTTGTTTATAATCATTGGAAGCATCATCCATATTTGCTTTGTATAGCTGACCTAATCTGTGCCAGTAATATATAGAAACACTTGAATCCTTTTGAAAAGCAGTTTCATAAAGTGAGATGAGTTGATCAGGTTCAAGTCCTAACCATGTTTCTCCGACAAAAGCTTTTCTAACCAGGAAATACCCACTTTCTTCGGGATAATTTTCGGCTGCCATATCGTAGAAAGCCATGATTGTATCTTCAATTGATTGAACCTGCTCTTCAGGAATATCAGTTGAATCATGAAGAACCCACAGGCATTCTTCCATTTTATAGTAGATCCATTTAGCAAATTTTTGTTTATCGCACTCAAGAACCTGCCAGCCAAAAGGTACAGCACTTAGATAGTCTTTATTCTTATGATACTCAGAAAAAAGACTATAGTTTTCAAGGACTTTCTGAGGATCGCAGGGATCCTGTGAATAAGAAACTGAAGAGGCTGCAAAAAGAAACAGAGCCAGAGCAGATATTTTAAATACGGTTTTCAACTTAATTTATCCTTAATTATTATTCTTAATAATATTTTTAATATGATTGTCTTATAAACCAGATTTCTCCAAAACTTATACCAGCATTTAACCTTATAGTATTTTCTTTAATTAAACCAGGTTCAGATGAACCACGCATAGAATATTGTACAGCTATGTCAAGTGTATTACCAAAACTTATTGGCAATGAGAAACCACCGGTAAATGTATATTGATTAATCCCTTCATTATTAATCATATATTGAGTTTGCTCGAAACTTAAACCTGTACGCCAGATTATTTGTTCCCAGAATGTACTGCCAAGTTCAACTTCAGGTTTGTATTCAAAACCTAAACTAAATTTCTGTGCATTGCGAAGATTTGTTTGTGCAACATTATTTATTTTTAATTCAGACCATGGCTGTAATGCATAATCAAAACTTAACATATATCTTTTATTTAAAACAATATTTGCACCGGCAGTAAATCTTAGTGGAATTTCTATTGAACCGCTTCCGAAAGATAATGTGTCAATTCTGCTTGAGCTTGCAATAATTGTTGTATCGAAATCTAAATTACCAAAATAAGATACTGATGCACCAATATTAAATTCAGTAATTGTTGCTGTATCTATTAAAGAAGATAAGTCCGGACTAATAAATCCAAAAGTTCCCCCAATACCTTTTGGGTTATATCTTGTTTCATATTCAGAAGATAAGAATGAAGAATTAGAAAAGTCAATTCCTGCTTTATAAATAATGTTGCCAAAATAGTAATCCATATTTGCACCGATTACCAGTCCAAACGGAAGTTTGTACGAAGAGCCAAGATACATTTTTGATAATCCGCCAGAACCTGTAGAAATAACTTCATAATTCTCAGGTGAAGTAAAAACATGTTTAACTTCATAGCTAACATTTGTAACAGGTACCAATCCTGCCGAAGCGGTAATTCCATATAACTGGCTTACAGGGAATGCCATAGTAACACCTGAAAATTCCATCTCACCGTAAAAACCACTCTGGTTATTATCAGAAATGAACATTGCGTTATAGTATGCTCCAAACTCAATTCTTGTACTTTTAATTTTGTGCCATCCGGCAGGATTAAGAGTGTTTATAAAATTATCATCGGCGAGTGATACTCCAAGCCCT
>Ga0079223_10001615_pt1 | contig 13544 bp, 26 predicted proteins | sample Stecom2011_FD_75072 | JGI IMG/M metagenome (GOLD analysis project Ga0079223, IMG submission 75072) | Agricultural soil microbial communities from Utah to study Nitrogen management - Steer compost 2011 | ecosystem: Environmental > Terrestrial > Soil > Agricultural land | place: USA: Utah... | reverse complement strand
TCATTTCCCTCCTTTAGCCCTGTTTTTGCTTATGCTTAGGATTAATACAGATTACCATGACTCGTCCTTTACGGCGGATAATCTTACAGTGTTCACAGATGGGTTTGACTGACGGTCTGACCTTCATGGTATACCTCCTTATACGGTATGCGTTCCACCCCTTGCGAGCCCGGAGCATACATGAACGCGAACCTTTTTAGTATCAAACGAAAACTTAAAATCACATCTCAACGCAGGCGTTAATTCCAATATGTGACAATACTATAAAAGAAAAAACCAACAAAAAGCCATAAAGTTATTTTACATGTCCTCGGCCCAAAACACAAGATATAAGGGAGATTATTTATAGCGATAGACAATTCTGCCTCGAGTTAAGTCATAGGGGGATAACTCGACCATGACTCTGTCTCCGGCCAGAATTTTAATAAAATTCATCCTCATCTTTCCGGAAATATGAGCCAATACCTTATGTCCGTTGGCCAATTCCACCCGAAACATAGCGTTGGGCAGCGGCTCGAGTACGGTTCCCTCAACTTCGATGACATCATCTTTACTCATAATTCAACCTCCCCTTCCTCCGGTCTTTCTCCAAGGTTCTGAAGAACACCGCGTATTTCATCATCCGTTACCTCTTGGCCCCGTCTTAATTTCTCCTCAAGCGTCTGATCAACCAAGAACGAAACTCTGACATGTTTCAGGTTCTTCTTTTTTCCCTTGGCAAGTTTTTGATAAACACCGTCGGCTACCAATAAATAATAGTCACCTACAAACCCGATAATTATATAGTCTCGTCCACAATCACGGCCTTGAATTGATGTAACCTTTTGTCCTAAACGAAGTCCGGCAACGGTCATCTTCACCATGAAACCAGCCCCTCCGAGTCACCCGTCTCCGGCGCCTTAGTTAGAATCTCCGGAGCATCCTTAGTAACCAAGACTGTATGCTCAAAGTGAGCAGAGAATAATCTGTCTTTTGTGGTCACCGTCCAGTGATCATTGCGGTCAACCTTTACCTGGTAGTGTCCTAGGTTAACCATGGGTTCAATCGCCAAAGTCATACCTGATTTTAAGATCGGATCATAATCAAAATTATTTGCAGAAATAAAATTGGGTATTTGCGGTTCTTCGTGCATTAAGTGGCCAATCCCATGGCCGACAAAATCTCTGACTACAGAAAACCCATTGCTTTCCACATAATGCTGAATGGCTGCGGATACTTGGGATAAACGGTTTCCTTCCCGCGCCTGACCAATCCCTTTCCACAAAGCCTCCTTAGTTACTTGCAGTAATCTTTCATGTTCCGGCGCTATCTGCCCAACCGCGACAGTTAAAGCAGCGTCACCATAATAGCCCTGATAGATAACGCCAAAATCCAGACCAATAATGTCACCGGCTTTTAGCCGGCGTTTGCCGGGGATACCGTGGATAACTTCTTCGTTGACAGAAGCACAGAGACTGGCCGGAAATCCCTGATAGCCTTTGAAGGCCGGCACAACTTGAAATTCCCGGCAACCTTCTTCCGCTAGGCGGTTGAGTTCGGCCGTAGTCACCTCCGGCTGGGCGGCTTGCGCCACCCTACTGAGGATCCTGGCTACAATCTCACCGGCTTTACGCATCCGCTCGAGCTCAAAATGGGATTTTCGATTAATCATTTCTGTCTGCTACTCCCGTCCAGACCCTGACGGATATCGGTATATACGGCGTTGATCTCTTGATCCCCATTAACCTGAAGTAGGATACCGCTCTTTTTATAGTAGCGAATCAAGGGTTCCGTCTGTTCCGTATATACCTGTAGACGTTTTCGAACCGTCTTTTCTCGATCGTCTTCCCTTTGGACCAAGACGCCATGACAAAGATCGCAGAAGCCCTCTGTTTTCTCTTTCTTAGTTAAAACATGATAAACAGCGCCACACTGTTTGCAGATCCGGCGTCCGGAAAGACGGACCACCAAAACCTCTGGATCAACCGCAATATTTATTACAGCCTGTAGTGTCCTACCTTCAGTCTGTAAAAACCTGTCCAGGACATCGGCTTGTGCAACAGTACGTGGAAATCCGTCTAAGAGGAAACCCCCTTGAGTATCATCCGCTTGCAACCGCTCCGTTACTATTCCAATGACTATTTCATCTGGAACCAATTCTCCGGCGTCCATATGCTTTTGTGCTTCACGCCCTAATTGAGTTCCTGCTTTAATCGCGTTGCGGAATATATCTCCGGTAGAAATATGAGGGATCCGATAATCCTCAACCAGTTTCTCGGCTTGGGTACCCTTCCCGGCGCCCGGCGGTCCCAGGAGAATGAGATTATTCTTAATCGTAATCGAAATCACCTCTATTTCAAGAAACCCTCATACTGTCTCATTAAGAGATGGGCTTCTATTTGTTTCATTGTGTCAATGGCGACACCCACAGCGATTAAAAGACTGGTTCCGGTTAGTCCCATGTTTATTCCGGTGAAGGGACTAATCAAGTAGGGAAGCAAGGAAATAACCATTAGAAATAATGCTCCAGCCAACGTAATTCGGGTTAAAACTCGATCCAGATATTCGGCTGTTGGTTTACCCGGCCTAATTCCGGGAATAAATCCACCATACTTCTTCATATTATTCGAGACTTCAACCGGGTTAAAACTGATGGCCGTGTAAAAATAGGTAAAAACAAAGATGAACAAAGCATAAAGAATCAGATAGAGCCAATTACCCGGTGTAAACAGATCTAAAAATCTGGCAAAACCGCTGGTTGGTGTGACAAACCCTTTGATTGTCAAAGGAAATGCCAAGACCGAGGAAGCAAAGATAATCGGAATTACTCCGGCCTGATTTACCCGAAGGGGAAGATGAGTCGCCTGTCCGCCGTACATTTTACGTCCGACTACCCGTTTGGCGTATTGGACAGGGATCTTTCGTTGACCTTGAGTCACCACGACTACAAAGGCGATTACTACCACAGTAAGCGCTACAGAGCCAAAAATTCCCGGAATAGTAACACCACCGGTACCGATATTACTCAAAGCGGATACAGCGTCAGTCACCAGGCGGGCGATGATTCCCCCAAAGATAATCATGGAAATCCCGTTCCCGATTCCCCGCTCAGACAAAACTTCGCCCAACCACATTAAAAAGACTGTTCCGGCGGTCATGGTCACAATAATGGAAATATATGACCAGGTGTTCGTGGGATCAACCATCGCCTCACGAAAGGCGGCGGTAAGGGCAGAGGCTTGGATCAGGCCCAATACCACCGTACCGTACCTGGTATATTTAGAAATAACCTTCCTGCCTTCCGTTCCTTCCTTAGAAAGCTCTTCCAAACGAGGAATCACCATTGTTAAGAGGGTCATGATAATCGAGGCGGTGATATAGGGGTTTACCCCTAGCGCAAACAGTGACATATTACTCAAGGCGCCACCGGAAAAAATATCTAACAAGCTGAAAATATTATTTTCTCCAAAATCATGAGGCCTCATACCCGGAACTACTATGTGAGAACCCAGGCGGAAAATGGCTAATAAAAACAAGGTCCATAAAAGTTTTTTTCTGAGGTCCGGGAGTTTAAAGGCGTTCTTTAAAGCCTCCCACATCTTATATCACCTCGGCTTTTCCGCCCGCCGCTTCAATTTTGGTTACAGCCGATTTACTGAAACCATTCACCTTAACGACGAGTTTCTTTTCTAATTCACCCCGGCCCAAAATTTTTACGCCGTCGCCGATCTTTTTGATTAATCCTTTTTCTTTTAAAAGCGCGGGAGTGACTTCTGTGTCATCTTCAAACTTATTCAAAGCATCAACATTAACGGCCACCATTTCCCGGCGGAAAATATTGGTGAAACCTCTCTTGGGGAGCCGGCGTTGTAACGGAGTCTGCCCGCCTTCAAAATATGGCCCTTTAACTCCGCCGGAACGTGCTTTTTGTCCTTTATGCCCCTTACCGGCAGTCTTCCCTAACCCGGAACCTATACCGCGACCGACACGTTTACGTGTCAAGCGGGAACCGGGAGCGGGTTGCAACTCATGAAGCTTCATTCCTGGCGCCTCCTATTCTTCAGTTACTTCCACCAAGTGCTCCACTTTTTTGATCATTCCGCGGACCACTGGGTTATCCGGTTTTATTACTGTCTGGTTCAGACGGCGAAGACCCAATGCAGTAATCGTTGCTTTCTGATCCTCTTTCCGCCCAATCGCACTTTTTTTCCACTTTATTATCAATTGTTTACTGGCTTTTTTTCTAGGCAACTATAATACCCCCTAACCTAAAAGTTGCTCTACGGGGATTCCTCGTAAACGAGCTACTTCCTCAAGACGTTTTAGAGATTGCAGTCCTTGCACGGTTGCATTGACCATATTCAGGGGATTTGAAGAACCGATCGACTTGGTCAAAATATCCCGGACTCCGGCCAATTCCAACACAGCGCGTACCGGTCCCCCAGCAATAACGCCGGTACCGGGCGCCGCCGGTTTCAACATCACTTTTCCGGCGCCGAACACTCCCATAATCTCATGAGGTATCGTTGTATTGACTATTGGTACTTCAAACAGTTTTTTCTTGGCGTCATCCACCCCTTTACGGATGGCTTCAGGAACTTCTCCCGCTTTACCCAATCCGGCCCCGACGTGACCCTGACCGTCTCCGACAACAACCAGAGCGCTAAAGCTGAAGCGTCGTCCGCCCTTAACAACTTTAGCCACACGATTTATAAAAACAACTCGTTCCGTGAGCTCCATTTCGTTCGGGTTAGTCTTCTTCATAATATCCCTCCTTCTTTTTAAAACTCAAGACCGCCTTCACGAGCTGCCTCTGCTAGAGCCGCAACCCGTCCATGAAAAATGTGACCGCCGCGGTCAAAAACAACTTGCTTAACTCCTTGGGCTAAAGCGCGTTCAGCAATTAACTTTCCGATCACCTTCGCACTCTCAGTATTCCCACTGGATCCCTTGATTTTTTTCTTGGCCTCCGGCTCGACTGTTGAAGCGCTGATCAGAGTCTTCCCGGAGAGATCATCTATAATTTGAGCGTAAATATGGTGCAAACTCTTATACACGGCAAGTCTCGGTCGCTCGAGCGTACCGTGGAGATTCTTTCGAATCCGCTGATGACGCTTGATCCGAGCTTTCTTACGGTTGGTTCTGGTATACACCCTTTTCCACTCCTTTCTCCATTAGTAAAAGTCTACGCTTGCTTACAGTCATGGTGCGCCCTGCACACATTACAAGCAAGCGCTGCCAAGCATTAGCCGGGACTTTCACACATATTATACCTACGCGCTAAGATTAATTTGATCGATCGCCCATAGTTTCCGGCTTCTCTCTGTCTTACCTGGGACTCTCCGGTAACCATGTTCCTCTAAGAACAGTGCCAAGGCAATCGATTTATTTTCCGGCTTTTCCGGCTTTTCCGGCTTTTCTACGCACGTATTCGTTCTCGTACCGAATACCTTTACCTTTGTAGGGCTCAGGCTCTCGGACGCCTCTGATTTCTGCAGCCATCTGTCCAACTTGTTGTTTATCGATGCCTGTTACTATGATCTTGTTCGGAGTCGGCACTTCAAATTCGATTCCGGAAAAAGGTTCAATCTCAACCGGATGTGAATATCCTACAGTTAGAACAAGTTTTTTCCCTTGCTTTGCCGCTCTATATCCAACCCCGTTAATCTCCAAAGCCTTGGAAAAGCCGTTGGAAACACCCTCGATCATATTGGCCAGTAATGTTCTGGTTAATCCATGCAAAGATCGATAATATTTTTCATCATTCGGTCTTTCCACTGTGATGGCGCCTTTTTCAAAGGTGATTTTCATTCCGGCGGGCAGTTCTTGACTGAGCTTGCCTTTAGGACCGCTTACCATGGCAGTGTTACCATCAAGTTTGAATTCGACGTTCGCTGGAACGTCAATGGGTTTTTTCCCGATCCGCGACACAATTTACACCCCCATTTCAAGAAGCTTTGCGACTTTTAAGGTCCGAATTACCATACATAACAAAGAACTTCGCCACCGATTCCTTCGTGTCTGGCTTTTTTACCGGTCATAATCCCTCTAGAGGTAGAGAGGATAGCCACGCCAATTCCTCCAAGGACTCTAGGGATCTCATCTCTGTTTGCGTAGACGCGGAGTCCCGGTTTGCTTATACGCTTTAATCCGGTTATTACGCGTTCTTTGCCGTTATATTTTAATTTAATTCTAATCATGCCCTGTTTATCATCGTTCACAAATTCATAATCATCCACGTATCCTTCGGTCTTCAAGATCTTGGCCAGCTCTTTTTTGATATTAGAGGCTGGAATCTCAACGCTCTTCGACCGGGCTATATTGGCGTTTCGAATTCGTGTTAACATATCGGCAATCGGGTCTGACATTACCATGTTGCCAAATCCTCCTTCCTCACCAACTGGCTTTGGTTACACCGGGGATTTCTCCTTTGTGAGCCAATCTCCGAAAACAGACACGACACATCTGAAATTTCCGTAGATACCCACGAGGACGCCCGCAAATTTTACAACGATTAACGGCCCGCACAGGAAACTTAGGTTTTCTGTTCGCCTTTACAATCATTGAAGTCTTAGCCAATTTTCACCCTCCCTTATGATGCCTTAAACGGCATACCCATAAGTTTTAAAAGCTCATATGCCTCTTCGTCGTTCTTGGCTGTCGTCACAAAAACCACGTCCATTCCCCGAACTTTATCCACTTTATCAAAGTTGATTTCAGGGAAGATCAACTGTTCACGCAAGCCTAAGCTGTAATTGCCTCTTCCATCAAAAGATTTGTTGGAAACTCCGCGAAAGTCACGAATCCGCGGAAGAGCGATATTGAACAGTTTATCAAGAAACTCATACATTCGTTCACCGCGTAGCGTGACCTTACAACCAACCGGCATGCCCTCCCGGACCTTAAAGGCGGCTATCGACTTTTTAGCCCGAGTAACAACGGGCTTCTGCCCGGAAATTATTGTCATGTCATTTACTGCCGCGTCAATTGCCTTTGCGTCCTGGGTTGCCTCTCCCACACCCATATTGATGATCACCTTTTCCAGGCGAGGCACTACCATGACATTTTTATATCCAAATCGGCTCTTCAAGCCTGCCACGACCTCATTTAAATACTTATCCCTTAATCGAGACACGGATCAGCACCTCCTCTCCAAAAGCCTTAGTCCAAAGCACGCCCGCATTTTCTACATACTCTCACCAGGGAACCGTCGGCTGCCTTCTCCCTTTTTATCCTAATCGGTTCTTCACATCCGGGACAAACCAGCATTACTTTTGCCACAGGAAGCGGCATTGCTTGATCAATCACCCCGCCCTGGGGATTTGTCTTAGTTGGTCTGGCGTGTTTTTTGACTAAATTAATGCCTTCTACCAGTACCAGTCCTTTGTTTTTATTTATCCGTTGAACCTTCCCCCGTCGTCCCTTGTCTTTTCCAGAGAGGACAACAATCTCATCACCTTTTCGCAGGTGAATTTTTACGCCCACGGTCTTACCTCCCCTCTTTATAACACTTCAGGCGCTAAAGAGACAATCTTCATAAAATTCTTCTCCCGAAGTTCTCTGGCCACGGGTCCAAAAATACGAGTGCCTCTCGGGTTCATCTGTTCATTTATAATGACCGCGGCATTATCGTCAAAACGAATATATGAACCGTCCGGTCTTCTTGATTCCTTCTTTGTTCTTACCACAACTGCCTTAACCACGTCACCCTTTTTTACACTGACTATGCCCGCGCCTTTACGGGCGGCAGAGGGCGGAAGAGCATCCTTAACCACAGCCACGATTAGATCTCCTAATCCGGCATAACGTTTTTTAGAGCCACCGAGCACACGTACGCATAAAAGGCGTTTTGCTCCGGAATTATCTGCAACATTGAGATAGGTTTCAGACTGAATCACAGCCGCATCCCCCTTTCTGTCCTAAACTGGCGGGACTGTTGCGCTTTTCAATTAATCCGCTTATAACCTTGCAAGCGTTTCTGCAAGCAAATACCCCTGGAGTTCCAGAAGAAAATTCCCAAGAAGGAAGAGCGAAGCAGAGCTTGCTTTAGATCAAAATGCAGTTTTTTTCACGCAGTCCCTCAATTAAAGGGAAAATTATTTTGCCTTTTCAACGATGGATACTATCCGCCACCGTTTATCCTTGCTGAGCGGTCTAGTCTCCATAATTCTTACTTTATCTCCAATCCGACACTCATTCTGATCATCATGGGCTTTAAATTTAGTAGTCCGTCTTAGGGTTTTTCCAATCAGCGGATGCTTAACCAGTCTCTGCACCGCCACTACTACTGTTTTATCCATTTTATCGCTCACAACCAAACCCACTCTGGTTTTTCGACGAGGACGTTCAGACATCGTAATTAACCTCCTTCCCCATCAATCCTGCTATAAGGAGCCGGCTTCTAAATCCGTTTCCAAATCCCGTTCATGAATAATCGTTTTAACCCTGGCTAAACTCTTTTTCACTTCACGCACCCGCATAGGGTTATCCAGTTGGCCAGTGGCCAGCTGAAATCGGAGGTTGAAGAGTTCGACCTTTAAATCAGAGGCTTTCTTCTGCAATTCATCAGTAGTCAGCTCACGAATCTCTCTAACCTTCATGGGTCTCACCACCCGCTTCCTCACGTTTAATGAATTTTGTTTTAATTGGCAACTTGTGTCCGCCCAGACGCAATGCCTCTTTCGCCAGGTCTTCAGGAACTCCGGCGATTTCAAAAAGCACTCTGCCCGGTTTGACAACAGCAACCCATTGTTCAGGGGCGCCCTTCCCACTACCCATTCGGGTCTCAGCAGGTTTGGCCGTTACCGGTTTGGCAGGAAAAATTTTAATCCATACCTTACCGCCTCTTTTGATATGCCGGGTCATGGCAATACGCGCCGCTTCAATCTGCACATTTGTAATCCACCCCGGTTCCGTAGCCTGGAGACCGAAATCACCGAGGGACAGCTGGGAGCCGCGTCGGGCCATGCCCTTCATCCGCCCGCGTTGTTCTTTGCGGTGTTTTACTCTCTTGGGAACCAGCATTACGACTCGCCTCCCTCAGCTTTAGCTTCTCTTTTGGCGGGAAGAATCTCTCCCTTATAAATCCAAACCTTGACGCCGATCTTACCGTAAGTGGTATTGGCTTCTGTAAAACCGTAATCAATATCAGCACGTAGTGTATGCAGGGGCACTTTGCCTTCGCTATAACCTTCCGTTCTGGCAATCTCAGCACCCATTAATCGACCGCTACAAGAAACCTTTACTCCTTGTGCGCCCAATCGCATAGAACGGTTTATGGATTGTTTCATCGCTCTACGGAAAGAGGTTCTTCTTTCCAGTTGAAAAGCGATGTTTTCCGCAACCAACTGAGCGTTTAACTCCGGTACTTTAACCTCGGCAATATTCAAAGAAACTTGTTTTCCGGATATTTTTCCTAGTTCTTTACGGAGATTGTCTACCTCTGTTCCTCCCCGACCGATTACCATCCCGGGGCGGGCGGTATGAATGGTTACCTTAATCCTGTTTGCGGCCCGTTCAATTTCGACTTTGGCGATTCCCGAGCCGTGAAGTTTCCCTTTAATAAATTCCCGAATCTTAAGGTCTTCATGCAGGAGGGAGGCATAGTCTTTCTCCGCAAACCAGCGGCCTTCCCAGTCCCTGATTATTCCAACCCGAAGACCAACCGGATTTACTTTTTGACCCATTCCATCAGCCCTCCTTCTCTTTGACAACTATTGTAATATGACTGGTTTTCTTCCGAATCAATCCTGCCCTACCTTGTGCCCGGGGTTGTATCCGTTTTAAGGTTGGGCCTTGGTCTACATAGGCCTTTTCCACTATCAAATTAGCCCTGTTCATTTCATGATTATTCTCGGCATTTGCCACTGCCGATTTCAATACTTTCAGCAGCACATCTGCGGCGGATCGCGGTGTATACTGTAATAAAGTTATTGCTTCATCCACTTGTCTTCCGCGAATTTCATCCGCCACTTGACGCACCTTCCGTGGAGCGATCCGAATATGACGCGCGATCGCTTTAGTCTCCATTTTGACTCGCCTCCCCTCGTTGCTTAGGACGAATCCCACCAAATAATTTCTTCACACACCCAATATGTGTAGAGCTTAAACTAAATGACTCATTTTGAATTTTCAAAATGCGCCCATCTCTATTTAAGATGGGCCCCATCTTAAAATAAAGATGAAGCTACCTCAAAGACGTGGAACGTTCCGATGAACCGCTGTGCCCGCGAAAAGTACGGGTAGGGGCAAATTCCCCAAGCTTATGACCGACCATATCTTCAGTAATATAGATGGGAACATGTTTCCGACCGTCATGAACGGCGATCGTATGCCCTACCATGTCCGGATAAATTGTTGAACTACGGGCCCAGGTTTTAATGACTTTTTTCTCGCCATTTTTGTTCATTTCAGCAATCTTTTTCTCTATATTAGGATCAATATAGGGTCCCTTTTTTAAAGAACGCGACATGCAATATCCTCCCTTCCTGCACTATGCTCGACGTTTAACAATTAAGCGGTCAGAAGGCTTCTTTTTTCTGGTCCTTCGCCCAAGCGCAGGTTTACCCCAGGGGGTTACAGGAGCCCGGCCCACAGGTGAACGACCTTCACCACCACCGTGTGGATGATCGATTGGGTTCATAGCCACACCACGCACAGACGGCTTTCTTCCCAGCCAACGTGAGCGTCCGGCTTTACCAATGGTGATATTCTCATGATCAATGTTTCCGGCATGGCCAATAGTGGCCATACATTCCAACCTGACCAGTCTGACTTCACCGGAGGGTAAACGAATATGGGCATAGTCTCCTTCTTTCGCCATTAACTGCGCGCCAACTCCGGCGCTTCTGACCAATTGTCCACCGGTATTTTTACGTAATTCAATATTGTGTATCACCGTTCCAACGGGAATGTTAACCAGAGGTAGTGCATTTCCTGGCTTAATGTCCGCTTGTGGACCGGATTCAACTTGATCGCCGACTTTCAATCCATCCGGGGCGATAATATACCTTTTTTCTCCATCGACGTAGTGTAATAAGGCGATGCGGGCGCTACGGTTAGGATCGTATTCAACCGCAGCCACTTTAGCGGGAATACCAAATTTATCACGTTTAAAATCAATTACCCGATACATCCTCTTATGGCCGCCGCCGCGATGACGAACAGTAGTTCTCCCGTCAGCATTCCGTCCGCCGCTCTTTTTGAGCGGTTTTACCAGTGATTTTTCCGGTTCGGTTTTGGTTATTTCATCAAATGTAGATACCGAGGCAAACCGGCGTCCCGCTGAGGTCGGTTTAAATTTCTTAACCGCCATTTTTTGACCTCCTCTTTGCGTTCTTAAACTCCTTCAAAAAATTCAATTCTGCTTCCGGGCTCCAAGGTAACTACAGCCTTTTTCCAACTGGGTTTCCGGCCTTCGTGTCTACCCATGCGCTTTAATTTTCCCAAAACATTACTGGTATTGACTCCCTTAACCCGGACATTAAAGATTTCTTCCACGGCTTGTTTGATCTGGGACTTATTTGCCCGGCGATCAACCATAAAGAAATACTTATTCTCCTCCATCAACCTGGAAGATTTCTCGGTAATCAACGGTTTTTTAATTACATCTCGGGCTTCCATTATGCCAACGCCTCCTCAATCCGACCAATAGCCTCTTTGGTGAGGATTAATTGGTCATGGAAAAGTATGTCGTAAACATTGAGCCCGTCGCTTTTCATGGCGGAAACTCCTGGAATATTACGTGCGGATTTAGTGATATTATCGTTCGCGTTCGCGCTGGTATCCGCTTGTACAATCAAGGCTTTTTGGTCGCTGATCTTCAAATTCTCCAGGACTTTGACCATAGCTTTGGTTTTCGGTTCGGCAAAATCCAATTTTTCCATAATGATTAATTCGCCGGAATCAACCTTTGCGGATAAAGCGGATTTCAAAGCCAGTCGTCGTGCTTTTTTGGGCAACTTAAACTTGTAATCTCTGGGATTCGGGGGGAATACGATTCCTCCTCCTGTCCAGAGCGGTGACCGACGACTTCCATGACGGGCGCGTCCTGTCCCTTTTTGTCTCCAGGGTTTTCTACCCCCTCCCCGGACTTCGCTCCGGGTCTTTGCCTTAGCAGTCCCATGTCGTTTTGAAGCCAATTGCATCAATACGGCCTGGTGCAGGAGGGGTTCGTTAACTTTAACGTCAAAAACGGAATCATTCAAGGCGATCTCGCCTGTTTGTTCTCCGTTCATATTGTAAACCGGCAGTGTCGGCATGTCTTATCCTCCTCTCCTCTTGTCTGAAGGATTACTCCTTGACGGATTTTACAGTTTCTCGAACCAGAAGCATAGCGCCGTTTCTACCCGGAACCGCTCCCTTAATCAACAAAACGTTCTTATCAAGATCAACTTTCATTATTTCCAGTCCTTGAACGGTAACCCGTTCTCTGCCCATATGCCCTGGTAATCGACGGCCTTTAAAGACTCTGGCCGGATCAGTAGCTCCCAAGGAACCGGGTCTCCGGTGATACATGGACCCATGGCCCATCGGTCCGCGTTGAAAGTTATGCCTTTTAATCACTCCGGCGAACCCTTTCCCTTTAGAAGTTCCAGTGACATCAACCTTTTCTCCGGCTTTAAAGAGATCCGCCTTCAATTCCTGTCCTACCTGGTAACTCTCGCTTTCCTCCGGAGTGAGTCTGATCTCTTTCAAGAAACGCATGGGCTTCAAGCCGACCTTCGCGAAATGGCCTTTCAAAGGCTTATTGACAATATTTTCTCTTTTTTCTTCAAAACCGATTTGGACGGCGGTATATCCATCTTTTGCTTGATCCTTCTTCTGTACCACCTTACAGACGCCGGTTTCCACAACTGTTACGGGAACCAGACGACCTGCGGAATTAAACACCTGAGTCATCCCGATCTTTCTTCCGAGAATTCCCTTTGCCAACGTAGACACCTCCCAACCTTAAAAGATAAAGATTAAAGTTTAATCTCGATATCTACCCCTGCCGGGAGATCCAGACGCATTAAGGCGTCTACCGTCTTGGAACTGGGTTCCAGTATATCGATTAAACGTTTATGAGTTCTCATTTCAAACTGTTCGCGTGAATCTTTATATTTATGAACCGAGCGTAAAACAGTATATACACTCTTTTCAGTAGGCAGAGGAATCGGTCCGGAAACCACAGCCCCTGTCCGCTTAGCGGTTTCAACAATTTTTTCCGCTGATTGATCCAACAACTTATGGTCAAAAGCCTTCAGTCGAATTCTGATTTTTTGATTGGCCATTGTGCGTCCCTCCTTAAACTGGGAACCTTTGAGTTCGGCGCCAACGCGCCTTCACTTCATCTTAATCTGCTCATCCTGGTGTATTCAACCTTGAGCAACGCTTAAGCTTCCCACGCTGAGGAAGGCAACCCCTCAAAAGGGAAGGGTTGCCCCTCATGCAAACATTACTCTATAACCTTGGTTACTACTCCGGCGCCGACGGTCCGTCCACCCTCACGAATGGCCAGACGCAAACCCTCTTCCATGGCAATCGGCGTAATGAGCTCAATCGTCATTTTTACGTTGTCTCCG
>Ga0079223_10001614_pt1 | contig 13544 bp, 16 predicted proteins | sample Stecom2011_FD_75072 | JGI IMG/M metagenome (GOLD analysis project Ga0079223, IMG submission 75072) | Agricultural soil microbial communities from Utah to study Nitrogen management - Steer compost 2011 | ecosystem: Environmental > Terrestrial > Soil > Agricultural land | place: USA: Utah... | reverse complement strand
TCCCATGTCGATGATGCAACCGCCTTCCGCCCGGGTTCTCGGGCCCGCTACGCTGAACACAGACACGGCTACCCGGCCGCTGTTCGGCAGCCGCGTCCGAGCAGGCTTCCCCAGCCCCGCTGATGACCACCTCGACGCCGACATCAACCTGCACGCTCACGTCGTCAAACACCCGGCTGCGACCTTCTTTGTGCGTGCCGAGGGAGACTCGATGCAGGGTGACGGTATCCATCATGGCGATCTCCTCGTGGTCGACCGCAGCCTGGAGCCCGTGCCTGGCCGCGTGCTGATCGTGGCCCTGAACGGTGAGCTGACCATCAAGCGGTTGGAGCATATCGGCCAGAGGGCCTACCTGACGGCCAGCAACCCGCGTTACCGTCCGATCCCCCTGGATGGACAGGAGGCTCAGGTGTGGGGCGTGGTGACCCATGTTGTGCATTCACTGGGAGGCGGACCGGCATGATTGCCCTGGTTGACTGCAACAACTTCTACGTCAGCTGCGAGCGAGTGTTTGATCCACGGCTGGAAGGGCGGCCGGTGGGCGTGCTCTCCAACAACGACGGCTGCGTGGTCGCCCGCTCCAACGAGCTCAAGGCGCTGGGTGTGGAGATGGGTGCGGCCCTGCACCTGCTGCCGCCGGCGATCCGCCGTCAGGCCGTGCTGCTCTCCAGCAACTATGCGCTCTATGGCGACATGAGCCGCCGCGTCACCGAGACGCTGGGCGAGTTCTCGCCGCATGTCGAGGTGTACTCCATCGACGAGAGCTTCGTCGGCTTCCAGGGCTTCGATCCGGCCACTCTGGAAGAGCGCGGCCATGCGATGCGGCAGACCGTCCGCCAGTGGACCGGCATTCCGGTATCGGTAGGCTTCGCGCCGACCCGTGTGCTGGCCAAGCTGGCCAACCGGGCAGCCAAGAAGATCCCCGTCTACGAGGGAGTGTGCCTGCTCGAGGCGGACAGCCCCGCGACCCGCTCACTTCTGCAGCAGCTGCCTGTGACCGAGCTGTGGGGTGTGGCCCGACGCACCGGCGAACGCCTAGCGCTGATGAACATCAAGACCGCCTGGGAGCTACGCGAGGCCGACCCCAAGCGGATCCGTAAGGCCTTCTCGGTGGTGATGGAGCGCATCGTCTGGGAGCTGCGCGGTCGCCCCGCCATCTGGCTCGACGACATGAGTGCGCCGAAGCAGCAGATCATGGTGTCGCGCTCGTTCGGGCGCATGACCAGCGATCCCGCCGACCTGCGCGAGGCCGTCAGGCAGCACGCCACCAGGGCAGGGGAGAAGCTCCGTCGGCAGGGTAGCCTGACCAGCGCGGTGATGGTGTTCGTGCGCACCAACCCCTTCCAGCTCAACCAGCCTCAGTACCGCAACAGCGTGGTGGTGCCCCTGGCACGACCCTCCGACGATACCCGCGAGATCGCACAGGCCGCGGCCCATGGCCTGCAGGCGATCTTCCTCGAGGGCTATCGCTACCAGAAGGCTGGTGTGATGCTGCTGGACCTCAGCGCCGACGCCAACCGCCAGCTCTCCCTGGACGAAACGCCACAGAGCGAGGCTGAGCGGCAGCGAACCCAGCGGCTGATGGCCACCGTCGACAAGCTCAATCGGGAGCTCGGCAGGGATACCGTGCGCCTCGGCCTGCCTCGTAAGGGCAATGCTTGGGCGCTACGTTGCGAGAGGCGGACACCGAGGTACACGACACGGTGGGAGGAGATTCCCATAGCAAAAGCTTGATTAGTTACAGGAAATGCGAGATAAGGCTTTTTAGACTAATCAAGGGAGTGTTGTGGAAATGGATAAACATGTTTATGTGACTAACAATAGTTACAATAAGTTAAAAAGCATGTATGCCGGTTTTATTTCAGTCGTTGATGATGAGGTAAAGAGAAGGGTTTATAAGGAAGATATGTCATGGATATTGGCTATATTTGACTATAAGTATCTGTATGCCGAGATTCTTCTCCTGAGTAACAGTGATTTGGTTCGAATAGAGAGTCCTGCAAGCTCAAAGAGCAGTGATTATATCTTCGATGCGCGAGGCGTTCCAAAGTATCATTATAATAGGCTTTGTGAGTTTGCAAGGAAAGATTACCTTAATTTTGAGATTCCGGTTGAGATAAAATCACGAGGACTTGGTGAGATTGAAAAATTTAAAAGGTTTGCTGAGGATCACAAAAGACTTCTTTATTCTGATGAGGAAGAGTTTATAAATAAGTTGGGGGCTCAGTTTCGTTTGAAGAACCCCCCAAAGAAAATTACGCATCCTAATTCTGGTGTGAGCGAGTTCTCAAAATTATCTCTTGAGGAGATGCAGAGTGCGATAGATGAGCACCTTTGTAAAGCAAGAGTATTTCTCGATGGTCACCCTAGGGTAAAAAATTATAATTTTGCAAATTCTGAGTTTTTGAAGAGGCTGAAGTTGAGTGATGATGACAAACAATGGCATAATTTCTTCAAGAAAGTACTTAAAGACATGCTCAAGGAGTATGTGAGGAAAAGAGATGGGGAAGAATTTGCTTTGACAAAGGGTTTTCTTGACTCGCTAGGGTTTGAAGGGTGCAAGGCTTGCGGCAACGAGCTTGATTTGTAGTAGTGCTGCCAGCGAGTGCCGTACAACTACGGCTAACCTAGCTGCTGGCACCTAGGACTGGATCACATCACCTTTTGCTCCTCGATGGGTACAGCTATTATTCCCAGAGGGGTAACCACACCCAACGTATCGCTAGAGGCTGGAGTTCCATTGAGGTATCAGATGCTCCAGTTGCCGGTGTTATTTGCCCCACCGCCGGCTGGGGTTATGCTTATCAATGACATCATGCCAAGTTGTCTTTTGGAGAGCAATCATGATTTTTCTCTGTGGTGGACGCGGCAACGACGCCAAGCCCAAGCAGTGAGGCTCTGATGCCGCGCTCCTTCATCCAGCCGCCGGCCTGAACCTGCAAGCCCGGCGGCTGGGACTCCACGGGCACCCCCGAGGTATTCGCCAGTATCTCACCGCTCGACATCCCCGACCTGATGCCGCAGTGCTTCTCGGCCTTGCCCGAAGACTTTCGTCTGCAGCCCTACCGCACCAAGCGTGTCGATAAGGATCGAGACCTCTGCCACTTCTACCTCGACGACTACCGCTTCGAGACGACTTGGAACAAGCCTCATGCTGCGCTGATCGATCTGCTCCGCTACTGAGCGGTGATGACGCCGGACTTTAGCCTCTACCTCCAGTGGCCCACTGTAGTGAACCAGTGGAACACCTACCGCAGCCGCTGGCTGGGCCGCTGGTGGCATAGCCAAGGGCTGCGCGTGATCCCCACGGTGAACTGGGCCGATGAAGTGAGTCTCGATGGAATCCCGCCGGGACAGATAGTCACCATCGGTGTGCCTGACATCCGCCACGAGTACGTGGTGGATGATTTGACTATCCTGAATTCAAGCTGCCTATAAAGGCGGCTCCCAGATTTATTGCCGATAACAGATTATTGGCACCTAACATACCCAGAATTGGTGCTCATGCACAGGCGCTGACCGCTCCCAAAGTCAACTAAATAGTGATTCGTCTGATTGGCTGAAGGTGAAAAGTTGGCTTGGTTGTGGCTGGGTTGGTTGTATTGTTGGTTGTAACTCGGCATACTTCTCCCAAAAGCTGCAGTGGATTGGCTCATGCCTGCTATTTCTGCTTGACGGGCTCGAGAAATATCTATGTATTGGTCAGATACGTTCTTAGTTGCCATTGGGAGAATGCTTGTGAGCTCTTTACACTCCTCGCTATAGCTTTCTGGAGAGTATCTTGCTAATAGACTCTTTCTGTCTTTGTATGTTTTTTCGTACAAGTTTTTGTTGTACACCGATACTGAAAGAAGTTGGGTTACGGCATACCCATAAGCACTGACACCAGCTCCGGGAGCTAGTCCCTTTTCAGAGCAAGTGTTGGCGAATGCCATATTTTCTGCTTGACCAATGATTTCTGAATCAGAGAATCTAGTGTGTGTAAGCATGCTGACGCAACCGGTAAGCAATCCCAGTGTGGCAATTGCTATAACGCTTTTCTTCATTATCCGTTCCCTGGTAATAAAATTTAAATGAAGTGCGACTGGTGTTTTTTTTATGATGCTGTGGTCAGTATATTTTTGTTTTCTGAATAATCTTTCAGCTTTATCTGAATGTCAAGTGAATTTATGCGGGGGTGTATTTCGAATCGATGGTTCATAAAATAACCGCTCGCTCTGACCTTGGGCACATCACACGTTGTCGTTCTTGCCGAACCTTGGCTTCTCCAGTGCCACCTGCGGCGGACTGGCCATTACCACGTCAGAATTAGCCGCCCCCTGGGCGTAGGAGAGCTCCGCCACCACCCCGGGGGCAGTGTATGGCGCAGCACCAGTTCCAGGCTGCAACTCGGTGACATGGCCCCCATGGCGCACACCGCCGCCGGGGAGAGCCACAGGGAAAACGGCATCGGCATTCCCTCAGCGGTGGAACTGCTTCTCGCGCTCCGGCTGCCACAGGATGGCATCCACACGAAGCTGCACCTGGTGGCCATCGGGCAGGCTCCAGTCGATGACGTCGCCGACGCGCAGGCCGATCAGGCCGGCGCCTACCGGCGCCATGACCGAGATGCCATCCTCGGTGGTGGCCAGGGAGTGCGGGTAAACCAGAGTACGGATCATCTGGCGGTTGCGGGTCAGGTCGGTGAACTGGATCCGGCTGTTCATGCTGACCACGTCCTCGGGGATCTCCTCCGGGTCGACGACCTCGCCGCGCTCGAGCTCCTCCTCGAGGGCCTCGGCCACGAATAGATCCTTGTCACTGGCATCGTCGATCAGACGCTGCAGGCGCTCGGCATCGAGGCGATTGATGATGATGGTGGGGCGGGATGACATGCGACCTCCTGGTAGCTCGTCAATGCGAAATGCGGTGTGAAAGCCTTAGCGGCTACCCAAGAAAAAACAGCCCTCCACCCCCGGAGGGGGGAAGGACTGTCGACATCGCCCATCATAAGCCCAATGGCGCGGGATGTCAGGTATCCGAGCTTCGTTCGTAGGGATGTCGTAATTTAGGTAGCCATTCCCTACATTTGTAAACCTGTCGGCCATTGACTGGCGCCTGGTGTTGGGGTAGCGCTGTTGATGAGGGGAGTCTAAAGAGAACGCGGCGGTGCCATAACTCCTTGAGCTTTCTCCCTCTATGGAATGATGGTCACTGCCGAGACCTTGCACCACCAGCGCGTCCTGCCTCGGAAAGTCAAAGGCGAGGGAAAGGTCTGCGCTTGGTAGTCAAAGAGATCGTATGCCTCTCCTCGGCGACATGCAGCTCATGTTAGAGGGAGCGGAAACCGGACAGGCCTACGTAGATAGTGGCAGTGGTTCCGTCGAGCCACGCCGGTTGATGGTGCTTACGTGACTTTGTTGGCTTGCAGAGCGGGCTTTTCAGTGCGCCAGGCCTGAAAGCTGTTGGGTGTGTCAAATACCGTTGCGAGCTCGCCGAGAAGACCACCTCAGTCTTCCCTTATAACCTCCTGAGAGCCGCAGCTGAAGGAGCAAAAAGCTGCTCGGATGGGGGCCAGCAACCGTCACGGTGGTTATGCAGAGCTGACCAATCGGCAATAGCGCTCGTGACATCCGATCGTCTACATCTTGGTTGTTCGCCCCCTTCCCCGCGTTATGGATTCCGGCGTGGCTTCTTCCCAAGAAGCTGAGCATTCTGGTGCTTCCAGCGAGCCATTCTGAGCTTGCCGATCTCTTCTGTGCCTTCCTCGGTCTCCACCGCGTTCACATCGTAGGTTCGCACTGCTGTTGTCCTCTCTGGAGTCCCCAGCCCGGGTTCGATGGCTGTGCTCTGCAGTTGACTCTGAATGGCAGCAACGGCCCGCTGTAGCTGCTGGATCCGAGGCGTCTCCTCCCATGGCAGAGCGATATCCTCGCGTCCGAAGTGGCCGTAGGCGGCGGTGTCATAGTAGCTCACCACCTGAAGCGAAAGGTTGTTCACTATGCCGTCCACTGAGAGATCGAAGGTCTCATGTACCGCTCGCTCCAGAATCCCGTCCGGCACATCGCTGGTGCCATGGGTATCCACCAGCAGGGAGACCGGGTCTGGCTGCCCGATGGCGTAGGCGAGCTGGAGCGTGGCCCGTCGGGCCAGCCCCGCTGCCACGAGGTGCTTGGCGACCCAGCGCGCCGCATAGGCCGCCGAGCGATCCACCTTGGTGGGATCCTTACCGGAGAAGGCGCCGCCGCCATGGGGGCAGCGCCCGCCATAGGTGTCGACGATGATCTTGCGCCCGGTCAGGCCGGCATCGGCCTGGGGACCGCCGATCTCGAAGCGTCCGGCCGGGTTGATCAGGTAGCGGATCAAGGGGCTGCGAAGCGCCTCGGGGATCACCGGCTCGATCAGCTCTCGGAGAATTGCCTGCTCGACGAACTCGCTGGACACAGCCTCGTCGTGCTGTGTCGAGAGCACCACCGTCTCCACAGCGACTGGCGTGTCGTCCTCATAGCGTACCGTCACCTGGGCCTTGGCATCCGGCCGCAGCCAGGGCAGGGCACGGCTCTTGCGCAGCTCGCGATGCCGCAGCATCAGCTGGTGGGTGAGGTGGATCGGCAGGGGCATCAGGGACGCGGTCTCGTCGCAGGCGTAGCCGAACATCAGGCCCTGGTCGCCCGCACCAAAGGTGCCATCGGCGCGTTCGACGGCCTGGGCGATATGCGGCGACTGGTGGTTCACGCGGACCAGAATCTCGCATTCGTCGGGGTCGATCCCAGGAAAGGTCACGCTGTAACCGGTGTCGAGCAGCACGTTGCGGACGATGCCCGGGATTTCCTCCAGCACCTGATCGTGGCGCAGCTCGGTGGGGAAACCGATCTCGCCTGCCACCACCACCAGATGGGAGGCGACCAGAGTCTCGATGGCGACCCGGGCCATCGGCTCGATCTCCAGGCAGCGATCCAGGATGGCATCAGAAATGCGATCGGCCAGCTTGTCGGGATGGCCGTCGGAGACCGACTCGGAAGTGAACAGGTAGCGGCGGGTCATGAGCGGGCCTCCTTGCGCTGGTTGGCGAGGGCTTCCAGCTCGCGGAGACCTCCCTTCACGCGGCAGTAGCCGCAGCCGAACTGATTCGCGCTGCTGCTGATCATCAGACGGTGGGCTTTTCCGGGGCAGTCGGCGTACCAGGCGGATGGTGATTGGCCGGCAGGCTCTGGCCGCAGCCCCAGCCGCCGAGCCAGCACGATGATTTCCGCCTCGGCCTGGGCCTCGGCTTCCCGGATGTTGCGCTCGTGCTCGGCCTCCAGCTCGCCGAGGATGCGTGCATGGGAGGCCTCGGTGATCAGGGGACCCTCGAGGAAGCCTTTGGGCCAGACATGGCCATGACGTGCTGCGGTGAGTGCGCGGAATAGGATCTCGGCCCCGGTTGCTCGAGTCCCCTGGCTGCCGGCCCAGGCCACGCGTCCCTGCTTGTAGGCGCTGGCTAGCTGCGCGGCACGCGGTTTGCCGGGAGCGTCGTGGGTCAAGCCGGCAGACCACAGCTCGTCCTTGCCGCCATTGCGACGAAAGAACAGCGCTTCGGGGATGACATCCACGGCCCCCAGGTTGATCTCCTGGAGGCAGGCGAGTTCGGCGTCGTCAGGCACGCTGCCCCGGTTCTTGGAGTGCTTGAGCCAGACATCCAGCTCGAGGTCGTGTGGGCGCGGATTGAGGTAGGGCATGTGAACTCCTTCTCCCCCATGGGATCGGTCGGCAAGCGCCGACTCAGGGGGGAAGGGGAGTCACGGCGCCGCTTTAGCTGTACTTGTATCCCGCCCGCAAGTTGGTGCTTAAATCGGCGGCAGCCTGTTGATCAGGCAACAAAAAAACCCGCTTGCATAGCTAAGCGGGCCTCTTGGCGTCGCTTTAGCTGCATTTGTAGAGCGCCCGCAAGCTGAAGGTTCAAATCGGCGCTGGTGGTAAGATATCCAGAGGAACGGTGATCGTCAAGCACCTTTTATTCGGGCTTCGTGTGCTGAGGCTCTTCAGCAGCCCCGTTCTGCGCAAGTGAGCTACTCTATCGAGATCCTAGGGCCACGAATGGGTGGTTCAATGAGCCTGCCTTGGGCAGGAGGGAGGGGCTCCATGCCTCAAAAAACACGGCGTAAGGCTATTGATACTTATGACTTCCTCTCCATGTGGCTGACGGGCTATGACTTCCAGGTCGAGACTGGAGTGAACACAAACCTGAGAAGCAACCCGCTGCGGATCGGCCTGGATGATCGGATCTTCATCTCCCGCACCTGGCTGGAAATCAGGGGAAAGTGCTTCGATCCCGAGGAGCGCGCTGGAGAGAAGTTTGTCATCATGCTGTCTGGTGATATGAAACCAGAAGGCTTCAGCGAGGCAGTGCGTGACATCCAGAAACGGGGCGAGTACGGCGCACCGCAATATCGGCTCTACCGCGGTACGCATGTTCCCATTTTTGAGTGTCCTCACGGTATCACGCCTCTTTGGCGTAACAGGAAGGCCGGTCCATGGCACGGCTACCTCAAGGCTCCCGAACGTTTTGTGGGCGACTGCCTTGCCGTGCTGACCAGCAAGGCAGCACGCTACATGTTCATCCATGAGCGCATCATTGATAGAACTCACTGGATCAACGGCTTCTCGATACAGTCGAACAACCCTGCCGAGTGATTCCAGCGGCGATCTAACCGGCATAGACTCGTTCGGCCTAGCGGCTTCGCCGCTAGGCCAACCCTCAGGCCCGCACGGCTGACGCCATGCTACGTCGGCGGCAGACTTCACCGCTCGCGCCGCCCTTGGGCCACACCGCGCCCAACCCCCGGCCCGGTGCGCCCCGGGCGGCACGTCGCTGGCGTTGGCGTTCTTCTCCGTCCTCAGCCCCTCCAGCGCCGCTAGCGGCCGCTCCGGCGCCTGCTCGCCCAACCACCGGCCAGCAGGGCGCCTCGCGGCCACTTCGCTGGTTGACAGCCAACCTTCACCGCTCGCGCCGTCCTGGCCGTCGCCACGCCAACCCCCGCCTGGCTCGGCCCGGTCGTCACATCGCTAGGTGTGGCGTTCTTCCCATTGCCGGCCCGTGCACGACGCTTGCGGCCTCGGACGTGGCGGTTCGCCCAACCCCCGGCCAACCGCTCACGCCCGCGGCCACGGCGCTGCTATCGTGCACAGGGTCGCGCTTCGCGCCACCCTCCAGTCCCCGACGCATGCATCAGCCTCTTGTCTGTGGCCCGCCCCCGGCTGACGCCGGCGGCTGCGGCGGTGCCCACCGCCGCCATAGCTGATGTACCCTGACGACATCGCTTCTGCCACGCCGAGCCACTCATGAGCCAGTCCACCTATCGCCACTACCCCAGCTTCACCCGCCGCTATGTGCGCTCGGTGATGAAGATGATGGGCTTGCCCAAGAAGCCCAAGGTCGAGGCCGAGGTCTTCGCCAGCATGCTGCAGGATCAGGAGCTCGCGCTCTCCATCAACGGCGAGGTGCTGATGCTCGAATGGCACCACGCCCGCGAGGGCAGGGTGGTGGTGCCGGAGCCGACCCTGTCCCAGTGGCTGCAGGCGGTGAAGCTTAGCCAGGTGCAGGGCGATGCTTGGTCGTGGCCCTGGGCGTTCAGCACCCTGTCGTTCCCGACCAGCCAGACCTTCCATGGCCATCCGGTGGACGGTGCCCTTGTTGCCTGGGTGGACTCCACCACGCTGCCCTGCCGCTACGAGGCCTTTCTGCGCGCCCATGGCAATCCCCACGGCGTGGACATGGAGGGGCTCGGAGAGCCCTGGCTGATCGTGGCGATCCACAACCCGCTCGACAGCCAGCCGAGCCTCAACCCCACCATGCTGCGCGGCGCCTTCAAGCCGAGCCAGATCACCGACTTCATCAACCGCGAGGCGATCGACCATGCCGGCGGGCGCGCCCAGCCGCTGGCGGACGAGGAGGGAATGATCCTGCGCGAGGTGGTGCGCTACGTGCTGTCGCTCGGCATGTACCTCTCTGCTTACCCCGAGGCGCAGTCGAGCGGCGTGCCGACCTGGATGAAGAACAAGCACCCCGAGGGGAAGAAGGGGATGCCCTTCGCCCAGGTCGGCGTCGACCGCAAGGACCGCGAGCTCACCCTGGCGATGACCGCGCCGCGCTCGGTATCGCCCTACTGGCGGCAGCTGCGTGACGCGCGCTTCTACCGCGGCAAGTGGGCAGATCACCGCCCCGGCAGCCGCTACGTGCTGGTCAGCGGGTATGAGGTGGGCGCGAGCAAGACCGTTGGCGTGGAGGCGGTGGACGACTGAACCGCTCCGGCAAGGGGCGGGATCATGCGCCATACTCTCCTGACACCCACGCTCTCAGGGAGGAGACCGCCATGTGGATGACCCACGCCCATCTCAAGGAACGCCAGCGCGCCGAGCGCGAGCACCATGCCGAGGGCATCGCTCTTCGCATCCACCGGGCCCTGAGCTGGCTGAAGCGCTCGGAGCAGTGCGATGACGAGGATGGCCGCTTCATCTTCCTGTGGATCGCCTTCAATGCCGCCTACGCCAACGACCTGGGCGAGATGCGCATGGCCGAGAGTCGGCTGCTGGGAGAGTTCCTGCAGCGCCTGAGTCAGCTGGATAGCCACGACTACCTCTACCAGCTGGTTTGGAGCCGCTACCCCGGGGCGATCCGCGTGCTGCTCGACAACCGCTACGTCTTCCAGCCCTACTGGGACCACCAAAACGGTCTGCCCGGCAGCGAGGACTGGGAAACACGCTTTGCCTCGGCGCGCCAAGCTGCCCATGCGGCGCTGGCCAACCACGACACCGGCACGGTGCTGAGCATCGTCTTCCAGCGTCTCTACACCCTTCGCAACCAGCTGATCCACGGCGGCGCCACCTGGGGCAGCTCGGTCAACCGCGAGCAGCTGCGTGACGCCAACAACATCATGGGCGAGGTAGTGCCGGCCATCATCGCCATCCTGCTGGACAATGCCCACCGCCACTGGGGCGATGCGTGCTATCCGGTGCGCTGACGGAGAAGAGGAGGTCACATGCAAGCCAGTGCCTGGCGAGGTGGATCCAGCGCAAGACCCGTCTACGGCATCCGTGTGGGCCGTGCCAACCGAGACGGTCACTTCGACCGTTCCTGGTCTTCGATTGAGGTGGAGATGGATGGCCGATGGCAAACCTTCCAGCTGACCCCGGGCTTCTGGAACCAGTGCACCGAGTTCCGTGACAGCGGCTCACCGCGCATTCGGGAATGGCTCGAGCGGCATTTCACCACCGATTGGCCCAAGGGCAGCCCGCCCAGGTTCCGCCTGGAAGTACTGGGTGGTGGTCGGTTCCGCCTAAGCCCGCATGAGTGAGGGTAGGACCGTGCCAACGATCATCGACGACGACTTCATGGTCTGCACCGACTGCCTGATGATCATCGCCAACGACGATGCCAGCGGGCTGGACTATTCGCTGGGTGAGGAGGGAGCGGAGGCCCGGATGCGGGAGATCCGAGAGGCCATCGAGGATATCCAGCGTGAGGAGGGGCAGATCGCGGTAGGTGATAGCGACAGAGACGACGAGTTCTCGTCGAGCCCCTGCGCCTGCTGCGGTACGCGCCTGGCGGGAGCTCGGCACCACTGCGTAATCCTGGGAAGCGACCGGGAGCGGTGAGCTCCCGGCGGCGAGGCAGCGTCTTACTTGCCTGCCATGGTCTTGGCGGCGTCGTACTCGGCATCGAGACCGGACTGGGTGTCCAACGACGGATCAATCTGCTTCAGGCCGACGTGCATCATCGAGAGCAGCTGCAGGCCAGAGAAATCGCCGTCCAGGCTCTTGAGCGTGTAGCGCTTGTCCGGGTCGTTGATGGAGAGCCCGCTCTCGCCCAGCTTGGCGATCTCGAAGACCACCTTCGCCAGCTCCTGTTGTTCCATGTTCGCGAAGGTCTCGAAGGCGCCAGTCATGTACATCACCGCGTCCATGCGCAGGCCGCCATCGGCCTTCTCCTTCATGGAGCCCTGGGCCAGGCGGCTCAGTGCCTTCTTGGCCTCGGTGGCAATCGGTGAGTTCGGCTCCAGCTCGATGATGCGTTGGTAGATGCCGATGACCTGCTCGTGATTCTGCGGACCCAGCTCCTCCAAGTTCAGCGCCAGGCCGTACAGGGTGCCGACATCCTTGGGGTTGGCCGCCAATGCGCGCTCGAAGTAGGGCTTGGCGTCTTCATGCTTGCCGCGCTTGGCCAGCAGACCGGCCAGGTTGCGGTTGATCCACAGATCGTCAGGTAGCTTGGCAGCCGCATCGCACAGGGTACTCTCGGCCTTGTCGAGCTCGCCGAGCTTTACGTAGGAGAAGCCCAGGGCGGCGTGGGCATGGGCGTAGTCGGGCTCGGCCTCGGTGCAAGCCTTGAGCGGGGCCACCGACTCCTCGACGCGACCCATCTCAGACAGGCAGACGCCATAGTTGTAGAGAATCTCGGGATCGTCGGTCATCTCGGCCATGATCTCGAGCGCCGGCAGGGCATCCTCGAGGAAGCGATGCTCGAGCAGGCCTAGGATGTACTGCTTCGGCTCGACGCCTTCCTGCGGCACGGCGACCCCAAGGACATGCCCGTCCTGAACGACGATCGCCGCCGTGTAGCCCTTGGCTGCGTACTGGCTCGTGAGGGTGAGGAGCACCGCATCCTCAAAGCCCGGGTCATCTCGCGGCGGCAGCCCATCGAGCTTGATGTCGTCAAGGCTGCGTTTGAAGATCTCGGGGGCTTGCGGCATTGCGTCACCTACGGGGCGTCGGTTGAGTGTTGGAGCCAATGGTACCAAGGTTTGATCTGCATGTTGGAGCTGCTTGCCTTGTTCCCCCGTGGCATTTCAGTGCTGGTCCCCAGGTCATGTGACCTCGGGTTACTGTCGGCGATCTCCTACAAGCCGACTTGATCCGCTGTGGCAGACTGGCTTGCTACACCGATAACAAGCTAATGAGCAGGGGGAGAGTATGTCTGATGGAGTGATCGCTCTGTTGGTCTTAGCAGGGCTGATTCTGTCCGGGTGGGTGACGGCGGTGGTCTTCATGAAGAAAGCCAAGCGCCATCAGCAAGAAGTGGAGCGGATCCGCAGGTCGGTCGAGCACCTTTGGCAGTACGAACCGGTCCACGATGCTGCAGAGCACGCGAAGGCACTTGTTCATCGCGCCGAGGAGGCGGCACTTCAGACCTCGCGGGACTCGGAGAGGACCTTGGCGTTGGCGAAGCAGGCTGCTGACGAGATGGTTGCCGAAGCAGAGGAAGAGAAACAGCGGATCCTCAGCGCGGGGCGAGCCCAGGGTAGGGAAGCCAGGGAAAAAGCAGAAGCGGTGATCGCTCGTGCCGACCAGCAGGCCCGCCAGATCGTAGATGACGCCCGTCGGCAGGCGGAGGAAACCGCCGGCAATGCGCTCAAGGCAGTGGAGGACGCGAAGCTATACGAGCAGACCGCTAAGGCGATGCGGAACATCATCGAGGGCTACCACGACGACTATATCGTCCCCAATGCCAGCCTCCTCGATGACCTGGCCGAGGACTTCTCTCACAAGGATGCTGGCGAGAAGCTCAAGCAGGCGCGTAAGCATAGCCG
>Ga0079223_10001612_pt1 | contig 13547 bp, 14 predicted proteins | sample Stecom2011_FD_75072 | JGI IMG/M metagenome (GOLD analysis project Ga0079223, IMG submission 75072) | Agricultural soil microbial communities from Utah to study Nitrogen management - Steer compost 2011 | ecosystem: Environmental > Terrestrial > Soil > Agricultural land | place: USA: Utah... | reverse complement strand
GACGATCGCCGTGTTGCCGCGGCTGTGATACACGAAGGGCGGTATCGACTTGCCGGTACGGATGTAGGCCGCAAGCGCTTGTCCCAGGTGACGACCCTGCTGCTTCGCCACCTGAGCCAGGCCGGGAAGCGGCCTACCGTCGCCATCGAGACAAAGTGCCAGGTCGCCCAGCGCAAAGACGTTCGTCAGGCCCTTCACTTGCAGGCAGTGGTCGACCGGCAAGCGCCCTGTCTTGTCGATGTCGACCCCAAGGCCCTTGCCCAGGGGCGAGGCCTCCACGCCCGCCGCCCAAACGACGAGCCCGACTGGCGTGTTCTCCCCATCGATCCAAAGTGAATCTGTTGTGATCTCCTCGACCATTTCGTTCAGGCGAACTGTAACGCCAAGCCGCTGCAGACGCTTCAACGCGTAGTCCGACAGCTTTTCGGAGAAACCGTTCAAGAGGCGCGGCCCGCCTTCTATCAGGAGTATGCGCGCCTTCTCCGGCCGGATCCGGCGGAAATCCCGCACCAGTGTATGACGACTGAGTTCGGCGACCGCCCCGGCGACCTCCACCCCCGTCGGTCCGCCGCCGATGACGGCGATGGTGAGCAGACGCTCGCGCTCCCGAGCGTCATCGCAACGTTCGGCGAGTTCGAAGTTCCAGAGCAGCCACGTACGGAGCAAACGGGCGTCCTCAATCGTCTTGAGGCCCGGCGCAACCTCAGCCCAGTGGTCCTTGCCAAAATAGCCAGTGCGCGCGCCGGTCGCGAGCAGCAGGTAGTCGTACCGCAGCTCGGCTCCATGCCCGCAAACCAGGCGGCGGGCCTGGGGGTCGATCTCCACCACCTCGCCCAGCAGCACCTTGACAGAACTATAAGGGCGCAAGATGGCGCGCACTGGCTCGGCTATGTCGGGCGCCGAGAGCGCAGCCGTGGCGACCTGATAAAGCAGGGGTTGGAAAAGGTGATGGTTCTGGCGGTCCACCAGCGTGACATCGATGCCAGCTCTGCCTAGCGCCTTCGCCGCCTCGAGACCCGCGAAGCCAGCACCGACAATGACGACATGGGCTGCTTGCACCTGGTGTTGGGGGCTCGCCATCCGGCCTCCGCTTTTAGCGTCCGTGCAGCAGATCCCAGAGGAGATCATCGGGGAAGCCGAAGTACCGCCGATCGCGCGTTCTCCTGCGATCAATCTCGGCCATGATGGTTGGTTCCGAGGGCTGGGCCGACAAGCTCGCCGGAAGCGCCTTGCTCAAGAAGCGGCCGCCGATTCCTCGGAACGGATGGAGCAGCGCCGCCGTTGAGGGTGCAATGAGGCCGACTTCATGGCTTCTTCCCAATCACTGGCAGAAGGAAGCTCTGTCATGAAGATAAGGGACGTAATGACCCCCGCAGTTCGCACTGCGGCGCCTGACGCGACACTTGGCTCGGTTGCGGACTTGATGCGTCGCCTGGACAGCGGGGTCGTTCCCATCAGCGAGAACGATCGCCTCGTGGGCATGATCACCGACCGCGATATCACCATCCGCGGTGTTGCGGAAGGCAAGGGGCCAGAGACTCTCGTTCGCGATGTGATGACAGCAGAGGTCAGGTACTGCTTTGAAGACGAGGACCTCGATTGCGTGGCCGAGAACATGGCTCAACTGAAGGTGCGGCGCCTGCCGGTAGTCGACCGGAACAAGCGGCTCGTCGGGATGGTATCGCTGGCAGACTTCGCCGGCGAGAGAGAGGCGCGCCACACCCTGGAGGGGGTGAGCGAGCGTGGCCGACCGTACACGACCTGACCTATCCGACGACCGGGACGGGCCGCTGGCTTCCAGTCTCACAGCCCTTGCCAAGGCGGAAGCCGCCTGCACCCGTTGCCCGCTCTACCAGCACGCCACCCAGGTCGTACCCGGAGAAGGACCGCGGCGCGCCCTGATCCTTTTCGTTGGAGAGCAGCCCGACGACCGCGAAGATCAGGCCGGTCGACCCTTCGTCGAGCCAGCCGGCAAGCTGTTCGACCGGGCGTTACAGGATGCTGGGATAGAGCGAGCGGAAACCTTCGTCACCAACGCGGTCAAACATTTCAAGTCCCAGATGCGGGGCAAACGCCGCCTGCACAGCAAACCCAATGTTTACGAAATCGAGCGGTGCAACTGGTGGCTCGAGCAGGAGCGCGGGCTTGTCCAGCCGCGGCTGATCGTGGCATTGGGCGCGACCGCGGCCCGTGCGCTTACCGGTCGCACAATCAAGATATCGAGTGTGCGGGGACAGTTGCAGCGGCTGCCAGACGAGACAGCCTTGGTGATAACGGTTCACCCTTCCTCATTGTTGCGCGTCGCAGACGCGCAGGCGCGAGCGAGCGCCTACGAAGCCTTCGTCAAGGATTTGGCTAAAGCACAGCGTCTTTGTGCTGAGACACGCTAACAGGCTTAGACACCCGGCGAGACGGCTAGACTCTCCGCTAAAAAAAAGCGGTCAGTCTGGCCCCTGCTCCTTGAAAGCCTGCCGAGTTGCTTCATCCGTCTGCCGCTTTTCGTTGAGGGTCCTGTGCTTGCGATACTCCGTCCAACGAATGGTCGCAAAAGCGATGGCAACGCCAAGGACAACGATGAAGATGCCCGCGAGCACCCAGATATAAGCACCAGCCATCAATCGCTCCGATCGTTTCTAGGCCCCAGCGTGTGGCAGACTGAAGATTACCGCTAAGGCCCGCCCGAAAGCGCCCCCGCGATCACCATGGTCAGGGCATCCACATCAACGGGCCCTTGAACTTCAAGTACAGCCTCCTCCAGGGGAGTGACCGTCAGTTTGCCGCCGGAAGCCTCTGCCTGACGTTGCAACTCCCCGCGAATGGCGTCGCGTAGATGTTCTTCCAACTGCATCGGCTGCTCCGCGGCCTGTTCCTCATTCGAAAACGAGCGCGGGCATTCCCGGTTCCTTCGGCGGGCACAGTCCGATCCAAAGAAGTCACTTCCCGAAAGGAGCCCAGGGACGCGAGGTTGTGCCGCAGGCGGGCACCGCCCGCCTGAGGATCACACGAATGAGCAGATCTGCTTAACTGACGGTTTCGGGGCTAAAGGGGCAGTGTGGAATGGCAACAGGGTTGATGGATCTCATCCTCGCTGGGAACGACTGGCTCAACAATCTTGTGTGGGGTCCGCCCTTCATGATCCTGCTGGTGGGCACCGGCCTCTTTCTCACCATCAGGCTCGGCTTTTTCCAGTTCACCCACCTGCGTTTCGCCTGGCGCCGCTCGTTCGGCCTGGCCTTCCGTCGCGGGACTGATACGGAAGGCGCGATCTCCCCGCTTCAGGCTGTCGCTTCCGCCATGGCGGCGACTGTTGGCGTCGGCAACATCGCGGGTGTCGCTACCGCGCTCGCGCTCGGCGGGCCCGGCGCGATCTTCTGGATGTGGGCAGTGGCGCTGGTCGGCATGGCTACAAAGTTCGCTGAAGCCGCACTGGGCGTGAAGTATCGCCAGGTATTGCCCAGCGGTCAGGTTCTGGGCGGCGCCTTCTACTACATTGAACGTGGTGTAAGCTGGAAGTGGCTGGCCGTGCTTTATGCGGTTTTCGCGGGCTTCGCTTCGCTGGGGATCGGCAACATGGTCCAGGCCAACACCATGGCCCATGCGCTGGAAACCGGCTTTGGCATCTCCAGCTTCCTGACAGGCGGAGTGGCTATGGTGCTGGTGGGGATCGTAACCCTTGGCGGCATCACCCGCATTGCCGTGACCGCAGAGCGGATCGTGCCCGCGATGGCGATCTTCTACATTCTTGCGTCTCTAACGCTGCTGGCGGTCAACTTCGCGGCTGTGCCCGCGGCTTTCGCGTCTATCTTCCACCACGCGTTCACGCCGGCCGCGCCGGCTGGAGGCTTTGCGGGCGCAGGCGTCTTGATGGCGGTGCGCTACGGCGTCGCTCGCGGCATCTTTTCAAATGAGGCCGGACTTGGTTCTGCTTCCATCGCCCACGCTCAGGCCCGCAATTCGCCCGGCGGCCAAGGGCTGTGGGGCATGTGGGAGGTAGCGATCGATACGCTCGTCATCGGCACCATGACGGCCCTCGTCATACTGGTCAGCGGCGCCTTGGAAGAAGGCGTTACCGGCGCAGAGCTGGCGACCCAGGCCTTCTCCAGCGGCCTTCCCGGTATCGGTGGCCTGATCGTGCTGGTCGCACTCGTGCTCTTTTCCTACACCACGATGCTCACCTGGGGTTTCTATGGAGAACAGAGCTTTCACTATCTCTTCGGGCGCAGTTCGACCCTCCCCTACCGCGTGATCTTTCTCCTTTTCATCTTCATCGGCGCAGTCGGCGGGCTGGAGGTCGTATGGGACCTCGCGGACACCTTGAATGGCTTGATGGCCGCCCCGAACCTGATCGCGCTCATTGTCTTGAGCGGCGTCGTGGCACGAGAGCGGACCGCGGTGCTGAGCGAGGCGGCCAAGGAGAAGCTGACCAAGATGAGCGCCAAAGATCGAGCCTCTTGAATCGCCGAGCGGCGGCGGCAGCGCGGAGGTATCTTTACGCCATGCAGCCTAGCGGCCTGCGGGCCCACAGGGCATGCTTCTCGAAGAATCGAATGGAATCCAATCTGGCCAGTTGCGTTTGATCCCATTAAAGCTGCTGTTAAGCTGGCTTCGCCCTGGAAGGGGGCAGCCAAGATGGGGGACGCCTCTTGGGCTACAACTTTCGCTTCGACCCAGTCTTCGAACGCTTCGACCAGCTCCTGGAAGGCGCCTGGCTGACGATCCAGCTTTCGGGCAGCGCCATGCTGATCGGCCTCCTGCTCTCCATTCTCTGCGCCCTTCTCAAGACGTCCGGGCCGCGGCCGGTGACCTGGATCGTGAATGCCTATGTGGAGCTGATCCGCAACACCCCCTTTCTCGTCCAGATCTTCTTCATCTTCTTCGGCCTGCCGGCCCTGGGCCTGCGCCTCACGCCCAACTCGGCAGCGCTTCTGGCCCTGATCATCAACTTCGGCGCCTATGGCACCGAGATCATCCGCGCGGGCATCGAGGCAATCCCCCGGGGGCAGATCGAGGCGGGGGTGGCTCTGGGCCTGAGGCGTCTGCAGATCTTCCGCTACATCATCCTGAAGCCGGCGCTGCGCGCGATCTACCCGGCGCTCACCAGCCAGTTCATCTACCTGATGCTCACCTCGAGCGTGGTCTCCGCCATTTCGGCCGACGATCTCACGGCCATCGGCAACAATATCCAGTCCCAGACCTTTGCCGCCTTCGAGGTCTATCTGGTCATCACCGCGATCTACCTGCTCCTGTCGATCGGCTTCTCCAGCCTCTTCAAGCTGGTGGAGCGCGCGGCCTTCAACTATCCGCTCAGCCGCTAGGGACTAGGCCATGATCCGTCCCTTCGGCTTCAACGAGTTCCTCTTCATCCTGACAGCCGTGCAGTGGACGATCGCGCTCTCCGCCATCGCCTTCTGCGGCGGCGGGCTCGGCGGTCTGGCGATCGCGCTGGCGCGCACCTCTTCGCTGAAGCTGCTGCGCCTCGTCACGACCGGCTACATTCGCCTCTTCCAGGGCACACCCCTGCTCATGCAGCTCTTCCTGGTCTACTTCGGCGCCAATATCTTCGGTCTGCCGCTAAACGCCTGGATCGCCGCGCTGCTGGCGCTTTCCCTGCATGCCAGCGCCTTTCTCGGCGAGATCTGGCGCGGCTGCATCCAGGCCGTGGCGCCAGGACAGAACGAGGCTGCGACGGCACTTGCCCTGAACTACCGCGACCGGATGCGCTACGTGATCCTGCCTCAGGCAGCGCGCATCGCGGTGGCGCCCACCGTCGGCTTCCTGGTACAGCTCATCAAGGGAACGTCTCTGGCCTCGATCATCGGCTTCATGGAGTTGACGCGTTCGGGCCAGATCATCAACAACGCGACCTTCGAGCCCTTCAAGGTCTTTGGCGTCGTCGCCCTGATCTATTTCAGCCTATGCTGGCCGCTGTCGCTCCTGGCGCGGCGGCTGGAGCGGCACTTCGCGCGGTCGACGGCCAAATGAGGCAACAGCAATCCACGCAAGGGAGGGGTAGAGGAACATGAAGGTAATGAGGACAGCATTTTCGCTCGCGGCAGGCCTGGCCTTCGCGGCCGGCCTCTGGAGCGCGCCGCTCCAGGCACAGACCCTCGAGGAGATTCAGGAGCGCGGGACGGTCAACATCGGCATGCTCGTCGACTTCCCGCCCTTCGGCATCATGAACGAGCAGAACCAGCCAGATGGCTTCGACGCCGACGTAGCGAAGCTGCTGGCCGAAGACATGGGGGTCGAAGTCAACCTCGTGCCGGTGACAGGTCCCAACCGCATCCCCTATCTCATCAGCAACCAGGTTGACCTCCTTGTCGCCTCTCTGGGCATCACCGAGGAGCGCGCCAAGAGCGTGGACTTTTCCGATCCCTATGTGGGCATCCAGATTTCCGTCTATGGCGAAAAGGACATAGAAATCTCGGAGCCTGAGGATCTCGAGGGCATCACGATCGGTGTGGCGCGGGCCAGCACCCAGGATACCGGCATCACCGAGCTGGCTCCGGAAGGCGCAAACATTCAGCGCTTCGATGACGATGCTTCGGCAGTCCAGGCCCTGCTCTCGGGCCAAGTCGAGGTGATCGGCTGCTCGAACACCGTGATTGCGCAGCTGGAACAGATGGCACCGGGTCGCTTCGACGTGAAGTTCGACATCTCGGAGCAGGTCCAGGGCATTGCGGTACGCCCAGGATCCGACGAGCTACTCAGCTACATCAACGACTTCCTGCAAAGGGTCAAGGAAGACGGCAGCCTGGATGAGATCCACCAGAAGTGGCTCGACGCGCCGCTTCCCGACTTCATCCGCGAATCCTGAAGTGCAGCGGGCCGCACCGAGGGTGGGGCGGAGATTGCTCCACCCTGGTGCGTGCCCTGTAACAGGGGCGGAAGCCCAGGCACGGTGGAAACAGGGGATCACCTCCCGACCATCTCGTCTCCTGAGCGCAAGCGAAGGATCTCGAGCCATCAGAGCGCTGAGATTCCAGATCCTTCGCTCGCGCTCAGGAAGACGCCAGTAAGTTGGATCTATGGTTTTTCTCCTCGGGCGTGCCCCTGCCCTACCCTTTTGAATCGGAGCTGAAGGGCATTTCGAGATGGCGGACGGTGAAGAAGACACCCGCATCCTAGCGCGGGGCGAGAGGCCCGGCGGGCCGGTCACGGCCGAAGTGCTGCCCGGGCCGCGTGTCGGCGCACGTGCCACATGGGTCGAGATGCCGGCGCCCGGCCATCAGCCCATTGCCTGGTGCTACACGGACTGCCGCAGCTATCTGCCAGGAAGTTCCGTGACCTTTTTCCTGTCGACAACAGTGCCATCGCTACGATTGCGCATTTCCCGCGACGACACGCAGCGAGAGCTCGTGGCGACACTCGGACCGCTCGCTGGGCAGTTCCTTGCGGCGCCTGATCGCGCCTATGAGGTCGGCTGCGACTGGCCGGCAGCGGCAAGCTGGCAGGTGCCGGCTGTTGCGCAGCCTGGGCCCTATCTGGTCGAACTGTTGAATGAAGAAGATGGGAGCGTCATCGGCCACCACCTGTTCTTCATAAGAAATGCCGACCAGGACCGCGCCACGCCGGGCAGGCTCGTACTTGTCGCGGCCACCTCGACCTGGGCTGCCTACAATGACTGGGGCGGCGCCAATCACTACTTCGGCCTGAACCCCGGCACCCCCCGCGGCCGCTCACCGCTCCTTTCGAGCAGAAGGCCCTGGGCAAGAGGCCAGATCTGGCTGCCGGAAGGCGCCCCCCGGATCGTCAATGAGCACCGCAGCCGCAAGCCGGGCCCCGCACGCTACGAGTGCGTGGAATGGGCCTATCTGAACGGCTTCAGCAAGTATTACGCCTCCGCGGGCTGGGCGAGCTACGAGAGACCCTTCTTCCTCTGGGCGGAGAAGAACGGATTTGCCGCTGACATCATCACGCAGGACGACCTGCACAGCGACCCTTCCGCCCTTGAGGGCTATCCTTGTGCCCTCTTCGTCGGGCATGACGAATACTGGTCTCGGGAGATGCGCGAGAGTGTCCAAGAGTACGTAAGGCGCGGCGGCCGCGCTGCGCGCTTCGCCGGCAACTTCCTCTGGCAGATCCGCCTCGAGGAAAACAACAACCGGCAGGTCGCCTACAAATACGATGCGCGCAGTCACGATCCGCTGGCAGGCACCTCCCAGGCTCACCTGATGACCAGCGCCTGGGAAGACCCGCTGGTCGATTATCCCGGCGCCCGCACGTTCGGCGTCAACGCGCTGCGCGGCATCTATGCTGCCTTCGGCGGCATGGCGAGCAGGTCCCCGCGCGGCTTTTCGGTGTTCCGCCCGGAGCACTGGGCCTTTGACGGGACCGGTCTGACCTATGCCGACATGTTCGGGAACGAGGCCAGCATCTTCGGGTTCGAAATGGACGGGCTGGACTACACCTTCAAGGACGGCTTGCCGGAGCCGACCGGGACGGATGGGGCGCCAGAGGGGCTCGAGATCATCGCAATGGGCTGGGCAACACTCGCCGAGGCGGGCCGACCCGAGGATGCCTACTCCCTGATGCTGGGTGATGGCGATGCTCGTTTCCGGGACTCCCTGCTCGGAGACGGGACGGACGAAAGCCTTGCGATCCATAGCCGCGGGTCGGGGATGGTCGTAAGCTTCCGGATGGGCGAAGGCGAGGTCTTCACGGCCGCGACCTGCGAATGGGTCAACGGCCTCATTCAAGGAGACTTCTATACCGAGACGATCACTCGCAATGTCTTGAACCGCTTTTCCAACCGGGGACGATGATGAGAACCTTTCCGGTTTCTGGCCAGGGAAGATCCGCTATTCTTGCTCCCTCTGCCTTGCCCACGCCTGCCAAGGCAGCCATCGAGGAAGAGTTTGCCGATGCCCTCTGACCTCCAGCAAGAAGCTGCGCGCAAGGCGCAGGGCGCCGAGGCGGCGGTTCGGATGGAAGGGGTGGAGAAGTACTACGATGCTTTCCACGCGCTCAAGCACATCGACCTGGAGGTCAAGAGCGGCGAAAGGATCGTCATCTGCGGGCCGTCGGGCTCAGGCAAATCCACCCTGATCCGCTGCATCAACTGCCTGGAGGAAATCCAGAGCGGGCGCATCCTGGTCTACGGCCGCGACCTCACCTCCGGCAGCAGTGCTGTGGAGGCAATCCGCCGCGAGGTCGGGATGGTCTTTCAGCAGTTCAATCTCTTCCCCCACATGACGGTCCTGGAGAACTGCACCCTGGCGCCGCGGCGCGTGCGCGGCGTCTCACGGGAAGAGGCCGAAGCAGCGGCGCGGCGCTACCTGGAGCGCGTGCGGATTCCCGAGCAGGCAGAGAAGTATCCCGCACAGTTGTCCGGCGGCCAGCAGCAGCGGGTTGCCATCGCGCGAGCGCTCTGCATGAAACCCAGGATCATGCTCTTCGACGAACCCACCTCGGCCCTCGACCCCGAGATGGTCCAGGAAGTTCTGGATACGATGATCGATCTCGCGGAAGGCGGCATGACGATGCTGTGCGTAACCCACGAGATGGGTTTCGCGCGCAAGGTGGCCGACCGCGTCGTCTTCATGGACGAGGGCGAGATCGTGGAGATCGCCCCACCAACCGAGTTCTTCACGCGGCCCCAGCACAAGCGCACTCGCAAGTTCCTCGGCCAGATCGGCATCCAACAGCAGGGTTTCAGCGAGTAGAGTCGGCGCGGTCGCTACCCTGTCCCTCCGGCTCAAGCAGGTTTTCAGTCACCTCGCCACGCTCGATGACCAGCGTGCGGTCTGCGAGGCTGCGCAGCAGGGCGGGGTTGGACTCGGTGATGAAGAGGGCAACATTCTGGTCCGTGTCGCGCAAGGTGCGTAGTGCCTCGGCGTAGCGGCGGGCCAGCGCCGGCGCCAGGCCCTGGAAAGGTTCATCGAGCATGATGAGTCGGGTGCCCAGCATGAGGGCGCGCCCGAGCGCAACCATCTTGCCCTGGCCGCCGGATACGTTGCCAGCAGGGCGAGCAGCCATTTCCCGCAACTCGGGCAAGATATGGTAGACGCGCTCCAGCCGCTGTGCCTGTTCGGCGGCGCCTAGGCCCGCGACCTGCACCGGCAGCTTGAGATTCTCCTCCACGGTGAAGGCGGAGAAAAGCCGACGGTCTTCGGGTGCATAGCCGATGCCCAGACCAGGCCGATGCGCCGGCGCCAGACTGGTCATCTCCTGACCGGCGAAGCGGATACTGCCGGTGACATCGGTGAAGCCCATGATGGAGCGCAGGAGCGTCGTCTTCCCCGCGCCATTGCGCCCGATGAGCGCGACCGTGTCTCCCTCTGCCAGCATGAAGCCGACATTGCGCAGGATGGTCACATTGCCGATGGCGGCATCGAGCTGCCGTAGCTCCAGCATCAGACGGTCTCTCCAATCACGTCGCGAATGACATCGGGATGCTCTAGAACTTCGGCAGGGCCTCCGCGCAGCTGCACAACCCCAGCAGCCCAGACCGCCACTTCGTCGGCGTAGCGCTCAACAATGCTCATGTCGTGTTCCACGAAGACGCTGGTCACGCCGGCCGCCGCCAAGGCCCGCACCAGGATCTCCATGACCTCGTGCTTCTGGGAGGAGGCCACCCCTGAAGTCGGCTCGTCCATGAGCAGCAGCCGGGGTTTGAGGGCGAGCGCCACGGCAATATCGATCAACTTGCGTTGTCCCTCCGAAAGCTCGACCACCGGCCGGTCGGCCACGTCGCCGCAATGAACCATCTCCAGCAGATGCATCATCTCCTCGCGTTCCGGGATTCGGGACAGCGCGGTGAAGGGAGCCCAGTGCCCCTCGCGGGCGGAGGCCGCAATCAGCATGTTCTCGAGGGCCGTGTGCTCGGTGAAGAGCTGCGGGATCTGAAATGCCCGGGCCACGCCCAACCGGCAGATCTGGCGCGGCGATAGGCGGGTGATCTCCTTCCCTCGGAAGTAGACGCTGCCGGCGGAGGGTTTCAACCAGCCGGTGCAGATGTTGAGGAAGGTGGTCTTGCCAGCGCCATTAGGGCCGATAATCGCGAGGTTCTGCCCCTCCTTGACCTCGAGCGTCACGTTCTGTGCGGCTACGACGCCCCCGAAGCGGATCTCCAGCCCCCGCGCCTCCATGAGATAGGCGGTCATGGCTTCTTTCCCTCCACCGCGGGGCGATAGGCTGCCTCGGACTCGGCATCGCGGTCTCTCGCCGAACCGCCATTGCGGAAGAGCCGGCGCATCAGGGTGTCATAGATCCCGATCATCCCACCTGGGGCAAAAAGAATGATGACCAGCAGGAAGGCCCCCAGCACCATCTGCCAGATGTCCGCGGCGAAGGCCGCCGCATAGGTCCGCACCAGTTCGTAGGCCAGCGCCCCGACGAAGGCGCCAGCCACCGAGCCGGCACCACCAAGAACCGCGATGAAGACCATCTCGCCCGAGCGGATCCACCAGGCGTAATCCGGTGTGACGATCCCCTGGACCGTCGCCAGGAGGACGCCGCCGACGCCACAAAGGCCGGCCGAAAAGACGTAGCCGACGAGGAGCGTACGCCGAGGTGAAATGCCGAGATACTGCAGCCGAGTTTCGTTTGTCTTCACGGTCTGGAAGAGGTGACCGATCGGGGAATTCAGGAACCTGAGAGCAACCCAGCCCAGCAGCAACGCAAGCAGGAAGGCAAAGTAGAAGAGAAAGGTCTCGAACTCCGCCCGCGCCAGAGATATGCCCAGGACCGTCGGGCGCCTGACGTGAATGCCATCGGCGCCGCCGGTGAGATAGTAGAACTTCTCGAGAATCGACCAGAAGATCATCGAAAAGGCGAGGTTCAGCATGCCGAAGAAGATGCCTCGATAGCGGACCACGAAGAGCCCCACCAGCAGGCCCGACAGCCCCGCCGCAAATGTCCCCAAAAGAAGCATCACGAAGAACTCGCCGCCGACGGCGCTTCGCGCGAGAAAGGCGCTCGCATAGGCCGCTATTGCGAAGAAGAGCGCGTGCCCGAATGACACCTGGCCGGCACGAAGCAGCGTCGTGACCCCGAGTACCGCTATACCCTTTGCGAGCGCGATGATGAGCACGACCTTTAGCCACGGCGCAAGGAAGGGCAGCAGCGGAACGATCAGGATCAGGAGGGCCGGGATGACATACCTCGCGAGCATGCGCGCCTCCCTCAGATCTTGCGAGCGCCGGGTCTGCCGAAGAGTCCTTCCGGACGTATCAGCAGCACAGACAGCATTATCAGATAGGGGACGAGCACCTGCAGTTCGGGCATCAGGTAGACCGCGAAGCTGCGGCCGAGGCCGATGAGCAGGGCGGCGACGGCGGCCCCCTCAATCTGGCCGAGCCCGGCTGTGGCTACGACCGCAAAAGAAAGGACGATCATGTCAGCCCCGATGCCTGGAAGGACCGAGGTGGTCGGTGAGGCAAGCGCGCCGCCAAGAGCGGCCAGCGCCGCGCCGACTACGAAGGTCAGGAAGAAGACGCGATCCGCATTGATGCCGATGGCCTGGGCGGCCTCCCGATCTTCCGTCACGGCCATGATCAGCTTGCCCGCCAGCGCCCGGCGCAGAAAAAGCCGCAGGCCAATGAGCACCGTAAGCGCGACCAGCGGCAGGAAGATGAGCTGATAGACGGTGTAGTAAACCCCGAGTACCTGGACGTTGCCAAGAAGCTGGAGCGCGGTCGCCTCAAAATAGGGCTGCGTTCCCCAGATTTGACGCTGAACATCCTCCAGAATCATGAAGACGGCGAAGGTCACGAGCAGTTGCAGTACCTCCGGCCGGTGGTAGATCCGCCGCAGCAGCAGGTATTCGATCGGCCCGCCCAGAACCACGCCGATCAGCGCCGCGGCAATCAGCATCAGCGGGAAAGCCAGGAAAGGCGCGAAGCCGGCGGCAAAGATGGCGGCACCCACCGATGCGGTGACATAGGCGCCGATCGCATAAAGTGATCCATGAGCTACATTCAGGATGCGCAGGACTCCGAAGATCAGCGTCAGACCGAGCGCCACCATGAACACCAGTGCTGCGTAGGCGATACCATCAAAGACCGCGAGCAGGAAAAGGCTGAAATTCATCAAGGAGGTTCCATGCAATGAAACAAGAGCGCCAGGAGCGGATCGCGTTCACCTTCGGCCAAGGGTCCTGAATGGACGCGTTAATCCGCTTTTCCCTGCAGGTACTTGAACCAGATCCCGATCTGCTCCCGACGCGCTCTATCCTTTATCGATGTCAGCGGTCGTAGGTCGCCACATCAACCTGATCGACGTAGTCCGGCGTCAGGCTTCCAACCCATTCGATGGACTCCTCGCCAACGGGAGTCGTCATGTCTTCACCATCGAAGATCATCATGTTTTCCAGAACCGTCAGATCGCCAAAGATCTCGGGCGTCTGGAAAACGCGGGAAATGCCCATCTGGTTGATCTCGAAAGGCTTGCGCCCCAGCACGGATTGCCCATCAAACGAGACGCTGCCGGTATCCGGGATCAGCTTGCCGACCAGCACGTTCAGCAGGGTGGATTTGCCCGCGCCATTCGGCCCGATGATGGCATGAACGCTGTTTTCCGCAACGCTAAGGTTGACGTCGCCCAGT
>Ga0079223_10001611_pt1 | contig 13554 bp, 16 predicted proteins | sample Stecom2011_FD_75072 | JGI IMG/M metagenome (GOLD analysis project Ga0079223, IMG submission 75072) | Agricultural soil microbial communities from Utah to study Nitrogen management - Steer compost 2011 | ecosystem: Environmental > Terrestrial > Soil > Agricultural land | place: USA: Utah... | reverse complement strand
GGGCCGGCCATAATAGACCCGGCATGTTCCTTTTGCGATCGGGAAATGGAATTTGGGATCATAACTATGTTTGGAGGTTTTTCTAACAAGTTCTTTAATGCCTATAATGAAGTATATCCGCTTCCTGTGGAATGGAAGGATCGAAATGCTCTTTATCAGCTCTATCATGTACTTAACCATTATTATTTATTTGGTGGCGGCTATAGGAACCAGGCATTACAAATTGCTAAAGGATATCTTTAGAAATACGATTTTGCAAATTATACCAAACTTAAAGCTGCTGTTTTTCGTAAGCCTTTAGAAAATCAAAGAATGCTGTCAGAAAGAGCAAATCAAATCGAGCCATTTATTGTAATGGAAGTGTTGGAACGGGCACAAGAACTGGTACGGCAAGGCAAGCATATTATTCATCTGGAGGTAGGGGAACCTGATTGTAATGTGCCGCCTGCTGTAGCTAAAGCATCCATGAAAGTCATATTGGAAGGACATTCGCATTATACCCATAGTCTTGGGAATTCAGAACTGCGGGAAGCGTTGGTAAAAAAATATAAATCTGAATATGGAGTATCGGTTACTCAGGATCAGATTCTGATACTTCAGGCAGTTCTCCGGCGATATTAATGGTTTTAGGAGCAAATAGCCATAAACTGGCATTTGATATTCTTGAAAGAGCTCATGTTGGAGTAGCACCTGGTATTGATTTTGGCCCAAATGAAGAAGGTTATCTTCGATTTTCGTATGCTAATTCCATTGAGAATATTAGAATAGGATTAAGCCGGTTAGAGAAGTATATCTCTGATTTATGAATTCGGGCAAATTGACTTTACAATTTAATGTGTTGTGTCAGAATCATCAGGTTCAATAAAATTTTCCCAATGTACTATTTCATCAATCTCTTTCCTTTTTTTGGGAGGTACAGTGTCATCTGAAGGATAACCGATTGGGATGAGCGCAACAGGTGTTATGTATAATGGTAAACTCAGATATTCAGCACATCTTTCTGCGTCAAAATTGCATACCCAACAGGTGCCTAAACCCAATTCAGCAGCTTGTAAAGTCAGGTGGTCTACTGCAATGGCAATATCGATTTCTGCAGAATCCTTACCATCAATATTTCTTTTCCATGATTGTGAATGATCGGCACAAGCTATAATAACTACCGGAGCAGCTTTAAACCAATTGCGAGGATATGTTTTGTAAATCTGTTCCAGATTCTCCTTCTCTTGTAGAACAATGAAATGCCAGGGTTGATAATTGACTGCCGAAGGAGCCATACGGGCAGCATCCAATACTTTTAATAATATGGTTTTTTCAATTGGGATACCTTTAAATTTTCTGACAGCCCTTCGTTGGCGAATTAATTCTTTAAATCTCATATGAAATTATAGTTTATAATGGTCGGATCGAATGTACATAATTTGATGCTATTAAATCTTGTCTTGAAATATATTATAGACTACAGAAAATTCAGACTGTTTAATTCCTATGTATTTATTTAAGTAAATGTTAATTCAAAAAGTTTTGCTTTATATCTGTTTTATTGCCGCTCATACAAAAAATAAATAAAAAAATAAAGTTTTTTAGTTTTTTTAACGCTTTTAAAGTGAAATTTAAGCTTCAGTTTTTCGTTCAATTAATTTTTTTTGATCCTCAAAAACTATCATTTATTTGATATCAAGTTAATGTAAAATATTTTTTATTATTTCCAAAAATAGATGGAATAATTAAAAATGTTATTTAGCAGACATTTTGGTGTAACAGAAACATATATTTGGCGTCATATTCAATGAAACAATGTTAGAAAGCAAAAATTGAATGTTTAATTAAAAAAATGAAACACCATGAAAATGTTACAAATTGTTCCTGTGATTGCCGCCATGATTTTTACAGTTAACATGAAAGCCCTTTCCGGAAACATCGGAAAAGAGTTAATTAATTATGAGATTGAGGCGATAGAAAATATTAATTTAGGAAGTGATGTTGAAAAAGTTTGGAACCTTACTTACGAAGGAAGTGAAAATCCGATTACAGTAATTAAGCGAAACACATCGGACGGTTCTGCATTTATTGTAAGTTCCAAATTTTTTGAAGTATGTTATATGTGTGGGGCAAATGGTTTTGGGGCACGATCTGTTAAAAAAGCCTGGAGCAGTGTACCAAATCAGATCAATTCTGTTATACTTAATTCGCAAGAGTTGAAAAAGCAACAAGTAATCTCTCCTTCTAAGGTTGATGATGAAAAAGCATTGGGTCTTATTGCAAGTTTTCTCCCTAATTTATTAAATGAACAATATTTGCATTTATTGAACTAAAATTTCGAATTGCCGGTATGATATAAAACCGCAGGGAACTGCGGTTTTATATTTATATGCAGCCACACACAAAACCATCTGCCAAGCTGTCCATTAATTCTTCTTCCCGAATTTTTTCCCGGTTTGTACCCTGACATTTAACACAGACATACAGATTTACTGTTTTATTGAGGGCCATATCAACTTTTTTAAATGGTTTTTTACATACGAAACATTGGAGTTTTTCCATGAAAATTATATATGTTTTTATTTGTTTGCTGGTTCAAGTGGTTTATAAACATACAAATAAACTTATTATTTGCTGAAAAACAATAAAGTTTATATGAAGACAATTGCTTTGTTTTTTTCAAGAAATAGTATTTCGGGTAATTTGTTATTATTATCTGAGCAATCCCTCTGCTATAAGGAAGAACATCATAAATAAATACAGAAAGTTTAGTTTGTAAAAGGCAGGTAAGGCATTAAATTCATTTTTGACCAACATTTCTCCGGTAAGGGTTGCCATTAAATATAAAATATAAGCAAGCATTAGTATTATTAAAACCCAGGCTTGGAACACGAAAACAATCACAAGTAAAGCAGAAGCAATAGTAGCAAGAATCCAGGCAAATGTTACTCTTTTAATTTGTAGATCAGAAAAAATATCTGTCAGGCTTGGTAATCCGGCAAGTTTATATTGGTCACCAAACAAGAATAGGAGCAGCCAAAAATGCGGTATTTGACCAATAAAGAAAAAAGTGCCAACGATTAAAATAGATTCAGAAAATAAATAACCTCCGGCCGCTGACCATCCAATGATTGGGGGAAGAGCTCCAACCATTGAGCCTGGAATTACAGCGAATGCAGATACTTTTTTAAGGGGGGTATAAACAAGGTTGTAAAAAAACAAGGTAGCCCAACTCAGGTATAATGCAATTGGAGGATTGGAAATAATCAGTATGAATGAGCCTGTAACAAGATAACCAGCAACAATCATGAATCCCTGCATTGATGTAATTCTTCCTGACGGGATTGGCCTGGTTTGAGTACGTGGCATTTTAGCATCTGTTTTTCTCTCCTGCCAATGGTTTAATGCACCTGAACCACAAGACATGAAGAATACCCCTAAAGCAAGTATCAGCCCTTGTGCGTCTATTTTACCTGAATATAGTACATATCCTGCCAGGGCTGATAATGCTACAGGAAGAGAAATTCGTACCTTGCCAAGTTCGGTAAGAACTTTATGAAAAGGTTTCAAAATATGCTTATTCTAAAGTTTTGAGGTATTCTATTATATTCTGTATATCTTCTTCAGATAGTTGGCCTTTATAGGAAAGCATGAGCCCTCTTCCAAAACCTTCCACTATATCAGCATTTGGATCGAGAATAGAGCGATGGATATACTCTTCATCAGCGACCACTTGCCGGGTTGATCCCCCTGTTACAACAGTTCTTTCAGAATTCCATATGCCGGCAAAAGAAGGACCTATCAGTTTTGATCCGTCAAGTGAATGGCAGGCAAAACATCCAATATTCTGCATTATCCTGCGACCGATAGCAGTTGGAGATTCAACTTCCTGAGCTACCAGGGTAGTATCAGTTACCCACGACTGGAAGGTACTATCTTCAACAATTTTAACATAAGAATACATATAGCTGTGTTCCAATCCACAATATTCAGCGCAAAATATCTCGAAGGTACCTTCACGCTGTGGCTCGAACCACATAAAATTATTCTCTTTGCCGGGAACCATATCCTGTTTCACCCGGAAAGCAGGAATGTACAAACTATGTAACACATCCATTGCCACCAGATTTAGTTTAACAGGTTTATCTTTGGGCAGGTAAAGTGTGTCAACCATCTTTCCATTTTCATATTCAAACATAAAGTTCCACATCCGCCCGTAAACAGTAACTTCCATGGCATCTTCAGGAGCTCTTGTCATTGGTTTCCATCCTGACCATCCGTAATAAAACATGAGTAAGGTAAGTAATAAGGGAATTACAACCCAGGCTATTTCAAGTTTGTGATTTTCTTTTATCTGAACTGCCTTTGGATGTCTTTTTTGATTGTATTTATAAATAAATACGATAATTAATATACTTAATGATATCAGAAAGAAAAAAGATATTACAAAAACAACCAGAAAAGCGGTATCAACCCCTTTTACAAAATTAGACGCCTGCGTTATCTCAGAACTATACATGGTTTTTTATCTATATAGGTAATCAAAAAAGGTTACTAAAACGGTGACAAATAAAACAGCAAAAACAAATACTACCATCAGTATGATATATGGTTTATCATATTTAAGGTGCATAAACCAGGTGAGCACAAGAAATGATTTTATAATGGCAAAAGCAAGGGCAGCTGCAACTGCCAGGCTCCCCAATTCAATTTCTGTGATAGCAATGGATAGTAATGTCAGTGTTATTAGTCCTAATAAAACAAATACATATGTTTTATAAGGTACTACATGGTTTTTTTCTAATGACATATTTTTAGATTATTAAATGATTAGGTAAAATAATGGGAACAGAAATATCCAGATAATATCTACAAGGTGCCAATATAAACCTGTATTCTCAAGTAATACCGGCCGGTCTGCATTTATGGTTCCGGTGGACACCCTCCATATCACAATTCCTATCAGCGTCAGTCCAATGATTATATGTAAGGCATGTAAACCGGTCATAATAAAATATAATCCAAAAAAGAGAATTTCACCTTGGCTGAAATTGTTAATAAGGTACTCAGAACCGGGAAATATTCCATGATCAAATTTCCCGCTCCATTCGAAATACTTATTTACCAGAAAAACAACTCCCAATACAAATGTAGTTCCCGTTAATAACAGAGTGAAATTACGATTTCTTTTTTGCAGAGAGGTGGTAGACATAGCTATGGTCATGCTGCTTATGAGCAGTATAACTGTATTTACTGCACCAATGAATGGATCGAGCTCTTCGGCAGCCAGTTCGAAAGCACCATGATTGAGGTACCGGTAAACTGAATAAATTACGAACAACACACCAAACAATAAAAGTTCAGTAAATATGAATAACCACATGCCTATTTTTGAGGCCTCCGGATCGTAATGTTCATGAGCGATTTGTTTTACGTGTTCCATCAGTTCAAAATTTAATCGTAGTTATAAGGTCCATCTTTTTCTTCTAATACAGGTATTTCATCAAAATTTTCAAGTGGGGGAGGTGAGGGAACCGTCCATTCCAGGGTTTTACTATTCCAAGGATTCTTACCTACTTTTTCACCCTTACGGGCAGAAGTTATTAGATTGGCAAGAATGATTATAAATCCTGTAATAAGTACCCAGGAGCCAATGGTTGCTATAATATTACCTCCATGAAATTCTTCAAGGTAATCGTAATAGCGCCTTGGCATGCCTTGCATTCCCAAATAAAACATGGGAGAATACAGCGCCAGGAATCCGATAAAGAAAATGAGCCAGCCAATATTTGCCCATGCTTTGTCATACATGCGTCCAAACATTTTTGGGAACCAATAATGCATGGCACCTAAAAAGGCAAACCCTGTTCCACCAAATACGATATAATGAAAGTGGGCTACTACAAAATAGGTATCATGAACATAAACATTGGCAGCCAGTGAACCAACAACCAAACCACTAAGGCCTCCAATCATAAATACAAATATAAAGGATACAGCCCATAGAAACGGGGTCTGTATGTTGATGGAGCCCTTATACATGGTTGAAATCCAGTTGAACACTTTAATAGCACTGGGGATTGCTACTAGGAAGGTCAGCAGACTGAAATAATATTGTGCTGTACCGCTCATTCCTGCTGTAAACATATGATGGCCCCATACCAAATATCCTACAAAAGCAATGGCCATTGTTGATGCGATTATCGCCTTATATCCAAATATATGTTTTTGAGAAAATGTTGGAATGATTTCTGATATTATTCCCAATGCAGGTAATATCATTACGTATACTGCCGGGTGGGAATAAATCCAAAATAGATGTTGATAAAGTATTGGATCTCCACCCAAAGCAGGGTCAAAGATGCCAACCATAAATAATCTTTCAAGGGCAACTAATACCAGCGTAATTCCTACAACCGGAGTAGCCAGTAATTGGATCCATGCGGTAGCATAAAGCGTCCATACAAACAATGGCATTTTGCTCCATTTCATACCCGGGCATCTTAACCGGTGAATAGTTACTAGGAAGTTTAATCCTGTAAGAATGGAAGAAAACCCCAACACAAAAGCACCAAATATTGCAGGTAGCAAATTGGTACCCGTTCGGAAACTATATGGAGCATAAAATGTCCATCCCGTATCTGGAGTGCCCGGTCCAAAAAGTAATGCTGAAATAACCAATAATACTCCAAGTACATAGAACCACCACGAAAGCAAGTTTAATCGTGGAAAGGCTACATCCTTGGCACCGATCATTATTGGCAGGAAAAAGTTTCCAAAGACAGCCGGTAATCCGGGTATCACTACCATAAATATCATAATCACACCATGAAGTGTGAAGGTGGCATTGTAAGCCTGGGCATCCATAACTGTTTTGCCTGGTGCTAACAGTTCAAACCTCATTGCGAGACCTAAACTGGCACCGACCAAGAACATGGCCGCCATTGAATAAAGATACAAAAGACCGATTCTTTTGTGATCGGTGGAAAAAATCCATCCCAGCAAACCGCTGAACTTCCCTTTGTGTTCAAGGTAGTTTGCTTCTTGTTCGATACTTATAAAACTCATATGACTTGTTTAGATTTTGCTTTCAACTTTCGGTTTCAATAATAAAAATAACAGCAGCGCTGCTGCAAAAAGCATTATCATTATTCCTCCCAGTTTGGTAACATTTAAAACATATGATTGTCCCACAGGGTCGTAGGTATAGCAAAAATTTAATACCTTGTTTAATGTTGCTCCCGATTTTCCTTGTGATGCTTCTACTATAGCCATTTTCCATTCAAAAGGAAGGAAGTACATACCATTTAAATACCGGGTAATTTTTCCTTCATCGCTAACTACAATCAATGAGGCAGCATGTAAAAAATCATTTCCTGTTTTTTTATATTTAAACCCTGTTGCATCAGTAACTCTTGCAATACTTGCACTGTCGCTAACAAAAAACTGCCATCCTTCTTTTGCTTCCGTTGCCTTTTGTTCCGATAACAATGTTAAATAGCTGTTTTTTTTGCGGACTCCTAAATCGATCGTTTCGCGTGGATCAAAACTAATTGTTAATACCTGATAATCTTTTCCGACAACTAAATCCGATTTTTCCATTACACCTGCTACTGCTTCCATTAACGGACTGCAAATTCCAGGACAGCGGTAATACACGAAATTCAAAATAGTTGGTTTATCAATGATATCAGATAGTAACACTGTCTCTCCATTTTCATTAACTACCGTAATATCTTCGGGAATATAATCATCAAGATGTTCAACAACACCTATCTCTGTATCATCAGGTGAAGCAGTCGGGTTAATTACTTCCTGACTGAATAAATTACCTGCATTCAAAACACATAAAAGTGCAAAAAATATTGAAAAATAAATTTTCATTCATATATGACTTAATAAATCCCAATCCTCATTTCTAGAAACCAAAAAGTCGAATGAAAGTTTACTATTCAGAAAATTTTTGCTTATTTTATATATACCTGAAGTATGGAGGTAGTTTATCCATAGAAATTTAGATGCTAGGAAACATGTTTAAAAATTTCCCCATTCAGATTCTGATTGGGGTAGAAGTTGTATTTTTAGTACCCTTTGAGTAGTAGGAGTAATTTTATACCGGTTATCGAGGCGATAACCCATTACCCAAATAATTTTCTGTCCGGAACAAAGTAACCAGATATCTTCTTTTTTATGAATTGGCACTTTTTCATCAATCAGGAAATCACTTATTTTTTTAAACCCTGTCATACCTAAAGGTTGAAAATAATCTCCTGCCTGCCATTTTCTGATCAGGAGAGGATATTCTATTTTATCCTGGTCGATACAGGCGATATTCGGAGATTTTTCAATTTCAAAATCTTTTCTTTGGAAGTGATAAATGCGAATATCGAAAGGAGAAAATATTTCAATGTCTCCTTTTTCAATGTAGTGAATTCGTTGATCACGTTCTTCAAGAGGTACAATATAAAGGAATGTCCTGTCTTTAATAAGTCGGTGTGTAGATGAATAGAATAATTTTCCCGGTTCACTTGTCAAACTTTGAAATACCTGATCCGCTACTTTTGGATTGAATCCAAATTCCGAAAGAATTTCATGCAAAAGAATTTCAGGGAATGGTGTATTTATTAGTTTTTTAATTTCAATTGCCGGATGATTGTCAATTTGGGTAATAACTACGTTTTTTTCGTTGTTCAAATACCAATTATAAACCTTTTCTGCATCTCTCAAGTTCATGATGGTGTCATACATATTCTTTTTAAAAGCCGGATTCAGACTGGTTAGTACAGGCAATATCTTATGTCGGATAAAGTTTCGTTGATATACCACTTCGCTGTTGGTTGCATCTTCACGATTCTCAAGAAAATATTTTTGTGCATACTTTTCTATATCCTGTCGGCTTGCAAAAAGCAATGGCCTGATGAGGCTGCCGTTCTTTTCTTTTATTCCTGTTAATCCTTTTATTCCTGTTTTACGTGAAAGGTTTAGGAAAAAAGTTTCCAATAAGTCATCTTTATGATGGGCGGTAGCGATGAAATCGTATCCGTTTTCTTTTCTTGTTTTTTCGAAAAAATCATACCGCAATTCCCTGGCTGCCATCTCTATCGAAATGCCATGCGTCCGGGCATAATCGACGGTATCAAAGTGAGTACTATAATAGGGGATGCCATGTATATAAATTTGCTCCTCAACAAACTTTTCGTCTTCATCAGAATCTTGTCCACGCAATTTAAAGTTACAATGTACAACTCCAAACCGGTATTCAGTTTGTCTGAATAAATGAAGCAGTACTATACTATCTACTCCACCGCTTACTGCCAGCAGAATTTTATCGGATGGCTGGAAGAGTTTCTTCTCTTTGATGAAGTTTATAAAATGGATTAACATTTATAATTTAATTTGAGCCAGTTCAGCTATGTTCATAATCACTTCTACAGCTTTATGCATAGAAGGAACCGGTATAAATTCATAAGGTCCGTGGAAGTTATGACCACCAGCAAAAACATTTGGGCAAGGTAACCCTTCGTACGACAAACGTGCTCCATCTGTTCCCCCTCTAATCGCTTTAACATTAGGATTAATTCCGGCTTTTTTCATCGCTTCTCGTGCTATTTCAACCACATACATAACTGGTTCAATTTTTTCGCGCATGTTAAAATACTGGTCCTTAATTTCCAGGTGAATTATGTCTTGTTTATATTCCAAATTAATCAGGTTTGTTATTTTTCTAAGATATTCTTTCTTTTCGTTAAACTTAGGCATGTTATGATCACGAATTATAAACTGCATTTCGGCATGTTCTACATTGCCGGAAATTGACAATAAATGATAGAAGCCTTCATAACCATCGGTATGTTCCGGCCTCTGAACAGCGGGGAGCATTGATAATAGGCGGTGTGCTACAATTGAAGCATTAATCATTTTATCCTTGGCAAATCCAGGATGAACACTTCTTCCCTGAATTTTAATTTTTGCACCTGCTGCATTAAAATTCTCAAATTCGAGTTCTCCTATTTCACCTCCATCAAGGGTATATGCGAAATCAGCTCCAAACTTTTTTACATCGAACTTATCGGCACCGCGGCCAATTTCTTCATCAGGGGTAAGCCAATTCTAATTTTCCCATGCTTTCGGGTCGGATCATTCAGGAGTTTTTCAGCAGCAGTAACAATTTCTGCTACACCAGCTTTATCGTCAGCACCTAACAACGTATTTCCACCTGCTGTAATTATATCCTGGCCCTTGTATTGAAGAATTTCAGGAAATTCAGCAGGATCAATTGTAACCGAATCATTAAGCTTAATTGTCCCACCATCATAATTTTTAATAATACGTGGCTTAACATCCTTGCCATTGAAATCAGGACTTGTATCAACATGGGCAATAAATCCGACTACTGGTCCTTGCTTATCATCATTAGCCGGGATGGTGGCCATTAAATAGCCGTTGTTGTCAAGTTCAACCTCCTTTAATCCTATTTCCTCAAGCTCTGCTTGCAGCTTTTTCATAAATTCAAACTGTATATTAGTGCTGGGAGTATTCTCATTTTCAGGATTGGAAGTTGTATGTTCTTGTGCATATTTGATAAATCGTTCTATTACTTTTTCCATAATGACTAGTATCTGTTATATATTAAATTTAGAAGGAATTAAATATCATCTGAATTAAACCCAAAACCAAGTCTTTTGCCTGTTGACATTTTAGAATGAATGATTTTTTCCTGCATTTGTTCAACGGTAGCAATTTTAACCTTATCGTAAGGGGGAATTAATAAGTCAAATTCAATGCAGTAGCGTATTGCAGTTTCTGTAATTTGACGAATTATTCCTGGTGATATTGTATCTATAGCAAAGCTTTTGGCATGATCCTCAGATTGTCTTTTCCCTTCAACAAAATAATGATTGTCCTTATTAATAAATAACCGTGCAACCAGGTAACCAATGTCATTGTTGCGATTGTATTTAAATGAATCCGACAGGAAATTGTAAATATTTATCATTCCACAATAGGATCGTAGTGGATCATCCTTTATATAGGAGGAATTAAGCACCGGATGTTTGTTGTCGAATTCGAATATATTTGAATGCATGCTAAAGATGAGAAGGTCTTCGCCAATTTCAAATGACACTTCAAAAGGGCCTCTGTCGCGAAATATTGGCAGAGAAGCAGGGGCTATCTGTTCTGTTATTATTGATATATACTCTTTTTCGAGCATTTTCAGAGTTTTCTTTAACAATCGAAATGATTGTAAGGTATTGTTATAGACCTTTTGTCTGACCTTGGTTTTTATAACATAAGTTTCCAGAAGTGAAGCCCGGAGTTCCTTTTCAGTCATTGCTCAATTTTTGAACTAAAATACATAACCCTTTGAAATATTTCTAAAAAAATCATATAAATCTCCTTTTTCAGAAGTATACCAATCAAGATTAATTATAGAGACGAAAGATTATCTAATGTTTTTTAAATATTTTTATTTATGATGTTCAAAGGTGAAGAATTTGTGAAGTTTATAATGATAATTGATCTTTCGGATTGGTAAGTTTTATTATTGCATCTGGAAATTGATACTTTTTTAGTTTTGAACCTCCGGAAGTTAATTATAAAAAAAACCGAACCTGTTTACAAGTCCGGTATATATTGATATAGTGCTTTAAAATTTTTGATTAATAAGCCATTGCAAAAAGCACACGTTGTTTTGATGGGTTACCGGTGTAGATACATTTTCCTTCTTCGGGATCATTATCAAGCGGGATACAACGGATGGTAGCTTTAGTTTCATTCTTTATTTTTTCTTCTGTTTCCACTGTCCCATCCCAATGTGCAGAAATAAACCCTCCTTTGTTTTTCAACAATTCAGTAAATTCTTCCCAGGTATCTGCACGTGTTGTATGTTCAGCTCTAAAATTAAGTGCTTTGTTATAGATGCCTTGCTGGATGTCATTTAGTAAATTTTCAATGTAATCAGGAATGCCATCAAAACCCACTGTATTCTTTTCAAGTGTATCACGTCGTGCTACTTCTACAGTGTTATTTTCCAAATCACGAGGGCCTACAGCTAATCTGACAGGGACTCCTTTCAATTCGTATTCAGCGAATTTCCATCCAGGTTTTTTATTATCATTATCATCGAATTTCACAGTGATTCCTTTTGAACGGAGTGCATTTACTATAATATTCACTTTATCCCTGATGTTATTCAATTGATCCACGTTTTTATAAACCGGCACGATCACAACCTGTATAGGAGCAAGTTTTGGAGGCAGAACCAAGCCATTATCGTCAGAATGTGCCATGATAAGAGCACCCATTAATCGGGTTGATACCCCCCATGAAGTAGCCCAGACATATTCTTCCCTGCCTTCTTTATTGGTAAACTTTACATCAAAAGCTTTTGCAAAATTCTGGCCAAGGAAATGAGAAGTTCCTGACTGTAGAGCCTTACCATCCTGCATTAACGCCTCAATGGTATAAGTATCAAGTGCCCCGGCAAAGCGTTCATTTTCCGATTTTTTTCCTTTAACCACCGGTAAGGCCATATAGTTTTCAGCAAAATCGGAATAAACATTGATCATCTTTATTGTCTCCTCAATGGCCTCTTCTCTGGTAGCATGAGCAGTATGTCCTTCCTGCCAGAGAAATTCTGTAGTACGGAGAAATAAACGCGTACGCATTTCCCATCTTACAACATTTGCCCATTGATTAATCAGGAGGGGTAAATCACGATGGGATTGAATCCAGTTACGGTAGGTATTCCATATTATGGTTTCAGAAGTAGGCCTGACAATCAATTCTTCTTCAAGTTTGGCATCAGGGTCAACCATTATGCCTCCGTTTTGATCATCGTTTTTAAGCCGATAATGTGTTACAACAGCGCATTCTTTTGCAAATCCTTCAACATGATCAGCTTCGCGGCTAAAAAATGATTTTGGAATAAAAAGCGGGAAATAGGCATTAACATGGCCTGTTTCTTTAAACATACGGTCTAGTTCTGCCTGCATCTTCTCCCATATTGCATAACCATAAGGTTTTATGACCATACAACCTCTAACTGCTGAATTTTCAGCAAGATCGGCTTTAATAACCAGATCCTGATACCATTGCGAATAATTTTCGCTGCGCGATGTTAATTCTTTCGCCATTTTTGTATTGTGGTATAAAATTTGTTTTATTTAATATGCTTTTTAGAGTATACAAATTAAGTAAATATTATTGAAATTATATAAACCGGGAGATGAGTTATGAAATCAAGATTGACAATTTTAATGATGGCTGCACTGTTTTTAGGTGCATGTACCTCGGGTTCCTATGTCACTGGTTACTACAGTGATGACATATATTTTAATCCGGGAGATGTTCCTCCTCCAATTGCAGCAGAAAGTTCAACTGCTAAAGCAAAGGGTGACTCAAAATCTGACAATAAAGTTATTATCAGTAACATCCAGGAAAGTGAAGAAGGTTCTAAAACAATGAACAACTACATTTTCGGGGCTACTGAAAAAGATGCTGAAGCACTTACCTATAGCATGGATCAATACGATATGTATTCAAGTGATACTACCGTATATCAGAATGAAGACG
>Ga0079223_10001608_pt1 | contig 13561 bp, 8 predicted proteins | sample Stecom2011_FD_75072 | JGI IMG/M metagenome (GOLD analysis project Ga0079223, IMG submission 75072) | Agricultural soil microbial communities from Utah to study Nitrogen management - Steer compost 2011 | ecosystem: Environmental > Terrestrial > Soil > Agricultural land | place: USA: Utah... | reverse complement strand
TTGCCGAGCCGGAATCGGGAAAAACCTATCCCAATCTTATGTTCGCTCACGGTGAAATTCCCGATGAAGCACCTCAAAAAGAGTTTACAGCCGAAACGTTTGATTTAGAAAATGAATTTGATGATTTTGACCTGGACGATGAAGACCTCGACAGTCTGGGATATGATGAAAATTGGAACTAAAAATTGTTCAAAACCGGTCATTCCAGGCTGGTTTCAGCAAACAACTTATGATTATTTACAACTGAAAATAATGCTTCTGCTTGTTATTTTCTAAAAAATATGCACTACCGAAATGATAAATCTTTTCAACACCCAAATCACCTCACTCTCCATTCATAAAGTAGGAAACAAAAGTAGAAATGAACAAATACTCTTCTCTCGAGAGCCCTACCACCTTGATGACGAATTGACCGCTTTGCTAAAGGATTATTTTTTTAAACCTTTTCGCGACAAAGAAGAAAGCTACTACCATTTCACCCACGAAGCCGACTTGGAATTTCACGAACTTTTTCAAATTGCAAGCAGTATTTTTGACAATCCCGAAAGCATACACGAAGCCGGAAAAAAAATAGCAAATCACCTATACGAACAATCGCAACACCCACACATCAAAAGCGGCGAACTCTATGTTGCTATGCTTGAAAACCTACAAATTGACAATCAAAAAGTAAATGGTATTGGTATTTTTAAATCCGAAATAAAACAAGATTTTTTGTTGTTTGAAGAAAAGGAAACTCATTTGGATTTGATTCTACAGCAAGGCATCAACCTTAACAAATTGGACAAAGGATGTTTAATTTTCAATACCGAAAAAGAACAAGGTTATAAAATTCTTTCTATAGATTCCAACAGATATGATACCCGCTACTGGCTTGAAAGTTTTCTGGGCGTTGATGTGTTGGCCGATGAAAATTTTTATACCAAAAAATACCTCAAATTTTGTCAGGATTTTGCCAGAGACGTGGTGCTACCGACGGAAGACAAACAGCAGGAGGTTATGTTTATGAACAGAAGTGTCAATTATTTTGCCAAAAACGACGAATTTGAAGAAACCAACTTTATGAATGAAGTTATTGACAACCCCGAATTAATGCCGGAGTTCAAGCACTACAAACAGGAAATGGCTCCCAAATACAAAATTGAAGATGTTTCTAGTTTCCCTATTGCCAACACGGCTGTGACTGCTGCCCGAAAGAAAATTAAAAACCTCATCAATCTAGATACAAACATTCAGATAAAACTAGACTTTATCAACCCCGAATCGGCAGAAAAATTTATTGAAAAAGGGTGGGACGAAGAAAAACAGATGTATTACTACCTAGTTTATTTTAACAAAGAACAAAAAAGTTAATCTGGAATTTAAAAGTTGTTTTTTTACAATTGCGGATTTACATCTTCGTAATTGCGTTTGACAAACTCCAAGGCAGTTTTGACAATAAGTCCCATGTTTTTGGCGCGTTTAAATTTCATGTCATACGTAAACTGATACAATTCTCGGCGCAGTTGTTTTACCTTTTCAAAACTGGAGATGCGATCTTTAGACATACAGCGAATCAAATAGCGTAACCGACTTTGAGAAGATAATATTCGTTTTGCCAACAGCGAGCGTTCTTCACGACGATATTGCTCTACCGATTCTTCTGCCAATCGTTCTTCCACCAGTTTTACCATAGGATAATTTTCCTTAAAAAACTGTGGCCGATACACTTTCAAGTTGCCTTCATAGCATTGCTGGTCAAAGTCTATGGCTCTAATTTTGTATTTCACCTGATCAAAATCGTGCGTAGGTATCACCACATAATTATAGGCACGCATATCACCCAACAGCAACATCATGCAGCGTTCATTAAACTTCACAAATTCTTTGGCAATTTGAGTTTTTGCATTTGTATCTAGATGTGGCAATTCATTCTCAATAAAAACATCACCCGGTATGCCCGCTATGTGTTCCTCGATGAGCGTATCGCCATGCACCAAAAAACTGATACGGTTTGGCGAGAGTATGTGTTCCAATTCCAAGCCGTAAATCCGAGAAGCGTCTGCTTTTTTGATATAAAAATAAGTATAGTTGTCATTGAGAACATTCCTAATTTTGATACGAAAGGGTTTGCTGTTTCCAAAAGTACAGTAATCCACCGCATCAACATTCAAAAATTCTAAAACCTTAGAATCGCCATCAGAAAAAAGTATGGTGTAAATTTTCTTGAGACTAACGTCTATCTCTTCCCTTTCAGAATCTGAATAAAAAACACTCACCCAAAGTGTATCATTGCCGTGTTTGTCATAAACCCCAACTGAACCTTGAAAACGTAACAAATCATCATAATAGACAGGAATGTTAACATGCCTGTTATACCGCTTGAGGTAAAAAAGTAAAAAATCCTGAACAGGAAAGCTTGGCTTTTTTTTGGAAATGAGTTTTTCTTCCATAGTAAAATATCGGGTTGCTACAAATGTAATATCTTTAAATTAAATTGGCATTTGTAACAAAAGTTCTTTTAAAACGTCAAGTTACCAAGAGAACCAAAAAAAGGCATATCGTGGAAACCATCTTAACCATCAACAATCTCACTAAAAAATTTGGCCCATTAACTGCGGTTGACAATCTTTCGTTTACAATTGAAAAAGGAAATGTTTATGGCATATTGGGACCCAATGGCAGTGGAAAATCTACCACTTTGGGCATCGTTTTAAATGTTGTTAATAAAACATCAGGTGATTTTGAGTGGTTTGACGGAAAAGTTGACACGCACAATGCACTGAAAAAAGTAGGTGCTATTATTGAAAGACCCAATTTTTATCCGTTTATGACTGCCAAGCAAAATTTGGAATTGGTCTGTAAAATTAAAGGAGTTTCCACCGCAAAAATTGACGAGAAACTAACCATTGTTGGGCTATTAGATCGAAAAAACAGTAAATTCAGTACTTTTTCTCTTGGCATGAAACAGCGTTTAGCAATTGCCTCAGCATTGTTAAATGACCCCGAAATACTTATTCTTGATGAACCAACAAACGGACTCGACCCACAAGGAATTCATCAAATCAGGGAAATCATCAGAAAAATTGCTTCGGAAGGCACTACCATTCTCTTGGCATCACACCTTTTGGATGAGGTAGAAAAAGTATGCAGTCATGTAGTGATTTTACGTAAAGGAGTAAATCTTTACACCGGAAGCGTTGATGGTATGAACGCCAGTCATGGTTTTTTCAGCCTGAAGGCCGAAGACCATCAAACACTCAAACAAGTGCTAGAACAACATCCCGATATTGCTTCGGTGAAAGAAGAAAACGATGCTGTAATTGCCTATCTTGAAAACCCTATGAATCCTGCCTCACTCAATAAATATTTGTTTGAAAAAGGCATCACGCTTTCCTATTTAGTACACCGAAAAGAAAGTTTGGAAGAAATGTTTCTTGAACTCACAAAACACCAAAACTAAACCTCAGCAAAGATGTTACGACTACTCTCTATAGAACTTCAAAAATTGCGTTACAGCAAATCTGCCAAAGTAATCACCATCACCTACTTTGTGCTGATTACTTTCATAGCACTCATCGCCTCTATTGAATTCAAATTTGGCGGGGTCAATTTCAGAATTGCCGATCAAGGGATTTTCAATTTTCCATACATCTGGCATTTTAATACTTATATGGCAGCTATCTTGAAGCTGTTCTTGGCAATTGTGATTGTCTCGATGACTTCCAACGAATACAGTTACAGAACGCTGAAACAAAACCTGATTGACGGCCTCAGTAAAAAGGAGTTTATCCTTTCTAAATTTATTACTGTAGTAGGATTTGCACTAATTTCTACCGTTTTTGTCTTTGTTGTCACTATGATATTGGGACTTTCTTTTTCAGACTATAACGAAGCCTCCATCATTTTCAGTGATATGGAATATTTGTTGGCCTATTTTGTAAAACTCACCGGCTTTTTTGCTTTCTGTTTATTTCTCGGCATTTTAGTAAAACGTTCTGCATTTGCATTGGGATTTTTGTTGGTGTGGAATATTATGGAAGCAATCGCTTATGGATTAATGCGTTGGAAATTCTTCAAAGGCACAGATACTGCTCAAAATGTAGCTCAGTTTTTTCCGCTGGAATCTATGTCTAACCTTATAATAGAGCCTTTCAGCCGATTGAATTTTATTCAAACTGCCGCCAACCAATTGGGCGAAGGCTTTACAAAAAGCTATGAAGTGAGCTGGTCTGCTATGGGCATTGTGTTGGTGTGGACTTTCTTGTTTATTTATGGTTCGTATTACATTCTGAAAAAACGAGATTTATAAGAATCTGGTTCAGAAGTTGAAGCTTTTGGCAGATTATTTATATATTAGTTTGCTGTTATTGAAAAGGCTTCAATTTTGACAAAAAGAATACTTCAATTTTTCTTTACTATAAGTATAACTGCTACAACATTTGTGAGCAGTCAACAGCTTACACTTTATGATCAGTTTAATGGGCGATATGATTACGTTGCCATTGGAAACACGATGAATTTGGCTGAAAACAATACGACATCAGTTTGCCAAATCCTAACACAATCTTCAGCTCAACTCAACTTGTTGCCTACACAAAATATCATTGCTGCCTATTTATATTGGTCGGGTTCAGGGAGTGGCGATTTTGACGTTACGCTCAATGGAGTTCAAATAACAGCACAACGCACTTTTTCATACAGTTTTAGCAGTGTATATACTTTTTTTGGTGCATTTGCAGATGTGACAACACAATTGCAAAATACTCAAAACGGCACTTATACGCTTTCTGATTTAGATTTAACTCAGGTAATTCCAAACTATTGTATTAACTCAACCAACTATGGCGGTTGGGCAATTATTGTTATTTATGAGGACAATTCATTGAATTATAATCAAATAAATATTTATGATGGATTTGACGGATTACAGAATAGTACCATCAACTTTACCATTGACAATATTTTTGTAGCCAACACCAATAGTGCCAAATGTGGATTTTTGGTGTGGGAAGGTGATACGATGCCCAATCATTCATCAGGAGAAAGCATCTTAATCAACGGAAATATCATTGCCGACCCACCGTTGAATCCCAACGGTAGCATATTTAACGGCACAAACAGTTTCACGCAATCTAACGATTTGTGGAATATGGATATTGATAATTTTGATATCTCCTCAGCAGTGCAAATTGGAGACACCCAAGCTCAAATTACGCTCACCACAGGCCAAGATTTGGTGATACTGAATACCATTGTCACTGTGCTCAGTAATGAGCTCCCCGATGCAACCATTATGATTGATGATCTCATTGCCGGACAACTGTGCGGTGACAGTGAAATACACATTGAATATACAGTTCACAACACCAACGGAACGGCACCTTTACCCGCAAACACGCCTATAGCTTTTTATGCAGATGAAGTATTGATAGCAACCGCCGCTACTCAAAACGAAATTCCTGTAAACGGAAGCGAGTCACAAGAAATTACCATAACGATTTCTCCTGAAATCCCTGTTGATTTTAGTTTACGTATCGTTGTTGACGATACCGGTGACGGCACAGGGATTGTGCTCGAAATTGATGAAGAAAACAATGAAGCATCCCATGACATTCATCTTTTGTTATTTCCTGAAATGGCTGACATCTCCAATCAAATTGTTTGCAATAACACGGATGAACAATCTTTTAACTTACAACTTTCAACTGCTGAAATTAACATTGATTACAACATTTCATTTCACGAAAATCAAAATGATGCGGAAAACAACCTCAACCCCATTTCCGATCCTGAAAATTACATACCAATAAATAACCCACAATCAATTTTTGTGCGTGTCGATAATGGTGATTGTTATGTGATTGAGAGTTTTGTGATTGAACTAATAGTCTGTCCACTTCCCGATGCAACCATTAGTATTGACAATGAATTATTTCCTTGCAGGCAAAGAGATCTACTGATAGCATATACGGTTTATAATACTAACGGAACAGCTGTTTTGCCTTCCAAAACACCAATTGCTTTTTATGCCAATGAAACCTTGGTGGACACAGATGAAACACAAAAAGAAATTAGCATAGGTGGTCATGCATCACAACAAAAAACAGTTAATCTTCCGGAATGGTTGCCTGATGCTTTTGAGCTCACCTTGAGGGTTGACGATCTAGGAGACGGTACAGGCATTGTAGATGAACTGGATGAGACCAACAATACTGCTACACAGACAACTGTATTTGGGTCTATTGGAGAGCTTCCCCCGCTTCCCGATTTGACTGCTTGCAATGAAGGTTTTGGATTCGCCACATTTGATTTGACACAACAATATGAATGGATTCCACAAAATTCAGATATTGAAATTGCTTTTTACACCTCCTATCACGATGCATTAGCTGAAATGAATGCAGTATGGAATCCGGAAAATTTTAAAAGCAATTCAAATCCACAGACACTCTTCGTTCGAATGGAAACTCAAGTTTGTTTTACGATTGGCAGTTTTGATGTCGGCACCGAAGATTGTCCACCTTGGATTCCTCAAGGGTTTTCCCCTAACAGCGATTTCATAAATGATTATTTTGAAATCACTGGGTTACTTGATGTATATCCCAATCATGAGATTAGAATATACACACGCAACGGCAATCTAATATTTATTGGTAATAATGACACGGGGCATTGGGATGGGACTACCAATCACGGTTTTCTCTTTGACGGACCGGTACCTCCCGGCGTTTACTATTACGTTCTGGATCTCAAACACCCCGGTTCTGAAGTTTTCACCGGTTGGGTATATCTCAATAAGTAATGAATTCAAGATTTTTTAACGATTTAAAAACAAGAGAATCCATACCTTTGCATCCCTATTTTGGCAATCGCTATGAAGCTTATCTTATCAATTGTTTTTATTTTTCTTGTGCAACTTTCGCTCTTCGCACAAAACATTCAGGTAAACGACTCCTATACTGCTCAAGAGCTGGTAGAAGACATTCTCATTAATAGCGCATGTGCAAATGTTTCAAACTTTTCTGCTAGTGGGTGGGAAGAATTTAAAAGTTATGGTTATTTTTCAAAAGGTTCCAGCAATTTTCCATTTGACGAAGGCGTACTCATTACCACCGGAAGAGCAGTTTCTGCGATTGGACCCAACACCACTTTACTAAGTGAAGGCCCTACGAGCTGGGGAGGTGATCAGGATTTAGAAAATGCCATAGGCGAGTTCAACACCGTAAATGCAACTATACTCGAATTTGACTTTTTGCCAATTGCCAACAAAGTCACTTTTGAATATATCTTTTCGTCAGAACAATATTATGCATACAACAATCCCAATCAGTGTAACTATTCAGACGGATTTGCGTTTTTACTTCGCGAAGCCAACGGCTCTGTTACTTATGAAAACTTGGCTGTTGTGCCAAACACCAATATTCCTGTAAAAATAACAACCATCAGAGGTGAAGGCACTATTTGCCCGGCTGCAAACCCACAATATTTTGATGCATTTAACGGATCAGCACACCCAACTAATTATAACGGGCAAACCAAAATTTTGAAAGCAGAAGCCAATGTAACTCCTGGTGTATTATACCGAATGAAATTAGTCATTGCCGACCAAGAAAATCCGTTTTATGACTCCGCAATATTTCTGGGTGGCGGAAGCTTTTCGGTTGAAACAGATTTGGGTGAAGATCGATTGATAGCCACAGGCAATGCGTTGTGTAATGGCGAATCTTTACTTCTAGATGCATCCCAAGGGGGGCAAAACAATACCTATCAATGGTACAGAAACAACATTCTTATCCCAGGCGAAACGCAACCTACATATTTGGTCACACAAGCAGGAAACTATCACGTTGAAATAGAATTGAGCAATAGCGGCTGTACAACCAGAGGTGAAATCATTATTGAATATACCACACCAACCCTAGGACTCACCGCAACACTGTTTCAATGTGTAGAAAGCCTCTCAGATCCGGCTATTTTCAATCTTTTTGATGCACAACAGCAAATCGCATTAGGAAACCCAAATCTTCAGGTTGTGAGTTTTCACTACACACAATCCGGAGCCGAGAACAACACCAATACTATTTTTAACGCCACCTCCTATACCAGCAATAACGATGGTGAAGTAGTTTATGCCCGTATAAACAACACCCTTGGTTGCACATCGGTTGCTGAAATTACGCTGCTTCACACCGAAAATTTTCTGGAGGATATTGATATAGTAGCCTGTTCACTTCCCAATAACCCTGGATCTGCAAATTTTGATTTCACTTCGGTTTCAAACCAGCTTTTTGGAGCATATGGCAACAACATTCAGGTGAGCTATCACAGTAGTTTACAGCATGCGCTATGGGGAACTCAAGAATTACCAATAAACTATACAAACACCCAACCCAATTTTCAAACTGTCTATGGAAGAATAGCAAATACTGATGGTTGTTTTGGTATCGTCCCAATACATCTAAGTGTTATTTCAGCACCACAACTTGACGAAAACACATCAGTATTACTTTGTCTTAATGAAGGCAATGACGCTGTAACATTGTCATCGGGGGTTCAGGGTAATATCTCAAACTTTGAATTTTTGTGGTCAACGGGAGAAACAACACCTACTATTAACGTAAACTCATCCGGCATATACACAGTTACTGTCACCGGGAATCAAACTTTTCAGGGAGAAACCTATAGTTGTTCTTCAAGTAGAGAAATTGAAGTAAGCGTTTCTGAAATTGCCCAAGCAGACTATGAACTTTCGCAAAACCAAGGTCAACAAAACGTCACAATCATTACATCAGGAACAGGAGATTATGTTTTTTCACTCAACAATGCGAATGGATCATTTCAAGAAAGCCCGGTATTTGAAAATGTTCCAGTGGGCGTGCATACGGTTTTTATAAAAGATTTGAATGGTTGTGGCATAACAAGTTTAAAAATTTATATCCTGGGCTTTCCTAATTTCTTCACCCCAAATAATGACGGCTTTCACGATTTTTGGCAAATAGAGGGATGGGAAACGGGCGATGTGAGCCTAAAAGAAGTTATTATTTTTGACCGCTACGGAAAAATCATACACTATCTTGACCCCACTTCTGAGGGTTGGGACGGCACTTATAAGGGCAAGCCGCTACCTTCTTCAGATTATTGGTTCAGGGCTAATTTTATAGATGGTGGTGTTTTTCAAAGTCATTTTACATTAAAACGATAAGAATAAGCCGAATCCTTTTATATTTGTAAAAAAAAACTTTGAAAAGAAATTCGTTCATTGCCACTATATGCATATTTATCCACTTTATTTGCTTTAATACAAATGCCCAAGATATTGAACTTTTTGCTCAGGTAAATGGTCCCTATGATTTTACAGCCATAGGCAATACCATGAATCTTTCTGAAAATAATCTTGGTGGTCCTTGTGTTATACTCGATACTTCCTCAGCTGAGTTGAATATTCAAAATTATGACAATATTGTTGCAGCATATCTTTATTGGGCAGGATCTGGAATTGAAGACAGTCAAGTTAGTTTAAACGGTACAGTTATTACTGCTGAAAGAAGTTTCAGTTATGAATATGGCACATCTAATCCGCTCCTATTTTATGGTGCTTTTGCTGATGTAACAAACTTTGTTGCAGCAAACGGCAATGGCACTTATGAGCTTTCAGGCTTTGACATCTATGCTAATCTTGAGGACTATTGTCAAAGCGGACTAAATTTTGGAGGATGGTCAATTATCGTAATTTATCAAATTAACGGACTTCCTCTGAGTCAAATCAATATTTATGATGGCTTTGAAACCATTAGCGCCGAGAGTCAATATCTTGATATAGAAATCACCAACCTTAGTCTTTCAGAAGTTACCGGGGCAAAAATTGGTTTTCTTGCCTGGGAAGGTGACGAGTCTTTAGCTGTAAATGAAACCCTAAGTCTAAATGGAGATTTACTCAGCAACCCGCCGTTAAATCCCGCTGAAAATGCTTTTAATAGTACCAACAGCTACACAAACAGCGGAGAATTATACAACATGGACCTAGATCTCTACATCATAGAAGACTATGTGCAAGTTGGCGATACTGATGCTAATGTATCCATCACCTCAGGACAGGATTTAATTTTTATGCACAACATCATCACTATGATGCGTAGCGAACTACCCGATGCGACAATAGAAATCACAAATTTTGAATTCAATAGTTGTACCCCAAGAGAAATCATAGTTGACTATATTGTTTCTAATGTTAACAGTACTGCCGAGCTACCGCAAAACACGCCCATCACCTTTTATGCCAACGATGTAGTCATTCAAACCATTACTACACAAACTGAAATTCCCATTGGCGGTTCTGAAAATGGGACTGTTCTATTGCAAATACCCAATGATGCAGAAGACGTTTTCAACCTTATAGTTCGTGTTGATGATATTGGAGATGGCACAGGAATTATCTATGAAATCAACGAAGAAAACAATACCGATATGATTGCTAACATTGAATTTCTCAATGTACACACCGTTGAAGTTTTTGATATCATTCGTTGTCAAATTCCCGGAGCTCCCGAATATTTTAACCTCAATGAAGCCCTTCCGGAAATTAACAGTATGGTGAGTGTCTCTTTTTTTAACACCCTAAATGATGCCGAAAACAATACCAATGCAATAACAAACATTACAACCTACACTTCTGAAGAAACTGCCGAAACCATCTATGTGCGTTTTGGCAACGAACCTTGTTTTGTGATTGACAGCTTTATTGTAGAAGCAATTCCAGTTTTTCAAGTATCACTAAACGCCATTTCAATTGATTTTGAAGTCTCCGGTGATTATGGAAACCAAACCATTACCATTCAAAATTTGGCCAATGGAGAATATGTTTACGCTTTAGATGAAATTGATGGTGAGTATCAAGAAAATCCGGTTTTCCCAAATCTTCCAGGTGGAATTTACACAATATATGTTGTAGATTTAGAAAACTGCGGATACATCAGTTTCAGAGTGCACCTCATTGAATTTATGCTTTTCTTCACGCCCAATAATGATGGTTACCACGATTATTGGCAAATCATTGGTTGGGACGACGACGATGTTTCCTTAAAAGATGTCTTTATTTTTAATCGTTTTGGAAATCTTGTTCACAAATTAGATCTTAACTCACCGGGTTGGGACGGCACCTATAAAGGGAATCCTCTACCCTCTTCTGACTATTGGTTTAAAGCCGTGTTTTCCGACGGAAGTGTATTCCGCGGGCATTTCACGATGAAGCGTTAAACCGTTTTTAAAATAGCTTTGCGATAAAAACTAGTTATATAAAACAGTTTTTTTATCTTTATATAAATTTTTATATCCTATTTTGAACATAAAGAATTATATCATATTTTTCTGGCTATGTACGCTTTGCAATGCGGTTTTTCCACAACAGATTGAACTCTACGAACAATGGAATGGGAATTATGGGTTTACCGCTATTGGCAACACGCTGAATATTGAAGAAAATGGAATAAATAGCACTTGTGAAGTACTTTCAGCCTCATCAGCTACCCTGCAATTAGAACCAAACAGTCAAATAGTTGCTGCCTATCTATATTGGGCAGGCTCCGGTATAATTGATGAAGATGTAAAACTGAACGGTATAACTATGACGCCTGAGAGAAGTTTTTATTTGTTTTATAATCCGATGGATGAATACGAATTTTTTGGGGGGTTCGCCAACGTTACTGACATAATGCAACAATATGGAAACACCACTTACACCTTTTCTGATTTTGAGCTAAATAACATTGAACATTACTGCAATCTTGGATTAAATTTTGGTGGCTGGGCAATCATTATCGTTTATGAAAATCAAAACCTACCCATGAGCCAATTAAATATTTATGATGGTTTTGAAATTGTGGGTGGAACAAATTTCAATTTAGATATCACTATTGATAATTTGAATATTACTGACAATCAAGGTGCTAAAGTTGGGTTTTTAGCTTGGGAAGGTGACCACGAAATTGATGTGCAAGAATCATTACTTTTGAATGGTATCAATTTGAGCAACCCTCCATTAAACCCCATAGACAATGTTTTTAACAGCACAAATAGCTACAACGGAAGCAACCAATTATGGAATATGGATTTAGACTTTTTTGATATAAGTAATACAATTGAAGTTGGGGACTCGCAAGCCGAAATACAAGTCACTTCCGGTCAAGACCTCGTGATAATAAATAATATTATTACTCTTTTAAGAAGTGTACTCCCCGATGCTACTATTGAGATCACATCGTATGAAATTATTTCTTGCTCCCCAAAACAATTAATTATTGATTATACCGTATTCAACACTAACAGTACTGATGTTTTACCCGAAAACACACCCATTGCATTTTACATAAACGATAGTTTAATCAGCACTTCTCAGACTTTAACCCCTATAGCAATTGGTGCTTCCGAAAGTCAATCTTTTATGTTAGAGCTCCCCGAAGATTTCCCCGCCAACTTTCAATTAACTGCAAGTGTTGATGACATTGGCAATTTTACAGGTATTGTGAATGAAATTAACGAAGACAACAACACACACCAAATGACCGTCAATTTTGTAATGTTAGAGCCAATAGCATTACAAAACTTGTATCAGTGTGCTATTCCTGGTGACACTTATTTTGATCTTAATCAGGCGCTTCTAACAAATACCGATGAAAAAGAAGTAGCTTATTTTCATACACAACAAAATGCAATCAACAATATAAACCCCATAAACAATCCTCAATCTTACGAAAGTATTGCTGAAAAAGAAACCATATTCGTACGTATTGCAACAGAAACTTGTCACATCATTGACAGTTTTGACCTAGAAACAATACCACTATATGTCAACAACAATAACTATCAAAATATTAATCCTATCATTACTGGTGTATATGGTTCTCAAACCGTAACCCTAACCAACTCAAATAACGGCAATTATATCTATAGTCTTGAGGGCCTAACAGGTCCATTTACTTCCAACCCCGTTTTTGATGATATGCCGGGCGGTATTTACACGGTCTTTATAGTTGATTTAGACAACTGTGGGTATCTTCAATTTAAAATCTATCTATTGGATTTCATGCCTTTTTTCACACCAAATAATGATGGGTATAATGACTACTGGCAAATTATTGGTTGGGATTATGGAAATGTTCAGATTCAAGACGTTTTTATCTTTGATCGTTATGGAAAGCTGATTCACAGACTCGATTTTAACTCACCGGGTTGGGACGGCACCTATAAAGGGAATCCTCTACCCTCATCTGACTATTGGTTTAAAGCCGTCTTTTCTGACGGAAGTGTTTTTCGCGGGCATTTCACGATGAAGCGCTAGGAAATTTGTAATTTTACATATTCTAATCGCGACAGAAAAATTCATGAAATTTCAACTTGTAGCTGACTTCACTCCCACCGGCGATCAACCTCAGGCTATTACTTCGCTGGTAAACGGAATAACTTCCGGTGAAAAATTCCAAACGTTGCTTGGCGTTACCGGAAGCGGAAAAACTTTTACAGTTGCCAATGTGGTAGAAAATGTTCAAAAACCTACATTGGTGTTGGCGCATAACAAAACACTAGC
>Ga0079223_10001606_pt1 | contig 13567 bp, 11 predicted proteins | sample Stecom2011_FD_75072 | JGI IMG/M metagenome (GOLD analysis project Ga0079223, IMG submission 75072) | Agricultural soil microbial communities from Utah to study Nitrogen management - Steer compost 2011 | ecosystem: Environmental > Terrestrial > Soil > Agricultural land | place: USA: Utah... | reverse complement strand
CCACGTATCTGCTTCGGCATATTCATCATTGGTCATTACCTCGCCTTTCTCAAGGGCTTTCAATACGCCTTCGGTTCCAGCTAACCCTTCAATAACAGTCATTCCTTGAAGAAACACTCCTCTCAAATCCGGGAAAGAGGATGATGGGGACAGACCCATTGTACGAAGCAGATCTGAAATGGAATAGATATGGCGCTCGTGATCTTTACGGAATTGGAGTATCTGGTTTTTCAGTTCATTATCATCGATTTTTTCCAATGCTTTATCATAACTTTTTAATGCATCATAATCGGTTTTCTGAAGCGATTCCAGTTTATTTATCAGTTCATTCTGTCCCATACAGCCTCCTGAATTAAATAATGTTTGTACCCAAATCAGACGTTTTTTTCACAATAGTCCTTTCGTGAACATTGGCTTAAAGTTTTCATGCCTGCTTGGCCCATATCAAAGGTAGATAAGACCTCAACAGCCATAATACCCTTTTTAACTGCGGCAGTGCAGCTCCTCGCTGCTCATCGTAAATTAATCGTCTCCATTCAGGTTATATTTAAATAGGACAATCAATTCTTATACCTGTCATAACTGAACTTATTTGCAAATTAAAGAACTGCAATCCGGTTTTACAGCACTAATAAAATGCAATGCCTTCAAGATGGTATTTAAACTAACCTGATCAGGAACCTAAATGCAGAGCTAACTTCTTGTTCGATTAGAAGCTATAACCTATTTTAAAGTACAGGTTTATTTTGAACTTAATACGGATATTTTAAAATAAAAAGACACTTTTGCACCAATTACTCTAAATGTAAAGGGGTAATTTAGATTTTTGTGTCTGGTGAGGTAATTATGACCAGTTCTGTTCCCATAACAATAACAGTGTTGTTAATATTGTTATGCGACTCTTTTTCAACAGCACAAACAGGGACTCACAATAAAAAGGTTTTGGCGCTTAATGATCTTTCTTTCACTGCCATCACCCCCCAGGAAGCTTCACTTATAACTGAAACTCTAAGATCTAATATTATAACACTCGATACATTTAAGGTTATGGACCATTTTGAAATGAAAAATACCCTGAACCAAATGGGATATCAGCAATCCTCAATCTGTGATAAACCTTCATGCGCTCTTGAAATAGGACAACTTCTGGGAGTTGATATTGTTGGCACAGGGTCGGTTTCTCAATTTGGAAATACATACTCCATAGGTGTTAATCTTATTGATGTAAGAACCGGAAGAACAATAAAAGAAGTAAATGAATTTTTTACAGGAAACAGCGATAAATTTATCAAACGCGGAGTTCCACTTGTTGCTTCAAAACTATGCGGCATAACTAAAGAAAAAGTTAAAATTAGAAAAAAAAGTATAGCATGGTTCTGGATTTCCGGCATGCTTGGAGTTGCGATTACGGTTCCTGTTACAATTATTTTGATCAATAATAAAGATAATATTTCCAATTCACCCGATGTAATCGAATAGACAACCTGAGTTAAATTGCTTTAAGCAAACTAGAAATGGATTTATTATACATTTTTTTCACATACAGTATCAAAAAATTGCAAATATTATGATCTAATCAGAAATTTGTCCGGTTCGCACCAGAATCAAGAAGAATCTGTGCTACATTATGATGATTGTATGATTTGGCATAATCATAAGCAGTATACCCGTACTTATTTACAATATTGAAATCAGCTCCTGAATCAATTAATATTTTAACGGCATCCAGAAAACCATTTGCCGCAGCATACATTAATGCTGTGCCTAATATATCATTTTGTACATTAATATCTGCTCCATATAAAATAAGCTCATTCAGGATATTAACATGTCCCTTTGAAGCTGCAATTATGAGTGGTGTACTATTGTAGTTATTGGTTTTATTGATGTCGACGAATTTTACAAACAATAACTCGCGAACCTTTTCGATATCACCGTTTCTTACTGCTGACATAAGTGGTGTATATCCATCCGGTGATTTATCCAATAAAAGCTGTTCCAGTTTTGTAAATCTTTTCTGCATTGCTATCATCAAGGGTGTTCTTCCTTTTTGGTCTCTAATATTTACATCTGCTCCAGCTTCAATTAAAACACCTGCAATGTTCAGATTATTCATAATTGATGCAACCAGTAGTGCTGTTCTGCCGCTTGAATCCATTTGGTTTACTTCTGCGCCCCTTTCAAGCAACAACTTTACAATTTCCATATTTCTCTTTTCTGTTGCAGCAATCAAAGGTGTTCTCCCCCGATTATCTTGCGAGTAAATATCTGATCCGGCGTGTATAAGCATCCTGGCAATCACAAGTGATTTGGATGATATTGCGGATAGTAAAGGAGTCATGCCCAAAGAATCTTTAATATATAGATCAGAACCATACGTAAGCAACAATGAGACTGCTGCACTATCTTTTCGTTCTATGGCTTTCTGCAACGGGATCTCATTTTTATAATTTCCCATATTTACTGAAGCACCATATCTTAATAATAATTTTGTAATAGCAAAATTTCCATTAATGACAGAATGAAACAGAGCTGTTTTTCCGCAACTGTCTTGATCATCAACATTTGCACCATTATCTAATAATAATTTGACTATATCAGTACATCCTGTAGCTGAAGCTCCGATCAGAAATGAACCGTCAGAGGAATCCTTAACATTAATGTCGTCAATACAATGCATTACTTCAAAGAATGTTTCTGTATTGCATGCCCATATGGCCTTGACAAGATCGTGCTGTATCAGAACCTGATCATGCAGACAATTGATATTATCATTATAATTTTGTGAAAAGACAGAAGTAATTAACAGGATAAAGTTGATAACAATCGTCGGCAATCTTATCTTCGGCATTTTTCCAGCTCCGGATTTAATTAAATTTTTAATCACATTAGTCCCAAAATAGAGATTATTATCGACAGGGTAATATCTGATTTTTGCTTTTCTTACTAAATTAACGGTTTTTGATATTACGAAGTGGTATTATTCTTCATTACCGGAAATAGCTCTGGTTGAAACCACCCAGGCATCAGTATATCCAAGTTTCTTTATTTCTGGTAAAACAGATTCGGCTTGGGTTCTTTTCTCAAAATCACCCACATACAACTTATAAAAAGGTGTATCAAAAGCTATGAAAAGAGGCAAGTCTATTTTATTTTCCAGTGATTTTTTCTGTTCTCGTATAGTTTCTATCTGACTTGAAGCAAAAACCTGCACTCTATAGTGTACATTTGATGAGGGCGTTGCTGATATGTCAGACTCGGTAAAGGTTTGCTCCTTGAAACTGTTTAAATCAGAATTTTCCAAATGGATATTTTTTCCTGAATTTATTGTATCTAAAAATGTCAGCTGAACATCTTTCGTTTTTTCCTGTTTGCGAATTACTGGTTTCTCAGTGGAGTCCTCTTCTGATCTATTTCTTAATTGTGGATTGCATCCAGCCATATAAAGACAAATTGCTATAATACCTGCTCTTTTTATTCTGATTCTCATCATTATTCTCCAATTCTGATTATTTTGAAATAATTGCAATGCAATTAAACGATTGAGTATATTATGCTCAGATTTGTTATCCTTATCTGTATCAATAATATAATACTTCTATAATACTTCCCTCAACTATTAGGGGGCAAGCAATTCTCAACAACCGTAAAAGATATAAGCTTATTTTAGACAAGCGTTCGTTCAGTTTTGAGAAAAGCCGTTTAGGTAAATGGTATTTTTTAAAAATATTTCTTCTGACTATTTGTATTATATTTTTAAGTTGGTATTCAAATACTAATCATAACAATCTTTTCTGCAATAAGCTTCACATAGTCATTCATAATAACGAGATCTATTTAAAATACCAGCATAATAATCTTAAAACCAGGAAACTTGTAATAGCTGCTCCAGAATTTTCTGCCAAATGTGAGCTATTTAATAAATTACCTGCAAACTGGGAGCTCCTTACAGGAAAGCTCTGTTTTGATTCATCATTCTCAATAAAACCACCTCTTGCCTGGAGTTTTATAAATGCTTGTAGTACTACCGTAACACCTGCCCAGTGGCCTCAGCCCTTTATATCCCAACAAGCCCGTGTCAGTAATAGTACATTGAAAAAGATCTATCCTTTTAATGACAGGAGATCCGGATTAGAAATCGTTTTTGGGCAAGTCCCATGTCTGATCATAAACAGTAACGACTTTTACTGCACTTTTAATGAAAAAACAATGTATAAAGAATATTTTGAGTGTATCATACTAACCGAATCCGATTCTTTATTATCAGATTCGATACGGTCCTGTTTCAGACCCAGATTTTTAGTTTCTATTACTGATAACAAAAAACAATTACCAAGTTACAGCAATGTGATATACCTGGATAAGTTTCACTCTGAAACAATTTTCAAAATCACTTCATTAAATACTCTTAAACAGGATTAATTTTACCTTTAAGCGGATCTTCAACAATTACCCGGATGCTTATATTAGATTAAATGCTTATGGATTTTGACACCGACAGTGGAGTAACATCCTACTAATTCGATAATTTGTCTGGTGATATGATCTTCCAGGGCCAAAAACCCTTTGTGCGCCAAGTGCTGCTCTCTGGCAATCACATCGCCCATTAATCGTCTCCATTCAGGTCTGATTTTAATATATGCTCGTTCTTTATGCAATTTTGTGTTTGTATTCATATTGATGATTTTTCTTCATAACTGTATAATTATGAATCAGGAAACGATATTTGAATGGATGAGAGTTTATTTGACACATAGATCAGGTTCATAGCCAGTGAAGATGAAAACAGTCCAGATCAGTACACATCATGGCGTATCCCGGCAATGTTCTACAGATCTTGTTGTGTATGGATTTATCGCCACACTACAACCCAAAAAAACAGTCCAACACGCAGATATCGTGAGGTATTTACATATCGAATCGTTTTTATTCGAAGAATAGATAAGCAAATAAAATTATGCCTAAAAAGCTTGGTGAATTATTGGTTGAAAACAAGATAATCACTAAACAACAGCTTCTGGAGGGATTAAAATTTCAAACATCTCACAGTTGTTTGTTAGGTGATGCATTGATTGCTACAGGTGCCATAACAGATGAAAATGTAATCAACCATTTCCTTTCCAAACAGCTGAGTCAGGGAAAGCTGAGTCTTAAAGATCTCGAATTTGATCATTCCATAGTCGAATTAATTCCTTATGATATGGCACAGAAATATAACATGATTGCAATTAACAAAATTAACCGTATCCTGACTGTTGCCATAAGCGACCCCAAGAACATTTTTATGCTTGATGCGATCAAATTTCTTACTGGTTACACTATAAAACCAGTTCTTTCACATTCTAAAGAGATTCAGGAGGCAATAAATCTAAATTATGAATCATCTCACGAGGTTGATTCAATTATCAATGATATAAAAAATGATAACTTTGAAATTTTATCAGAAGAGAAAGATGGTGAACCTGAAGACATTGTAAATGAGATAACCGAAGCACCTGTAGTAAAATTAGTAAATCATCTTATACTTGAAGCGGTTCGGAAGAATGTCAGCGATATACATATAGAGACATACCAGAGGATATTAAGGGTAAGGTACAGGATTGATGGAAAATTGATTGAAATGACCCCACTGCCCTACCGTCTGAGATCATCAGTAATTTCACGAATCAAAATTATGGCAGATCTTGATATTTCTGAACGGCGACTTCCTCAGGATGGAAGAGTCAAAATAAAAATGGGATACAAAACTATTGATATTCGTGTCAGCACAACGCCAACAATATTTGGAGAAAAGGTAGTGATGCGTATTCTTGATGCATCAAACCTCATGCTTGATATGAAAAAATTCGGCATTCCTTCTTTAGGTCTCAAACATCTGGATGAAGCCCTGAGAGCTCCATATGGAATGGTACTTGTTACAGGGCCAACAGGAAGTGGAAAAACTACAACTCTATATTCAGCCTTAAATACATTAAATAAACCCGATGTAAACATCATGACAGCTGAAGATCCTGTTGAATACAATATAGACGGGATTAACCAGATTAACATTAATGGAAACATCGGTTTAACATTTGCCGCTGCTTTACGTTCTTTTCTCCGACAGGACCCTGATATAATAATGGTTGGTGAGATCAGGGACCTGGAAACTGCTGAAATTGGAGTAAAAGCCGCACTTACCGGGCATCTTGTATTAAGCACTCTACATACAAATGATTCTGCCAGTTCCCTGACCAGATTAACAGATATGGGAATTGATCCCTTTCTGGCAGCTTCTGCTGTAAGACTTATTGTTGCCCAGCGACTTATCAGGCTGATTTGTCCAAACTGTAAGACACCTGTCGATCAAACTAAGCATAAATTATTTCCTTTTCTGAATCTTTCACCGGAAGATCGGAAGGATTTAACTGTATTTCAGGGAAAAGGTTGTGCTATGTGCAATAATACCGGCTACAAGGGCAGATGCGGACTGTATGAAGTATTACCAGTGAATACTGAAATTCAGGAAATGATCATATCTAAAGCTCCGCCGTACTCAATTAAAGAAAAGGCAATCGCTGAAGGTATGAACACATTAAGAGTTATTGCCCTGGAAAAACTCAAATCGGGACTTACAACCATTGAGGAGGTACTTAGTGCAACTAATTAAACACTATCAATCAGTTGTGTTTAAAAGCGAATCTTTGCAATCAGAATGTTTTTGGAGCATTATAGTAATGTCTTAACAAATTAAAATAAATACTTCTGGTCGCAATCGTTTTTTGCAATATAAAAATACCTTAAAAAGATTGTTTAACATGGTAATTTAACAAAAAACTTTTCTTTACTCAAATAGAATAGTACTTTTAAATTATGCTTTCAATTCATGAGATGCTTAAACGAATGTCCGAACTGAATGCTTCAGATTTACACCTGACAGCCGGTTCTGCCCCGCTATACAGAGTTGACGGGAAGTTAACTCCCACAAATACCGAACGTCTGTCACCTGAACAGATATATAAACTTGCGTACAGTATTATGAATGAAACCCAAAAAAAGATTTTCGAGCAAAAAAAGGAAGTTGATTTTTCTTTCGGAGTTCAGAACCTTTCCCGTTACAGGGCTAATGTCTTTTTTCAAAGAGGATGCTGTACCTGTGCTATAAGACAGATCCCCTATATGATAAAGCCGCTCGAAGAACTTGGTTTACCGCCGATTGTTTCCAAATTGACAGAACGTCCAAACGGACTGGTTTTGGTTACCGGACCAACTGGAAGTGGAAAAAGTACTACACTTGCAGCAATGGTAGACAAGATAAATAATGAACGTGAAGGGCATATTTTAACTATTGAAGATCCTATCGAGTTTGTACATAAACATAAAAAATGTATTATTAACCAAAGAGAAGTTCATCAGGACACGGATAGTTTTTCTGCTGCCCTGAGAGTAGCACTGCGTCAAGATCCGGATGTGGTTCTGATTGGTGAAATGCGTGATCTTGAAACGATTCAGGCTGCTTTAAGTATTGCAGAAACCGGACACTTAACTCTTGCAACTTTACACACGAACTCCGCCGCACAAACCATTAATCGTATTATAGATGTGTTTCCTTCTGATCAGAAAGCTACGGTTCGGGCTCAGCTCTCCATGGTACTTGAAGGTATTATCAGCCAGTCTCTTTTACCCCGGATTGGTGGTGGAAGAGTTTTAACTTGTGAAATACTTATTGCAACAATGGCTGTGCGAGCCTTGATTCGTGATGACAAGGTGCATCAGATGCAAGGCATAATTGAAATCGGGCAGAAATATGGTATGCAAACAATGAATTCAGAATTACAGAGATTGTATCAAAGAAGAATTATTAGTAAAAAAGATGCGTTAGGAAGAAGTCCGGATCCTGAACAACTGGCAAAAATCATAGGATCAAATTAAAATGACATATCCGACTATTGTAATCCTTCTTGATTTTTTTGAATAATTTCTTTCAGGAGTTTTGTAATGGCTCGTTTTTCCTATATTGGAGTTACTTCATCGGGCAAACAGGTTAAAGGTGAAATTCATGCTTCAAATAAAAATGAAGTAATCAGTCTTCTTCGGAAAAAGAAAGTACGACCCGTTTCTATTAAAAATGAAGCACTAAATATAGACTTTTCTTTTCTAAATAAAGTAAAGCTGCAGGATATCAGCCGTTTTACCAGACAGTTTTCAGCTATGACATCTGCCGGACTTACTCTGGTACAATGCCTTGATATACTTTCCTCTCAAACAGAAAATAAAAAACTCGCATCTGCAATAAAGCAAGTCTCCAATGATATACAAGGTGGCAGTACACTGGCTGATGCTCTTATGAAACACCCCTCTGTTTTCAACTCATTATACTGCAATATGGTATCTGCCGGAGAGGCATCAGGGAGTCTTGATGTCGTACTTACCCGTCTTGCCGATTACCAGGAAAAAGCAGATTCTTTGAGAAGAAAAATAAAAGGTGCTATGACATATCCTGTGATTCTACTTATTGTAGCGATTGGTGCCACTGTAGCAATGTTAACCTTCGTTGTTCGAACATTTGCTCAAATGTTTACTGATATGGGAGGTAATCTTCCCTTACCTACACGAATCGTAATGGATATATCCACATTTTTGCAGAACTATTTTTTTGTAATTCTTCTATTATTTGCAGGTGCATTTACAGCTTTGGCGTATTATTATAAAACGGATGATGGAAAATTGAAAATAGACAATTTGAAACTACATTTACCGGTTTTTGGAGATCTGGAAAGAAAAAGCTCTATCGGCCGTTTTGCTCAAACCCTTTCAACACTTCTGAACAGTGGTGTTACAATTCTTGATGCACTTTCAATCACGGCAAAAACTGCTGGTAATAAAGTATTGGAAAAAGGAATATTTAAAACTCTCGAAAAAATCAGCGGTGGTCTGACCATTGCCGAGCCATTAAAAGAAACCGGTGTTTTCCCTCCTATGGTCATACACATGATTTCTGTTGGCGAAAAAACAGGGGATCTCGCTGAAATGTTAAAAAAGATATCGGAATTTTATGAAGAAGAAGTTAACGCAGCCGTTGATGCACTTACGTCCATAATTGAACCTGTAATGCTTGTAGTTATGGGAGGTATTATAGGTGGGGTTCTGATTGCCATGTACTTGCCAATGTTTGATATGATTGGAACTATCCAGTAATTTAGTTAAAGTTTTCAAAATAAAAACCGATAATAGAAATGAGAAAGGTAACATAAAGATGCGCATAAATATCAGTACACAACCACTAAATGCAGAGTTCTGCAAAACCAATAATAAACATAAGACGAAAAAAAATAATAACATTTCAAAAATATCACATCCCGATCGTTCCGAAATTTCTCACAAAGCTCAAGATCTGAACAAAACACAAACCCTGACTGAAATTATCTCAACGAATCTTTCTGCGCAGCCGGATTTCCGAATAGAAAAAGTTAATGAAACAAAGCAGAAAATTCAGAATGGGTATTACGATTCTGAAGAATTTCTGAACAAATTTGCTGATAAACTGTTAAAAGAATTTGGAGCGATCTGATTACAATCTGCTTTTATCGGTTACAGACAGCATAATAGTATCAAAAAAACCGGATTTTTACCAGGGTTTGCGGTATACCTGAGGTTGCGTTTAGCAACAAAGCAAAATAAGCTGTTTGTTTATGGGCAGATTATGGACACCCAAATAACTGATGGGTATATAACCATACAATACAGATCGGTAATCAGGTATTACAAAGTGTTTTTAAAATATTTAAGTTTTTTACTTCTTGAAGAGTGTTTTAATCTCCTGATTGCTTTTTCTTTAATTTGCCTGACTCTTTCACGTGTAAGATTAAAACGTTGTCCGATTTCTTCGAGTGTATGAGCGGTATCTTGTCCTATACCAAAATATAATTTCAAAACTTCGCGCTCTCGTTGCGACAGGGTACCAAGTGTTTTTTCGATTTCTTCCTGAAGAGAAATAGAGATCAGATTATTATCGGGACTTTCCTGGTGCTTATCATGTAAAACATCTATTAACCGAACATCTTCACCTTTCTGAAGAGGAGCATCAAGCGACATATGAGTATTACCTATTTTTGCAGTCTCCCGCACCTCATTTTCATCAATTTTCAGTTCCTGAGCAATTTCTTCAATGTTTGGAGTACGACTTAATTTTTGTTCCAGTCTGCTTTGTGTTTTACCTATTTTGTGAATAGTACCCACTCTGTTTAGAGGAAGTTTAATTATACGCGACTGCTCAGCCAATGCCTGTAAGATTGATTGTCGTATCCACCAGACTGCATAAGAGATAAATTTAAAATTTTTCTTTTCATCAAAACGTTTAGCCGCTTTGATCAAACCTAAATTCCCCTCATTAATAAGATCAATTAACGGGAGTCCCTGATTTTGGTAATTTCGGCAAACACTGACCACAAATCTTAGATTGGCTTTCACCAGTTTTTCCAAAGCTTTGCGATCACCTTTTCTTATTTTGACGGCTAACCGGGCTTCTTCTTCCAAAGATAAAGTTTTATTTTTACTAATCTCTTTCAGGTATAGAGATAGCGAGCTTTCATCAGAAAGAAAACGATTTGCTTCAGCTGAAACTATGGACATTTTGAGGATATCTAAAAAAAAAATTAGAAGTTTATTCTTTTCTAATATAGAATCCGCACATGAATATTCCAACAAAGAACACTACAATAATGTATTTTTATCAAGATGTTTCAAACAAAAGAAGAATTTTTAAGTCGTTTCAAAGAACCAGTTTATACTAGTCACCACGTTTTCCCGTCACTGAGAACTTTTAATTGTTTGCAAAACTGGAATGGGAAAGCTGTAATTGAACTCTCAAAATTAAGAATCGAAATCAGTGATCTGGATTACTTGTACTGCTCCAGTAGTAACCCATTCGATTCACAACTTCAATTTCAACAAAACTGTTATCGGTTATGGTATCAAATTGAAGGCAATGGGATTTTACAGAATGTGACCCGTAACAGTTTCGGAACTGCCAGACCAGGCCTCCTTGGAATAATGGAAAGGGGGGAACGTCATTCTTATCTTCATCAGAGAGGGAATTTTCAATGTTTTCAAATCCTTTTTTCCTTTCTTCCATCACAAAAGGCAAAATGTTACTGGAATACAGAAATTGAAGGAAAGACAGTTCTTGAAGGAAATGAGCGCCTTTACTTTGAAAACTTATTATTTGATTTGCTATTTGTGATATCAAACAATAAAGAGATCCTGGGACTGGCATCAATATCCAGAATTCTCGAAATTCTGGTAGTTTTATTCAAAAAAGGATTAATAATTATTGACGAAAGTCAATTTCCACGTAACAAGACAAAAAGTCTGGTCGCAAAAGCAAAAAACTTTATGTCCCTTCATTTCAATGATATGTACCATCAGGCACAACTGGAAAAAGAGTGTGGTGTTGACATAAACTATCTGAATGTTATTTTTAAAAGGGAAACCGGAAAAACTCTTTATCAGTATATTACCGATGTAAGAATGGAATTTGCAAAGCATCTTCTTGAAACAACAGATTTATCGGTAGTAACGATAGCCGAACAGGTTGGTTATCCTAATGGCAATTCTTTTACACGTGCGTTTAAGCGTCATGAGCACTGTACTCCTCAGCAGTTCAGGAAAATTGGATCAGGTAAAAAACCCAAATAATTAATACAATAATACTTTGGAGTAATATATGCAGTTTATCGTATGCAAATTTGGAGGCAGTTCAGTTGCTTCCAGTGAACGACTGGAACAGATTGTAAAGATTCTAAAGCTTAATCAGCAACGCAGGTGTGTTGTTTTATCTGCTCCAGGCAAAGAAAATGAAAATGATATAAAGATTACAGATCTTCTAATCGAAATTTCATGTAAAGCATTGAAAAATGAAAAATACTCAATGTTGGTCAATGATTTCAAAAACAGATTTCTGTCTATATATAAACCACTCAAAATACCTGTGTCAAAAATTGAAGAGATTCTTTCAGATCTGGATAAAAGGTTAGAATCACCAAAAGACAATGAATCCAGATTCCGCGACTTTATTGTTGCAACAGGAGAGGATATTAACAGCAGACTGTTTGCCTTATACCTTTGTTCAATTGGTATCAAGGCAACTTATATTAATCCAGCAGATGCAGGAATGATTGTAACATCAGTTTTTGGAGATGCCCAGCCTCTACCTGAGGCATATATGAAGCTTGCATCACTGAAAAAATTATGTTCCGAACAGATAATAGTGCTCCCCGGCTTTTTTGGATATACTGAAAACAATGAGTGTGCTACTTTCAGCAGGGGTGGTTCTGATTTAAGTGGTGCTGTTCTTTCTGGTGCTCTGGATGTTATAGAATACGAAAACTGGACTGATGTTAATGGAATTTTCAGTGCACATCCTAAAATGGTCGACTCCCCCATACAAATACCTGCCCTTACTTATAAAGAAATGCGGGAACTTTCATATATAGGATTTAATGTTTTCCATGAGGAAGCGGTCCGACCGGTGATGCTTAAAAAAATTCCTATTCGTCTTAGAAATACTAATAATATTGCCAATGAAGGTACACTTATTGTCTCTGAACGTCTTCCGATTGAACGGGATGTTATTGGAATTGCATCTGGAGGTGGTTACTGTAGTTTTACTCTTCAGAAGTTTCTTATGAATCGTGAAAAAGGATTTGGGCGGCAACTTCTCGGGATATTCGAAGATATGGGTCTTTCTTACGAACACTGTCCTTCAGGAGTTGACAATATTTCAGTCATTTTAGATCAGAAACAATTAAAACCGGGATCTGTTAATAATATAATCCGTTTTATTAATGATAAACTGCATCCTGACGAAATCAGAACAGAATTTGGTATTGCATTAGTATCTGTTGTTGGAGAAGGACTGGTTCATAAAATAGGTGTTATGGCTCAAGCAGCAACTGCTTTATCAAAATCTGGTATTAATATCAAAATGGTAAATCAAGGCAGTTCAGAAATGAGCATAATATTTGGAATTGATGCCTCGGATGAGAAAAAAGCTGTCAACGCCTTGTATAATGAATTTTTTAAAACTTAGCTTTATCTTTCCATTTAATTAAAATCCGGCATAAATCCTGTTGATTATTTTCTTTTCTTATCGAAAAGATATGGTGATCAGGCGCAGAATTTTTGCGCCTGATTTCAAGATTTTGTGTTTCTTCCGCTTCCAGACGATAATTTACTTCTATATTAAACAGCATGTTTTCACCATGAAATTCTGACGAATAGGTATTTAGTGCCCACTGGATATATTTTGCATTATTCACATGTCCATTAAAGTCCAGGTCACTGTAACATACCTGATATTTATGGCAATAATCTTCTAATTCAATGTGATCGACAGTATTAACATTTTCATTAAAACATTGTTTCATGGGTAAAACCGGTATCTTATCGATAATGCTATCAATCCTTTGGGGACGGTGACTTTTTGCATTTACGATAACCCATTCACTTGAACCTTTAATAATCTTTTGCTTTGCTGAATTAAAGACTTCAAAATCTCTTAATGCAAACAACGACCTTTTACCTCTTG
>Ga0079223_10001605_pt1 | contig 13572 bp, 10 predicted proteins | sample Stecom2011_FD_75072 | JGI IMG/M metagenome (GOLD analysis project Ga0079223, IMG submission 75072) | Agricultural soil microbial communities from Utah to study Nitrogen management - Steer compost 2011 | ecosystem: Environmental > Terrestrial > Soil > Agricultural land | place: USA: Utah... | reverse complement strand
GATATTAGACGGTTATTGTAAAACCTGTTAAAATAAAACTGACCATTATAGAAATCGTTACCTTTGTGCGCATGAAGAAAAATATCAGCAATTTTCCCAACCCTTCTACCTTCCCATTCTTTTATGGCTATTTCATAATTCTCCTTGGTACACTGGGCGTTTGGGCAAGTTTGCCTGGACAAACGGTGGGAGTCTCCACCTTTACCGATCCAGTGAAAAATATATTAGGTCTTTCACGTGATCAGCTGAGCACTGCTTATATGTTAGGGACAATAGGCAGTTCTCTGTTAATAAGTGCTGCCGGTAGATGGTTCGATCGTTTTGGTGCGCGAACAATGGCTACAACGGCAGCTTTGGTTTTGGCTATCTCTCTGTTTATTGCTTCGTTCACTGATCTAATTTCCATTTTTATACAAGCCTCCCTTGGTTGGCATCACTGGATTATCCCTTTCTTGGTAATTACGTTGATGTTTTTTCTTTTTCGTTTTAGTGGTCAGGGTGTACTTACCATGTCGTCACGCAACATGGTGATGAAATGGTTTGAACGACACAGAGGTCGCGCCAATGCCTTCAATGCTTTAAGTGTTTCTTTGGGTTTTTCCATGGCACCCATCCTTATTGATTCTCTTATTATACGATACGATTGGAACGGAGCGTGGAGAATGATGGGTTTTTTTATGCTGGGGATGGCGGCTATTGCGTTTATTTTCTTTAGAGATAATCCAGAAAAATATGGGTTAATTCCTGATGGAAAACCAAAACCACTAAAATCTAAGGCTATTGAGGCAAAGGAGTTGCAAAATTTTGAACCAGGAGAAGCTTTCAAGACCAGAGCATTTTGGGTGGTTGCTTTAATGTTGGCATTCAATTCTTTCTTTTTTACAGGGTTTACTTTTCACGTTGTATCCATATTTGAGAGTGCTGGTTTTGAAAGAGAGATGGCTATCTCTGTGTTTGTGCCTATTTCAATAATATCTGTCACATTTTCATTGACTTTCAATTTTTTATCAGATTATGTAAGGGTCAAATATCTTTTATACATCATGATTTTGGGAGGATTTCTTTCTTCAATAGGGCTGACTGCTTTGGGTGGTGGATGGGGTTTGTACGTAATTGTAGTAGGAATCGGTATCACGGGTGGAATGTTCGCAGTTCTCAACGCCATTGCATGGCCTCGATTGTTCGGAAGAAAATATATAGGAACTATTTCTGGCAAGGGGATGTCGATGATCGTATTTGCAAGCGCTTTGGCACCTATATTATTTAGCTTGTCGCACACCCATTTGGAATCTTACATTGGTGTGGCCTGGCTTTCACTGTCATTCATGATCTTTATAGCTATAGCAGCAATAAAAGTTAGAAACCCAAGATTGTCCTTACCAGATGGGAGTAAAGTAAAATAACTGTTTTATACTATAATGATGTGTTTTTTCACTTCCCTTTTTTGCCAAGATTTCAACAAACTCAACCCTCCGATTTTCATTCAAAAAATTGTTAGACAATAAGAATCTCCCATTGAACTTAACGAAGTGTAAGAGGAGCAGTAAGGGAGTATAGAACAACATTAACCACAAAGTGATCCAAAGAGAACAGCCACGTGAAATTTCCCCGTGGCTGCTCTCTAAAAAAACTAAAAAGATCTGAGTAAAATCATCCTACTTTAAAAGAGTTTCTGTAAATAGATATTTATTCAACCTTTCTTCTATTCTCCAAATCAACCATAATATTTTTCACCTTTTCATCATCCAATCTATAAAAAACCATAAATAGCCCTGATAATAGTGCCCCTATGGCAGGTATATAACTCATCATATACTTAATCCCTTTTATAGACTCTTCGGATTGAATAACATTCGCTTCAAACCCATAGATAGCGAGTAACCATAAGGTGAGTGCACCTCCAATGGTCCAACCCAACTTTTGCGACATACTTGATGCTGAAAATACCAAACCAGTAGCTCGCCTTCCTGTTTTCCACTCTGAGTAATCAGCCGCATCGGCATACATAGACCACAAGAGAGGAAAAATAATACCAGCGCAAAAACTTATGACTGCCTGCAGACCAAAAATTAAAAAGGTCTGATTTTTATCTAAATAGAAAAAGCCAGTACTTAAAACTGCAGCGGCAAACATGGCATATATAAAAGTCTTTCGTTTTCCAAGAGCAGCTGAAACAGGCTTAGCCATAATCACACCCAACATGTTGGTGGCTTGTCCTAAGAAAAGATAGAAAGTACTGTATGCGATAGTCGTCGCTGAAAATATTACAGAGTTTTCAAAATCAATGGTCTCACTGATAAAATATTTGAAATAATAAAGTGCTACCCCATCACGCACGGAGTTAAAAATCAAAGTCATTACGCCAGCCCCCAAAAGAATAAACCAGGGAATATTGTTTAGAAGATTTTTGAAATCAGCTTTCAAACTATTTTGTTGCTCTTTGGGAGGCGTGATTCGTTCACGAGTCCATGAGAAAGTCATAAGAAAAAAACCTATGGCAATAACTCCAATCACAACCATCGTTAATTGATAAGAAGTTGCAACGTCTATTCCACTCTGCTTGAATCCATCCAACAGAGGTTGAAAAATCGCTACCACCAACAAACTTCCTGCAAATGCAAAAACCATACGATAAGAAGCAAAAGCTGTCCTTTCATTAGGATCAGAGGTCATAACCCCCAATAAACTGGCATACGGAACATTGATTGCTGTATAAGCCATCATCATCAATGTGTATGTAACGTAGGCATAAACAATCTTCCCCTTCATGGTTAATTCTGGAGTAGTAAAGAGCAAAACGCCAATAATAGCAAAAGGGACTGCTATCCATAGCAAGTAAGGTCTGAATTTTCCCCACTTGCTCTTGGTGCGATCGCATATAATACCCATTATAGGATCATTGGCTGTATCCCAAATTCGAGTAACTAGGAACATGGTTCCTGCGGCAGCAGCAGGAATCCCAAAAACATCGGTATAAAAAATAGCTAAGTAAAAAGTAAATATCTTCCAAAACATGGACGATGCGGCATCACCAAAACCATAACCGATCTTTTCTCTGAGTTTTACTTTAGTAGTGTTCATTATTTCATAGTTGGTTAAAAGCTCTATTAAGATTTATTTCAGGCGTGAATACACTTCCATGAGGGCTCTGGTATTGTGATACGGACATTTCCAAAAGCCGGCTTTGCCGTCAGATACAATGGGGTTTCCTTCTGCGTTAATTCGTAAATGCCATTCTCCATATTCGTGATCAATTACATTTTGTTGAATATATTTCCAAACTGCTTCCATCTTTTGAAGATAATCTGCATTACCTGAAATTTGCCAAGCTTGTGTAAATCCGACCATCGCTTCAGCCTGAACCCACCAATGACGATCTTTATCAAGCTCATCCGAAGTCAAATCTTTTTCATAAAAAAGAGAGTGATCTGACGCTACACCTTCTTTTATAGTCACATCGGCAATTAAAACAGCTGCGGCTTCCACACGTTTGAGCAACTCTTCATCGGAAAGTAATTCTGCCGCCTCGCACAGCAACCAAGCACCCTCGATATCATGACCATAACTAACAATGTTGGATTGAACCGTCCAATCCATAGCAAAGAAAAGATGTAGGTGCCCTCTCTTTGGATGAATGATTTTATCCAAAAACAACTCAACCAAATTTTTCATCTTCTTAGCCAACAATTCATCAGACCAAACTTTATAAAGATTACTGTACGGCTCAATAATATGGAGATGGGTATTCATGGTTTTGGGCGCATTGGCATCTTTTGCACTCAAACGCATATCCTCAAGAGGTTTCCAGTCTCTTGTAAACGCCTCCAAATACCCATCATTTTTTTCATCAAAACTATACTTTTCAATCAGTCGAAACAGTTTAATAGAAAAATCAAGAGCTTCCTGCTTATTTGTTGCTCTGTAATATTCTGAAAGTCCGTAAATAGCAAATCCCTGCGCATATACCTGTTTTCGACTCTCTAATATTTGACCGTCATGAGTTAGGCTCCAGAAAACACCTCCAAACTCTTTGTCCCAAAAGTATTTTATAAGATATTCATAAGCTCTATGTGCAATCTCTAAATAACGTTCCTCTTTAAGAAAATTATAGGCAGAAGAAAAAGTCCAAAGAATGCGCGTATTTAATACGACTCCTTTTGATGCTTTCTCTATACTTTTGCCAAAGTGATCCACTTCTCCAAAAAAACCGCCATTCTTATGATCTAAAGTATAGTCCATCCAATAGTGAAGAATGTTTTTATACTCAACTAAAAGCTCTTCACGTAAAGATTCCTTATTCACTTTCATACATCAATTTAAATAAACTATCTCTCTATTTCAAGAACTCAAGATTACTGTCTATCAATTTATTAATGTTTTGAACGGATGCAGCAGAACGTAAATTATCCTGTGGCGAATTGATGCAGTAATCCAACAACTGATCAATAGTAGAAACCGCCACATGCATTCTGGTATCTGACGAGGCATAATAGATAAATACTTTGCCATCTTCATCAAGAATCCAACCGTTGGAGAATACCACATTGGAAACATCTCCCACTCTTTCGGATTGTAGAGGAGCAATAAGATGACCCGCTGGTTTGTGAGTAACCACCCAAGGCTTCTCCAAATCTGTCATAAAAAGGTAAAGCGTGTAACGTAACCCAGCGGCAGTATTTCTTACTCCATGTGCAAATTGTAACCATCCTTTTTCTGTGCGAATGGGAGCTGGACCTAGGCCGTTTTTCACTTCGTAAATAGTGTGATAAGTTTTCGCATCTACAATCACCTCTTCCTTTACTTCTGCATTGATAATGGTCTTTGAAAGGCCAAAACCAATGCCACCACCATTTCCTGTGTCAATGAAACCATCTTGCGGGCGCGTATAAAAGGCGTATTGACCCTCGATAAGATGAGGAAATAACACCACATTGCGCTGTTGGCCTGTAGTTGAAATCAGATCGGGCAAACGCTCCCAGTTGATGAGATCTTTGGTGCGTGCAATTCCTGCGGCTGCTATGGCGCTACTGGAGTCTCCTTTAGGAGCATCTGGATCTTTACGTTCGGTACAAAACACACCATATACATATCCATCATCGTGCTGAGTGAGACGCATATCATAAACATTTACATCTGGCTCATTGGTTTCGGGAAGTGTAATAGGACGATCCCAAAAGCGAAAATTATCAATTCCATTGGGACTTTCTGCAATGGCAAAGAATGATTTACGATCATTCCCCTCTACCCTCACCGCTAAAAGATACTTTCCATTCCATTTAATGGCTCCTGCATTAAAGGTGGAATTAAACCCTATGCGTTCCATAAACATTGGATTTGTTTCTGGATTCAAATCATAACGCCAATGAAGAGGAATATGGTCGCGAGTTAAGATAGGATTCTTATATCGTGAATAGATACCATTTACACTAAATAACGCCTCATTTCTAAGTTGCAACAAGTTTTCTTGCGCCAATCTTACCTTATTATACCTTTTTGAAAAAACGTCTTTTTGCATAATTTCTTTCAGTGTTATAAAAAATTTAAATAAAACAGCTGGTACTGAATAATATCTCATTTTCAGGAGTGCAAATTAGAGGGATAAATAATAATTGACAAATACGATTTAATCACTTGCTTATGAGATTTAGCAATTTTAACCTTGAAATAGGATAAAAGAACATCCAATTTTAAAAGCGTATGGTTCGTAAAAAGAAAATAAATATAAAGCACCCAGATAAAACTGATGCTGAAGAACACATTGTGTTTTTCTTAATATTTAGTTTTATTGAGCATATGTAGTAAGTTTATACAAACTGCAAGCTATATCAGATACATATCTAACTTCTAAATAATACATCAGATGGATCGACGAAAGTTTATCACAAAGACAGGAGCTGCAGCGGGTGCAGCACTTTTAGTTAGTCCCGTTATGGCAGCGGGAAAGACCTCAAAACCCAGCAATAAGCGCAAATTTGCTCTGGTGGGAACAGGCATTAGAGGTATGCGGATGTATGGGCAACATCTAATGAAAAATTATGGCCAATATGTTGACATGGTAGGATTGTGTGATACCAATCCAGGGCGACTGAAGTTTGCAGCGGGTTACATTGGTGCGGGTTGCCCAACCTTTACAGATCTTGAGGAGATGATTAAAAAGACAAAACCTGAAGTTCTCATCGTCACCACCGAAGACAGATTTCACCATGAAGTAATCATCAAAGGTATGGAAATGGGGTGCGACATCATCACAGAGAAACCACTGACCATTGATGAAGTAAAAGCGCAAGCTATACTGGATGCCGAGAAGCGTACAGGTAAAAATATTATTGTCACTTTCAACTACAGATATCCACCTTACCGGGCCAAAATAAAAGAGCTTTTGATGTCGGGATTGGTAGGCGATGTTAAAACGGTAGATTTTCATTGGAACATACATCACAGCCACCTAATGTATTACATGCAGCGTTGGCACGGAGAAAGCGATAGAGGCGGAACTTTATGGGTTCATAAATCAACACACCATTTTGATATGGTCAATTGGTTCCTCAATTCAGAACCCCAACAAGTCTTTGCCTATGGCGCATTAGACAGGTTCGGGAAAAAAGGACCATTTAGAGGTGAGAATTGTCGTAATTGCGCATTTACTCAACAGTGCCCTTACTATTGGGATATCAATAAAAATGAGATGCTAAAATCTCTTTATGCCGATAACGAGCACCACGATGGATATATTCGTGACAATTGCGTATTTAGAGAAAAAATCGACATTTTCGACAAACATGCTGCTGTAGTCAAATACATGAATGGGGCCATCCTAAACTATTCGTTAACAGGAGATACTGATTATGACGGATATTGGCTGGCATTTAACGGCACGAAAGGTCGCTTAGAAGCAAGAATTGAAGGATATCCAAGTAAAAGTTTTGCCGAAATGACTTTCACACCTGTTGATAGATACACCAATGAGAAACCTAAAATTTTCCGAACCGAGTATGCTCAGGGAGGTCATTGGGGAGGTGATCCTATTATGCTGGATAAGCTTTTCAAAGATCCCAGCAAGCCAGATCCACTTCATCAACAAGCTACATTAAGAGACGGGGTGATGTCCATATTAATTGGTATTGCAGCTCGAAAAAGTATCGCAGAAGGAAAACCCATAGACATAAAAGGATTGACCTCTTTAGACCCACGTGAATTTGTGGTATAGTAATAATTCCAATTTTTCAATAAAAGCAAAAGGCTGCCAGAATTGACAGCCTTTTGTTTTGCACTCTTTATAATCTGAGTTGATTATCTTTTAATAATAAGTTGTTTAACCACCTCATTCTGTACATGAATGACAATCAGATAGCTACCTGGATTTAAATCACTTAGCTCTATCTGATCCAGACCAACTGAGATCGATTTAAGTAGTTTGCCAGACAAACCATAAACCTCCACCTTTTCCACCCCTTCAGTCGAAGAAAGAGTTAGTATATTAACCACAGGATTAGGATAAATAGAGATTGGTGATGATAATCTATTAGAGCTTATATCAGTTGAAGTTTTCAAATCCAAACTCATATAGTAGAGATTACACGAATCTCCTTTGGTTATTTCGTGCGGGCCAGCTTCCAAATCCACTGTTAAGACTCCGTTTTCTGCAGTATAATTAATACCATCAATTTTGATTTTTCCACCGAAACTTTCATTGAAAATTAGAGTTAAAGTAGCAGTATTAGTTAAAGTGAATGTAATAGAAGTGGATGACTCGATCTTTAAACACTGAGTCAAAGTTAGTCCATCGTAATTTACAGTCCCTTTAGAAGTAGACAAGTTCCCCGATATAGTATAGAACCTACTGTTTGTTCCCGATAGAGTAAAGTTATGAATCTCATCGCCTGGATTGATTTCACCTGGATCATCACCTCCTCCACCTGCTTCACCATCTCCCTGTATGGAAACCAACTCAGTAAGATAAGTAGTAAGTGCTGTTTTCAAAGCACTGTTAACAGCATAGGACTGATCATCCACCGCATTGTTAAAAGTCCACTGAAAATCACCTCCAAACATTCTACCTGCATATTGCATCACATTTGCCTTAGCATCCTCAGGACTGTCGGGAGTGTAGCTATACATGATAGAATTATCGGTATCAAAGTTATTATAAATGTTGCTTCCTTTCTTAGTTATAACGCTTTCGGGAACTTCCTCATTTCTGGTTGTTGCTACATACGCATCAAACTCAACTGTGGAGTTTGTAAATTCGCTATCACCATAAGGAACGAAACGCTGTGCGCCCTCAATATAATTATTGTAGGCTTTAATAATCCCTCCATCTTCACTGGAAAATGTTGGAGAACCATAAAAGATATCCGTTCCTTGCATGGAGATTTCCATGGGGTATTTACAGTTTCTAAAGTAGTTCCCTTCCACAAAAACCGAAGCGGAATTCGTGGCGCCAACACCATATTTTGCAATACCATCGTAGTAGTTGTTATATACATGCGCAGAGTAATAACGAACACGTGGATGTCTTGAATCTGAATGGTCATACCAATTATGGTGATAGGTAATATAAAGTCCTTCTGTAGTTCCTTCGCCCAAGCCCAACAGGTTGGTTTTACCAGTATCCCAGAAATGGTTGTATGAGAGAGTTACATAAGTCGATTTTTTAACATCTAAAGCGCCATCTCCTTTCTGCTGATCACCTGCACTACCCGCATTTCCGTAGAAGAAATCACAATTATGTATCCACACATATTCATTATCTTGTTGTAAACCAATGTTATCACCTTCATCACTGTCACAATTCATAAGTCCAATATTACGAATCTCGATATTGGTGGCATTCTTAATTCTAATTCCCCATCCGTCGGCAACAGCGTCGTCGCCCACCCCTTCTAAAGTGATATAACTGGAGGCATTGTTTTTATTTTCAACAACAACATCACCACTCAACATATAATCCAAATCGGTGATCTGTCCCACAAAACGAACAATCAATGGGCGGTTGTCTCCCCCTTTTTTAAAACCATCTAAAATCTCCTGTAGCCCAATACATGGATTGGCATTGGCTCCAGTAACATTTAAAGAAATGGTATTCTTGGTGTTTTCGGTGATGTATAGAACAACAGCACCAGACTTTGGAGTTCCATCCATTTTGTAGGCCCCAGGAACTCGACCATTGCTAAAAGCAAATCCAGTTCGATCATAACCTTTCACCTCAAAGGGATCGGTTACAATAGCGTCCCCCTCGGCATCAGAAATAACTGGAGCCACTTTAATGGTATATTCACCTGGAGCCATTCCTAACACATCGGCTCTAAAGTAAGTTCCATAAGAACGAATCAACTGATCATCAATCTTCTGATCAACAACGCCTTCTCCGCTATAATAAACATTGTAGCTATCGGCATCCACTTTTGGTGTCCATTTAACGTAAGCGGACTCTAACCATCCTTCTGCCTTTATAATTTCAAATGCTTCTGCTTCCACAACAAATGGAGTCACTAAAGCGGCTATGAAAATCAGTAATTTTTTTATCATTTTAGCTGTTATTTAAAATCGGTAAATGAAGTGTAATAAATTTTAGCAAATTTAAGGTTTCTGCTTAAAAACTGGGTAGTAATTCTATTCATATATAGTAGACAAAATGCTTTATTATCAGCTTTAGATACAATATGATCAAAGTGCTTACCCCTACTATGAAACGAGCCATAAGAGAAATTTCTTTCACAACGGTTAATGATTATTTCGGCGAGTTAAATGTGACAATTAAAAATTATAGAGGTAGGTAGTTACATACTAATTTCAATCATAAATTTCCCAATAATTTTAAGTTGGCTAAAGCCCTATGGGAAAGCAATCAAAGTACCCCTAAAATAAATCTTAGTGCTAATTATGGAGGCTCTAAATAAATACTTCTTATAACTAGGCACGGCATTCATGCCGTGAAATATTGGGTAACGTAAATCGGTTTTAACCGAAACATAAATTTACTAAGTTCTCTCTTGCCGAATTTTTTATAAGGATTAAGCAGGTTCACTTTATTTTTAAAAAAAGCATAAGTCGCTTTAACAATGATATTAATATATGTACTTAGCTACTGACCTCTTAAAAATTAAATAGATCAAAAAGAAGAATGTTCAAACACAGTTTATAAATCAATCTACAAGCAAGAGGATAAAGAATCTCAGTCTGATTATTTTGAAAGCTGCGAAAGAGGCAGCTTAAAAGAAAAAGTAGTACCGCTTATGCCGTCGGAATGAACTTCTATGGTTCCACCTAAAAGTTGCATAATACTGTGACAAATAGAGAGCCCTAAACCCACTCCACTTTTCTTTTCAAGAGATGATTTCTCGATTTGCGTAAATCGATTAAATATAAGTTGGTGGTGCTCCTTAGAAATGCCTGGTCCAGTATCCGATACAAAGAAAAAAATCTCTTTGTCAACTCTGGCGCCTATAACAATTTCTCCTTCATGAGTAACCTTCAGTGCATTATTCAGAAGATTAGAGAAAACTTGGTATAAAAGATGATAATCTGAAACTATTATTGTCTGTTCATCGGCAAGTTCATCCTTTAATACGAGCTTTACATTTGGGTTGATTATTAAAGGTTGATAACTGTTGCATACTTGATGCAGCAACTCTCTCAAATCAAAAGGTGCCAATTCAACTTTAATTGTTCCAGCATCCAGTTTTGACAAGTTCAAAATATTGTTGATAAGATGGAGCAATAAGTCTCCATTATCACGTATGGTTTTTACAAACTGCTTTTTCTCCTCGTCAGAAAACATATCATCTTGAAGAAACTCTGAAAATCCCATAATGGCATGCATAGGCGTCCGAATCTCATGACTCATATTGGCAATAAAGGCCGTCTTCATTCGCTCTGACTCTTCTGCACGCTCCTTAGCTTTTCGAAACTGCTTTTTTCCTAAAATTAACAAGGGAAGTCCCCCAAGATAAAATAGATATGAAACTATAATGATATCAATAAGACGCTGCTTATCACTCGCATATCCATCTATGAGGTAAGGATGTGTGTATTCGATATAGAATAATACTGAAATATTTATAGTATAAAACACTACAATATAAATAGAGAACTTATCACGACTAACAAAGAGAAGAAGTGTGAAAAAAATATGGATAATTAGAAGAGTCCCTCCTTTAGTTCCTCCATTAAAAAACCACAGAAAATTAATAAGAATAAGAGAGAGAAGAAAGAAGATTAAAAAGGGGATGGTAAATTTATTTCTCCAACGAATTAAATAATACCCCAAGAAATAGATGAAAGCGGAAAGTAATAGTATAATAGTTAGTTCATTACCTAAGTTCAAATAGTAATTCCCATAGGCAGAAGCAACACTAATCACTATTACAGCAAACAAAGAGTGCTTCAACAAATGAGACGAGATGTCTCTTGGGGAAACTTCCCAATCAAAAACCTCCCTTATCCTACTTATCACATCTATCTTCATTCGTCCCCAGAAAAGTGTGTTTGAAGATAAGAGTTTTTTATTAAAATAGTTTGTTCTTAAAAACAAATAACACTTACTTGAAAATAAAATTCCCAAAGCTCATACAAGACTAGATTTTTTAGTAAAATTATTTGAGTATGGTTTACCAAAATTACAGCGTATCACACACGAGGGAAACGAAGATAATATTAGACTAGTATTTGAGAACCACGCACCCAAAACACTTGATGACTGGTATAATGCGAATAGAGAGAAAAACAAAGCCAATTAATTAGGTTGACAGAACACTAATTCAATACGTTAATATGTAAATAGATGAACACAAAAATAGAAAAGCGAATTCTATAATTATCATAAAATTTATTACATTTGAAAGCAAGTAAATATAAAACCACTTAGCATTAATAAAATTAGATAAAGAATTAATATTAGAAAGTTATTTTTTTTTATAAAACCTTTAATTAGGTATTATGAAAATAACAAGATTAATAAGTTATAACAATAAAACAATTTATTAATTAATAATTTAAAAATGGACAATTCAACAACAAAATCAAAATGGTATGACAAAACTTGGCTTGTTATACTTCTATGTATCATCTTCTTTCCTGTAGGAATTTATGGTTTATGGAAAAGTCAATCAATCTCTAAGGGGTGGAAAATTGGAATGACAATTTTAATCGCATTAATAGTTATTGCTCAATTTGGAAAAGATGACCAAAGTAGCTCTTCGACTGTTGAGAACTCTTCGTCAAATTCAAATGAACAAACTGAACAAAAGGCTGAAGAACCTAACGGAGTTGGTGTAGGAGAGGTTCTTCATACGAAGTACTTTGATATTACAGTTAACAAAGTAAATATTGACACTAGAGTAAATACTGGAAATGAGTTTGCTGATTTAAAACCTGAACAAGGTATTAGGTATTTGATTATTAACGCTTCATTCAAAAATACCGACAACGAGAGCCGTATGCTAATAGGCGGTTCAGTTTGGATTAACTATAATAATAAAGACTACAAGTTTGACAAATCCGAAACTATTATGCTTGAAGGCTGGGGAATTCTTTTAGACCAAATTAATCCTTTGACTACAAAGACTACCAACTTAGTTTATAAAATACCCGCTGAAGTTAAAGGTGACGCATATTGGCAACCAGGTCGTGCGAAAAAAGACCAAAAAATTCTGTTAGGTAATTTACAATAACAAAGCAGACATAAAAAACGTATCGCCTTATTTGTTAAAGTGATACGCTTTTGTTTTATGGCACAAATAGGAAAACAGGGTGCAAATTCACTATGATATTTTGCAGAATCGGACACCATAAAAAGAAAGAGTAGAGTTTGAAATAATTCTTTTTGTTCATTCAGCTTTTAAACTCAACAGCACTGCAAATATTTCGAGCTACATAGTTTAATCTCCAAAGGATAACGACAATTTATTATAGCGGAGTATTCCGTGTTAGGGTTTTCTTACTTTGTTTCAAATTCAATTGAATCATAATTGAAGTTGGTTAATGTGTTTAAAATCTCATTAAATCCCTTTTTCCTGTTGTCACCTATCATTCCGCAGTTGCACGCTTCCATAGGCACTTGTCCGCCGTATGGGTTAGATAATTCTATATTACCCCTTATTACAAGAGTACACTCTTCACCTTTTTGTCTAGCAAAAGCTAGAATTTTGATAACTCCTACTCCGCTAGCTTTGTAACTTTTAAATTCGGTAGAAAAGTTTAATAGGTCTTTGTCTATTTTTTCAATTGCAAATCCAAAGTCTTGCAAATGTTTTGCATACTCAACTAAAAAATCAGTCGCATTGCACTTTTGTTTTAAAACAATTGTATTTGTTTTTTTAGGCGGTTGGAAATTATGTGTTTGCCCAAATGATAAAACAGAACTGAATAATAATAAAAATAAGATAACTGTAATTTTAATATTCGTTTTCATAGGTTTAGTTTTTGGTATTATGTAGAACTATATTTTTTAACTAAAGTACTAATATCTTCTAATATAAAACTGTTTTTTTTCTTTATAAAAAGAGCTAGTTTAATATATACCTTTTTGATAAAACAACCACAATTGAAGCTATACACAATTTACTTGTTCAT
>Ga0079223_10001604_pt1 | contig 13572 bp, 13 predicted proteins | sample Stecom2011_FD_75072 | JGI IMG/M metagenome (GOLD analysis project Ga0079223, IMG submission 75072) | Agricultural soil microbial communities from Utah to study Nitrogen management - Steer compost 2011 | ecosystem: Environmental > Terrestrial > Soil > Agricultural land | place: USA: Utah... | reverse complement strand
TGAGCTCGATTGGGTATATACCCCCGGCAGAAGCTGAGGCAAACTTCTACCAGCAACAATCCGGTCAGACCATGGCGGCCTGACTTAAACGAAATGGCCTCCATAAAACCCGGTACGATTCAACTCCCCCCTGGCACCTCATTACCACGCGCTCTGGCATATGCCGCTGTCCATTGGCGTGGGCGACTTCAGCTTTTCCCAGTCGCTGCATTTCTGGATCAATGATGCACTCATGACGGTGTTCTTCCTGGTGGTCGGCATGGAAGTCCGCCGCGAGATCCATGAAGGCTCGCTGAGCAATCTGCGCCAGGCCGTTCTGCCCGTCGCCGCTGCTGCCGGCGGCGTGATCTTGCCGGCCTTGCTCTACCTGAGCCTGAATATGGATGACATCCGGCAGCACGGATGGGCCGTGCCGACCGCCACCGATATTGCCTTTGCGGTTGGCTTGTTGGCCCTGCTGGGCCGTTCCATTCCAGCCAACGTACGGGTATTTCTGCTGGCGCTGGCGATCATCGATGACATTGTCGCGGTGCTCATCATCGCCCTGTTCTACTCCGGCGGCCTGGATTACAGCGGCTTCGCCATAGCCGGGCTGGGGCTGCTGATGGTTCTGGCGCTGCAGCGAATGGGCATCGGTACCGCCTACGCCTACATCATCCCCGGTGTGGTGCTCTGGGTCGGGCTATTGAAGACCGGTGCCCATCCCACGCTGGCCGGTGTGGCGCTGGGTTTGCTGACGCCGGTAATCCCGATACGGATGCGTGAACGGCCGCTGGACATGCTGGCGCGAATCGCCGGGGAGCTGACCGGCCGCGCCTCATCGGCCGGCAATGATATGGAGCATATGAGCGCGCATCTGCGCGAGCTGCACCTGGCTCAGCGGGAACTGCTGCCACCGGTGGTGCGCATGCAATCGATCCTGCACCCCTGGGTCGCGTTCGGCATCATGCCACTGTTCGCGCTGGCCAATGCCGGCATCAGCGTGGACGGCATCGATCTGTCCCTGGGCGGCGCCCAATGGGTCGCGGCAGGGGTCATGTTCGCCCTGGTCGTCGGCAAACCGGTGGGTATCGTCGGGGTCACCTGGCTGCTGGTGCGACTGCGCTGGTGCGCGCTGCCGCCGGGCGTGACCTGGGGCGGCATCTGGCTGATCGGATTGCTGGCCGGCGTGGGCTTCACCATGTCCATGTTCATCGCCATGCTCGCCTTCACCGATGCCAACCTGCTCGGCGCTGCCAAGCTGGGTGTGCTATTGGGTTCGGTGACTGCTGCGGCGCTGGGAATGATCTGGGGCACATGCTATGCCCGCCGACTGCGCGCCGCCAACAATACTGCCCATGCTGAAGAGGCTCTGCCAGCACGATCCCACTGATTGTCATCCGCGCCCCGACAGCCGGGGCGCGGTCCACTCAACGAAAGCGGTATCAGCTGCCCGGACGGCCATGCACTTCGGCAAAGAAGTAGTCCTTCCAGTCCTTCGGCTCATTACGCAGGATGCCCAGCTGATGCATCTTCTGGGCGTAGACGAAGGTACGCTGCGGCGTAATGGTGAACTCCACCTCCGGGTCCTGCAGGATCCGCTTGAGGAAGTCCCGATCCAGGCGGGAGTTCTGCTGGCGAATATAGATTTCCACCGCCTCGTCCGGATTGCTTTTTACAAAGGCTTCGGCCTCTTCCAGCGCCCGGTAGAACGCGCGGTAGGTTTTCGGATTCTGGTCGTGGAATTTCTCGGTGGTATACAGCACGTTCATGGTACCCGGGCCGCCAAGCACATCATAGGAGCTGAGCAGTTTGCGCACGTCGGGGTTTTCCAGCGCCTGATACTGGAACGGCGCCGAAGAAAAGTGTGCGGTCACTTCCGAGCGCCCGGTCAGCAGCGCGGTGGTGGCGTCCGGGTGCGGCAGGCTGATGGAAATATCATCGAAACGCTTGAAGTGTTCATTGCCATAGCGCTCGGCCGCGGCAATCTGCAGTGTGCGCGGCTGAAAGCCGACCACCGCAGAGGGCACAGCGATGCGATCGTTCGGCGAAAAGTCATCCAGCGACTGGATTCGCGGGTTATTGGTCAACAGAAAGCTGGGGATCGAACCCAGCGCGGCGATGCCCTTGATGTTCTGGCGGTTATAGGTGCGGTCCCACAGTCCCAGCATGGGCGGCGCCCCCGCAGTGACCACATCCAGCGCCCCCGCCAGCAGCGCCTCGTTCATGGCCGCGGCGCCGGAGATCTGCCGCCACTCGACGTCGATGTCGATGCCCTCTTCCTTGCCATGCTTTTCGATCAGTTGCTGTTCGCGGGCCACATCCAACAGCAGATAAGTGATGCCAAATTGCTGCGCCACGCGCAGGGTACCTTCAGCCTGGGCAATGGCAGAAGACAACAGCAGCCCCGCCAGCAGACTGACGCCAGTCAGTTTTTTCACGTTCATGAGAGTCCTCGGATTAATCATTCGATGTTTCAGAAATCATGATCCAGTGGTCCAGTCTCATGGGTTCTGAGGCGCTATTGCGCCTCAGTTATCGCGGTCTACGGCAAAATTGGACCAGGCCTGACGGGTCGGCATGATCTCCAGGCGGTTGATGTTGATATGGTCCGGCAGTGTCGCCACATAGAAGATCTGCTCGGCGATATCTTCCGCTGTGAGCGGCGTGGTACCGCGGTACAACCGGTCTGACGCCGCCTGGTCACCGCCGGTGCGCACCAGCGTGAACTCGGTTTCGGCCATGCCGGGAGCAATATCCGTCACCCGCACGCCCTTGTCGTTCAGGTCACAGCGCAGGTTGTAGCTGAACTGCTGAACGAAGGCTTTGCTGGCGCCGTAAACGTGGCTGCCCGGGTAAGGCCACTGGCCGGCCACCGAACCCAGGTTGATGATGCTGGCGCCCGCGCCCGTGGCGATCAATGTCGGCAACAAGGCGTGGGTGACATTGACCAGCCCCTTGATGTTGGTATCGATCATGGTATGCCAATCCCCCAGATCGACCTGATCGGCCTTCTGCGGCGCCAGGGCTAGGCCGGCGTTATTGACAAGCGACTTCACCTGGCGGAAGGCGTCCGGCAGCTCGGCGACGACCTGCCGTACCGCCTGTTCGTCGCGCACGTCCAGCGCAGCCACATGAACCGGCACACTGGCGCTTAATTCGTCCTGCAGTGCCAGCAGCCGCTCCAGGCGACGCCCGGTCAACACCAGGGACCAACCAGCAGCGGCGAAGCGACGGGCACTGGCGCGGCCGAATCCGGATGTGGCGCCGGTAATGAAAACGATATTGCTCATGGATCTATCCTGCTTCAGGTTTAACGTTGCATGCCCCAGCGCTTGATGGTGATGCGCTCCAGGCCATTGAAAATCAGACTTTCTACCAGCAGACCGATGATGATCACCACCGTCAGCCCGGCAAAAACATTGTCGGTATAGAGCTCATTGCGGTTCTGGTAGATATACCACCCCAAGCCGCCCTGACTTGAGGTGGCGCCGAATACCAGCTCGGCGGCGATCAGCGTGCGCCAGGCGAAGGCCCAGCTGACCTTGAGACCCGACAGGATCGCGGGCAGCGCCGCCGGCACCAGAATCAGCGCGACAAAGCGCACGCCCTTGAGCCCATAGTTACGCCCTGCCATGCGCTGGGTCTCCGAGACCCCCATGAATCCCGAATAGGTGTTCAATGCCAGCGGCCAGAGCACCGAATGCACCAGGACGAAGATCAGGCTGCCCTCGCCAAGACCGAACCAGAGCAGCGCCAGCGGCAGCAGCGCAATGGCCGGCAGCGGGTTGAGCATGGAGGTCAGGGTTGATAGCAGATCGCGACCCAGCTGGGTCGAGACGGCCAGGGTAGTCAGACCGAAGGCCAGCACAATGCCAATCATATAGCCTTGAATCAAGAGCTTCAGCGAGGCCGCAGACTTGATCAGTAACTCACCACTGACCAGGCCGTTGTACAGCGCCTGGGCGGTTTGCATAGCCCCGGGCAGCAGCAGGTCATTGGCCTGATAGCGGGCTACCAGCTCCCAGATGACAGCCAGTACGACAAGGATGATGCCCTTGCGCAGCCAGCCATATTGCCAGAGGCGCGCGGCCAATGGCAGAGAACGTTCCACCGGTCTTTCGGTGAACGGCGCCAGGTCGATTTCGTAGTCCGGGCGCGATACAGTTCTAATGGTCATGAGTTTCTCAGTACGACAGTGAAACATCCTGAAAACGCAGCTCAGGCTGGGTATCAGGTGCCTGCTCATTGAACAACAAGCGGTGAATGCGCTGGGCGGTCTGCTGAAAGGCCACGCTGCCAGAGCTGGTCAGATCGAACTGTTCACTGTTGATCTCTGCGCGAACCCGGCCGGGATGCGGCGACAGCAGCAGAATGCGATTGCCCACGATCAACGCCTCCTCGATGGAGTGGGTCACGAACAGCAGGGTGAACTGGACGTCCTTCCACAGCGCCAGCAACTCCTCCTGCATCTTGCGCCGGGTCAGCGCATCCAGCGCAGCGAAGGGCTCATCCATCAACAGGATTTTCGGCTGCATGGCCAATGCCCGGGCAATCGCCACCCGCGCCTTCATGCCTCCGGACAGGGTATGCGGATAGGCGTCGGCAAAGCCGCCCAGCCCCACCTTGTTGATATACAGCAGCGCCCGAGCCTCGGCTTCTGCGCGGGATGCACTGCGGGAAGCCAGCAGCGGAAACATCACGTTCTGCTTGACGGTCTTCCAGGGCAGAAGCTGATCGAATTCCTGAAATACCACGATCCGGTCAGCACCCGGCCCCTGCACCGGCTGTCCGGCCAGTTGTATTGTCCCCTCCTGCGGCTCGAGAAAGCCCGCCACAGCTTTGAGCAGGGTCGATTTACCGCAGCCTGACGGGCCCAGCAGAATAAACCGGTCTGCCGGGTCTACCACAAAACTGACCTGATGGGTCGCCCGCACAACGCGCTGGGCCGTCCGGTATTCCAGACTGACACCGTCAACCGCCAGCAACGCCGGGGGCTGCGCCGCGAGGTTGTCCGGCAACGAGGCTCGAATGGGTGCGTTCATACCAGTTCCTTGCTTAGAAGGGGACATCGCCCTGGATGGTGGTGCGGTGCATGCGGCGACGCAGATGGCTGGGGCAACCGGTGGCCAGATGGATCAGGGCGCGGTTGTCCCAGAACACCAGATCATTGCTCTGCCATTGATGGCGATAGATGAATTCAGGACGGGCGCTGTGAGCGTATAACTCCTGCAGCAGGTCCCGGCTTTCATCCGCCGGCAAGCCAAGAATATGGGTGGTGAAGTTTTCGTTGACGAACAGGCCCTTGCGCCCGGTTTCCGGATGCGTGCGCACCACCGGATGAATGGCTGGCTTCACCTCGGCAATCTGCTCGGGCGTCAGGGTGGGACGGCGAATGCCGGCGAATACCTCATCATCGTAACGGGCCAGGTAAGAATGTGCGGCGCGCTGGCCCGCCAGAGTCTGCTTCACCTCCTGGGACAACGCTTCGTAAGCGGCCTGCTGAGAGGCAAACAAGGTATCACCGCCCTCGGCCGGTAGTTCCTGCGCATGGAGCATCGACCCCAGACTGGGGATTTCCTTGTAGGACAGGTCCGAATGCCAGTATTTACCGGCGTCGGCCAGGCCAACCGGTTCGCCGTTTTCCACAATGTTGGAAATGATGAAGATTTCAGGGTGGTTGGCCAGCAGGAACTGGCGCAGAACGTGGATCTGCAATTCGCCGAACCGGCGGCTGAAGGCAATGTGCTGCTCAGGTGTCAGCTGCTGATCACGGAATACCAGGACGCCATAATCGAGATGGGCCTGATGCACACGGGCAAAATCAGCCGGATTGAGAGGTCTGGCAAGATCAATGCCGACAACCTCGGCTCCGACCACGGCATCAAAGGGACGTATTTCAAATGTCTGCGCGGCAATATCTGCAGCGGCTGAGGCAACAACAGCGTGCATTGGGTTCGCTCCTGGCGAAATAACCGGATTTCCCAGGGCACATTGAGTCGCAACAGTGCCCTGACACTGGATGCGCGGCTCAATGGTTGACCTATAAGTACGCTGCAGGCGCCACTATAGACTTATAACAATAAGATCTGAAATTAAATTTTGTTATATCCATATTCCCCCATTTGCAGGTAGGTGCCTGGTCCACCCTCCAGACACCCGTCCTCTCTCTTCTAATGGAGCGGCAAGATGGCGATATCCTCGCTGTCCACACGCTTGGGAATCAGCTTCTCCTCGAAATAAGCATCGATAATGTTCTGCTGCTCGGCCAGCAGGGCGCGGTCCATCGGCTCGGGCACCAGGGTGCGGCGCTTGAGAGCCATGGCTATCGCTGCCGGATCGATATTGCCCCACAGCGGGGACAGCTTGGCCGCTGCCTCTTCCGGGTTGGCCTTGGCCCAGCGACCGGCTTCTTCCAGTGCCTCGAAGGCCGCTTGTATTACCTCAGGGTGCGCCTCGGCAAACCTGTCGGTGGCCATATAGAAACGGTTGTAGGACAGTAGCCCCTCGCCATCGACTATGACCCGCGCCTGGTTCTTGTACTCCTCGACCGACAGGAAGGGATCCCAGGTGGACCAGGCATCGACCGCACCGCTGCTGAAGGCCGCCGCCCCCTCAGACGCCTCCAGATAAATCGGCTGAATATCCCTCAGCGTCATGCCAGCTGACTTGAGTGCCGCGACCAGCAGATAGTGGCTACCCGAACCCCGGCTGACCGCCACCTTCTTACCGCGCAGATCGGCAATCGTGCTGATAGACGAACCTGCGGGCACGATCACCGCCTCGGCATTGGGGCTGTGCTTTTCCGTGGCGTAATACACCAGCGGCGCACCAGCCGCCTGGGTAAACACGGCAAAGGCATCGGCTACGTCGGCATGCAGGTCCAGCGCCCCGCTGTTGAGTGAACTCAGCAGGCTGCTGTTGAATTCATGCCAACTGACCTTGAACCCCAAGGGTGCGAGCTTCTGGTCCAGGGCACCGTTTTCCTTGAGTATCTGCCACAGGGTCGAAGAGCGCTGGTAGCTGATCTTCACGCTTTCCAGCGCCAGCACCGAGGTATTCACCAGCAGCGCCAAGGCGGCGGTCAGGAACAACTTCATCGTTGTTTTCATCATGCCAATTCCTTCAAGCCAAGATGTCCACGCAGGGTGGAATGTTCATAAGCGGTACGCAGGTAGCCACGCCTTTGCAGAATGGGGACCACCGACTCGGTGAATTCGGCGAACGTCCCCGGGAGATACGCCGGCGAGATGACGTAACCGTCGCAGGCATCCTGATCGAGCCAGTCAATCAGTTGCTGCGCCACGCCTTCGGCGGTACCCACCAGTTGCGGCACGCGGATGGAAGCGGCCATCACGGCGCCGTATTCCTCCAGGCTGACGTTGTGCTCCAGCCGCAGCTTCTGCGCCACCACATCGGGCGTGCCGGACTGCGCAGCGACTTCATGCAGCCGCATATCGAGGGGGAACTGGGTGAAGTCGAAGTTCGACTGGGTCGACAGGGTAATAAGTCCCAGCTCAGGGTTGGCCAGAGCATTATGCTCATCACGCTTTCTGATCGCTTCGGCCTCGCTTCCACCAATGAAAGGCATGACCGCCGTCAGTATCTTGCACTCCCCCGGGTCACGGCCGAACCCACGCATCTGCCGGTGGATGTCCTGACGGAACTCAAGCATCCGCTCCAACCGGCTGTTGATACTGAAAATCACCTCCGCCCAGCGCGCCCCGAATTGCCGGCCACGACCCGAGGCACCCGCCTGGATCAATACCGGCTGGCCTTGTGGCACCCGGGGAATATTGAGCGGCCCTTCACAGTCGAAATATTTCCCCTCGTGCTTGAACGCATCTATCTTGCCGGGGTTCGCCAGTATCCCGTTGATCCTGTCCAGCACCAGCGCGTCCGGCTGCCAGCTGTTCCACAGCTTGAGCACCAGTTCGACAAACTCATCAGCCCGTGCGTAGCGCTGGTCGTGGGGCAGATGGTGAGTATGGCCGAACAAGCGCGCCTCACTGTCATTCATCGAGGTAACGATATTCCATGCACTGCGCCCCTTGGAAAGGTGGTCCAGGGACGCTATCGCCCGCGCGACATGGGGCGGCTGGTAATAGGTGGTCGAGCGCGTCAGCCCCAGGCCGATGCGCTTGGTATGCCCTGCCAGCAGACTCAGGATGGGCAGCGGATCCAGGCGCGTGGCGTCCTGCGAACCCAGCTCAAATGAGCGCGCGCGTGACTGCCCGGCTTGATCGCCCACCGCCAGGCGATCGGCAAAAAACAGTAGATCAAAACAACCATCTTCGAGCGTCCTGGCAATCTCGATGTAGTAATCGGGATCGAGAAAGTGGCTCCGGGTTTGCGGATGACGCCAGACTGCGTGGCTATGTACCACAGGACCGGAAAGCATGAACCCGGCTAATGCCATTTGTTTGGGCATGGATCTGTTCCTCAGCAACTAGAGTGCGCGGTCGAACAAGGGGGTAACGTCATAACGCTGCTTGAGCAGTTTGGCGTCATAGAGAAAATCGGCGGTAGCCTGGGCATCGCTGATAATTACCGGCGAAATGCGGAAAACCTGAATGGCGTCGCGCCTGAACCATGACTGGGCAATCTCGGGAGCAGATTGATTAGCCTGAGCCCAGGCAAGCGCGTACTCGTCGATATGGGTACGACTCCACTCCCGTGCGCGAGTGAGGCGCTCGATAAAATCGTTGATAATGGCGCTTTTCTGCGCCAGGGCCGGCTCGTAAGCCACTACATATGTCGGCGCACTCATTAACCCCTTGGCGTTACGAATCAAGGTATTACCTTCTCGTTCCTGCAGGGAGACATAGGGCTCCCACGTACCAAACGCGTCAATCTCGCCTCGGCTCAAGGCGATACTTGCCTCGGCTGGCAGCAAGTACTTGTAAGTGACCTTTTCCCGTGCGAGACCTGCTTCATCCAGCGCCTTGTACATCATCTGCTGGCTCCAGGAGCCGTTCCAGATAGCGACTGTCTTACCTTCAAGATCCGCCACAGATTGAATGCCCGCCCGGGCTACTATGCCGACGCCATCGAGGCTGGTTTGCGTACTCGCCACCACTTTGACTGGCGCCCCATTGGCCGCCAGGCTGATGACCGGGGTATCCCCCACGATGCCGATATCCAGGGCTCCGCTGGCAACAGCCGAGGCCACGGGCGAGCCGGTGTTGAAACGTTTGAAGTCGATACTATAGGGAAGATCGTCCAACTCCCCGGAAAGCTCGAGAACAATACGATTGGAAAAGAACTGATCGCCCACTGTTAAAGTCAGTGGCTGCTTGGCCATTACCGCCCCGCCATGCAGTGTAAGAGCGGCCAAGCCCAGCAGGCTCAGCCATGTTCGTGCTGTCATCAAGTGCACCCCACAGAATCAATGGAATCGACCATCTGTAGGTATGCAGTCTGGTAACGAAGAAGTATTGGTTGATCGCCAAGGCAGGCGTTATTAAAACGTATCGAAATATCGCTAGCAACACTAATATCTTTAAAGAATATACATAGAGCCGGGTACGGTTATTTCGTTAGTGTCTTTTCGTATTAAAGGTTAACTGCACTTTAGGATAGGGTGACCTGACCAGACCTCTGGACCTGATAGCACATCATTCATTACGCCCTGCGCCCCTCAAGCGCGGGCCCAGCAAGGTCAGATTCATGTCCAAGCCTGATTTAGATATCTGGGGTACAGCCCCTACCGCCCGCTATGAAAAGCTGGCGGCGCCCTTTCGCCCGCTCTTTGAGCAAATCACCGCGCAAGCCGCAGAGGCTGATGGCGCTCGCAGTAGTCCCATCCAGTTCATCCAGCAATTGAACATCCTGGGGCTGCCACGTTGGCGCTTGCCGGTCAGCTTTGGCGGCCATGGCGCCACACTGGTCGAGCTCTTCACCCTACTCACCGAGTTATCTGCGGCAGACTCAAACATTACCCAGGCACTGCGCGGGCATTTTGGGTTTTGCGAAGACGTGCTCGCCTCGAAGAATCGCGTCTGGCGGGACAAGTGGCTGGATAAACTCAGCGAGGGCATCCTGTTTTCCCCCGGTATTACCGAAGTGGGCAATCAGACCCGTGGCGAGTTTGAAACACGCATCCAGCGAGCTGCAGACGGATCGCTGCGTATCAGCGGGAAAAAATTCTATACCACCGGCGCGCTGTACAGCGACTTTATCAACACCACCGGTACCGGTGAGGACGGAGCGCTTTATACCGCGACAGTGTCCCTCAAAGCGGAAGGGGTACAGATCCGGGATGATTGGGATGGCTTCGGCCAACGTTTAACCGCCAGCGGCACCTGCATTTTCGATAACGTCCTGGTGGACGATGAATTGCGGCCTGCCGAGCAACGTTTTGCCTACGGACAATCATTCTTCCAGCTGTACCATCTCAGTACATTAGCGGGGATCGCGCGCCGCGCCGCGTTAAGCGCAGCCGAGGAGCTGCGCCAGCGGGCCAGGACTTTTTCCACCGGCAATGCCGATGTCGCCGGCCAGGACGTGCAACTGTTGCAAGTCATCGGCGAAGTGGCGAGCCAGGCCTATACCGCCCAGGCCGTCACCCAGCACGCTGCGCAGCGTGTAGAGCGCACGGCTCAATACGTGATTGCCCATGAACAGCTACTCACCCAGGAAGATCGGGCGGTAGCGCAGGCTGAGCTGGAAGTGTGCCTGGCGGTCAACCCGGTAGTGGATGCCACGCTGACCGCCACCACCGGGCTGTTCGATGCCCTGGGTGCCAGCGCCACCGCGCGCAACAAGGCGCTGGACAGGCTTTGGCGCAACGCACGTACATTGGCCAACCACAACCCCCGCGTATATAAATCGCGCATCATCGGTAACTACCTGGTCAACGATGAACTGCCGCCGTCGCAGTGGCGGGTGGGTGTCGCCAAAGCGGCAGATGGCCCGTCCGATAGGCCTGCGGCATGACACCGAACTAGCGGATGACCTCCATCCTGACGTTCAGCAGGCCAGCGGAGGTGTCACCGATACTGGCGAAGGCAGAGCGGGACAGGTCGATAACCCGGCCACGGACAAAGGGTCCCCGGTCATTGATGCGCACCACCACACTCTTGCCGTTGCGCACATTGGTCACCCTGACCTGCGAGCCGAAGGGTAGCGTCCGGTGTGCTGCGGTGTTCCGGCCGATCTTGTACAGCTCGCCACTGGCGGTCTTCCTGTTCTGGAAGCGGTCGGCGTAGAACGACGCCTTTCCTGTCTCCGTATGTCCGACCCAGTTGCCGCCATGGCCAGACCGATAGATGCTGCTGCAGCCGGCCATCGCGGCCAGGACCGTGAGCAGGACCAGCGTCCTGATAGTTGATTGCATTGAATACCTTCCAAAGTCATTGCCTCATCAGTTGACCTCAATTGCGATGAGGTCAGCTGTCGTGGTCAACTGACACCGAACGTTGCGTTAAGTTTTCGTCCGCAGCATTCGGTTACTGGTAGCCATGCTCAGTAGCTGCGGTAAGGCAGGAATTTGCCCGACAATACCACCTGCACCCGGTCACCCTTCGGGTCAGCCTGCCGCTGGATATCCATGGAGAAGTCAATCGCGCTCATGATCCCGTCGCCAAATTCTTCATGGATGAGTTCCTTGATGGTCGTGCCATATACACTGACGATCTCGTACCAGCGATAGATCAACGGGGCGGTTGGTACCGCGCTGGGCAGCGACCCTTTATAGGGAACGATCTGCAGCCAGGCGACAGCTTCGTCCGGCAACTCGAACAGTTGGCCGAGGGCCTCGGCCTGCGTCTTGTCGAAGGTCATCTGCCCCAGACAGCCCGCCGTCACGAACTCCTTGGACAGACCCACGGCTTCCGCCGCCTGTTGCCACTGCAGGCCCTTGCGAACCTTGGCAGCGATGATGAGACGGGTTACTTCTTCTCGGCTTGAGATCATGCAGTGTTCCTCATTGTCGCGGCATCAAAAAGAATGAATGGCTGGTGTGCTACTCGGTGAACTCGGCGAAATCCGACTTACGAATCATCGAATTGATGCCCTTGGTCTTGTCGACCACCTGGGATACCTGAAAGTCAGTGGCCGCGCTGAGGTAGGCGTAGGCGACGGTTTCATCAATACCGTATTGCTCGACCAGGAAGCGAATGGCTTCGCGGGTGGACTTCTTCATGGCCTCATCCAGATCCTCGTCCAGGCCGAGGGTGATCCAGAAGTCCTCGTTTTCACCCATCGGCTGGGAGAGCTGTTTGCCGGGAATATCACTGGCTCCGCTTTTCAGCAGTGTCAGGCGGAAGGTAGCCCGGGCCGAACCTTCCAGCGCCGTCAGGGCAACCTCGCCATCGCCCTGCACGAAGTGGCTGTCGCCGGTGTAGAACAGCGCTCCTGGGACCGCAACGGGGTAATAGGCGGTCGCACCTGCACCCAGGTCATTCACATCCACATTGCCCCCGTAGTGTGCGGGCGGCACGGAGTGGACCGGCTGATCGGTGTCGGCCGCAACGCCCATGATGCCCATGAAGGGTTGCAAGGGAAATTTGATCTTCCGGCCGTCACCGCCATCCAGCACGCCGACGTAGCCATCCGCTGTCTGTTCGATCGGTGTGAATATCGACAGGTTGCCGTACCGCTCGGGATGCGCGGCGCTGGCATCGGCCTGGGCTGCGGTCTTCGGGTACTCACCGGGCAACGCACCTTTACCGTGCCGGTTGGAAATCACCCCATAGGGCACACGCGGCTCGACCGCCAGGATCTCCACCTTGAGCACGTCGCCCGGCTCGGCGCCTTCGATGGCCACCGGGCCGGTGACCACATGCGGGCCATCCTTGATGAAATCGTGGGCACGATCGGAGGCGGTCAAGGCAATGGCCTCGGCCAGGACATGCTCGTGCTTGACACCATGGGAGCCGAAATACGCAGCAGCGTCCCGTCCCTGATCCTCCAACAGCCCCTCATGGGACACCGTGTCGAAGGTGACCACGCTGCCGGACGGCACGCTCAATACCGGCTTGGCGGTACGGTTCGGCAGATATCCCCAAGTCACGTTATCCAGGGACGATGGTACGTAGAAATTACCCGCATATTCGCCTTGTTCTAGCTGAGTTGCAGTGGGAGCAAGCTGCTCGAGAATAACGAAGGATTCCCGGGTATCGGCGTGGATGGCTACGGTCACGGGGAGTAACGCGACGGGCAGGTAGCGAGAGAAAGCGTGGCGACGGGCAGGCATGGTAGGTCCTCGTTGAATGGATCAACCGGACCCGAGCAATATCTGTGCCGTCTCGCCAGAGCCCCAGTTGCGGGCTTCCATGCGCTGATTGGTGCGCAAATATGGCGCAGCGCCTCGAATAGATGCGCCGATTGCATACATCGGGGGAGGGGTGACCCTCAATCCCGTCTGAGTTCACTCCCCTGACCGACACGCTCCCGACCGATTGAAGGACCAGATGAGTGCAATCGCAACAAGCTATTTCCCTAGCGAAGCGCGCTGCGCCAATCTACCGCCAACATCGGACGTCGGCCACGGACTGTGCCCTGCGTTGCAGTCTCATCCTGAAGCAGGCTGCTTTTGTATGACACAGAAGCCCTGATTTCGCCGTAACTTAAAGGTAATCCATGAAAACC
>Ga0079223_10001602_pt1 | contig 13575 bp, 8 predicted proteins | sample Stecom2011_FD_75072 | JGI IMG/M metagenome (GOLD analysis project Ga0079223, IMG submission 75072) | Agricultural soil microbial communities from Utah to study Nitrogen management - Steer compost 2011 | ecosystem: Environmental > Terrestrial > Soil > Agricultural land | place: USA: Utah... | reverse complement strand
TTTGTACCACCTTGAAAAAGCTATTTATTACAACCCGAAACTCAAAATAGGTATGTTTATATCCAATCGTAAAACGAACAAACCCTAAACATTGTTACGCCCTGAAAGGACAGCTCATCTTTTAAATCTTAATCCATAAAAATAAAAATCATCCCTTTTTATAAGTGATAAGACTTTTCCTTATTTCTTTCGTAAATTTGCACAAATTCATTCATTATGCAATTCGAATTAACACGGGAATATCTAGACGAAATCAGAGAAATGATTGCAGAGAACAATTCTGCTTTTATTGAAGACGTCATACATTTACATCCCGCCGATATTGCTGAAATTATTGATGAATTAGACAATGACGAGGCAAAATTTATCTACGCGCTTTTAAACCATGACCTTCAGGGTGATGTTTTATGGAACTGGAAGACGATGTCCGTCAGCGCTTTGTTGAAACATTCAATATTGACCAGTTAGCACAGCAACTAGAGAATTTAGATTCCGATGATGCGGTAGATATTCTTGGAGAAATGTCAATTGTTAAACAATTGGAAGTCATTTCGAAAATGGATAGCGAAAATGCTTCTGAGTTAGTTGATCTTTTGAACTACGATGAAGATACTGCTGGGGGTTTAATGCAAACAGAGTTTATTCGTGTAAAATTAGACTGGCCGATTAACCGTTGTGTTATTGAACTTCGAAGACAAGCAGAAGAGGTGGATAAAGTACACACCATTTATGTTGTAGATAATGATGATAAACTTGTAGGCTTACTTTCTCTTAGGGCTTTGCTCGTTGCAAATGCAAAGGACTTAGTCAAAGATGTTTACAAGAATAAGAACATGGTTTATGTATACACCAACGAAGATGCTGAAGAGGTGGCAAGAATAATGGATAAGTACGATTTGGTTTCTGTTCCTGTTCTTGATCTCCAAAAGAAATTAGTCGGTAGAATTACAATTGATGATATCGTTGATGTAATTCGTGAGGAAGCAGATAAAGATTTTCAAATGGCTTCGGGGATTTCTGAAAGTGTAGAATACAACGCGAGTATTTGGAAAATGTCGCGAGCACGGCTTCCTTGGTTAATGATTGGATTAATGGGTGGAGTTTTAGGTTCTCAGGTGATTGGAAACTTTGAAACACAAATTGGAAAAATTCCTTCCTTGGCCTTTTTTATTCCTTTAGTTGCCGCGATGGGGGGTAATGTTGGTGTACAATCAAGTGCAATTGTAGTGCAATCAATTGCTAATGGAACCAATCAATTCAGTAGTATTTTTGCTAGGGTAAAAAGAGAAGCTGGACTCGGCTTGTTAAATGGTGTAATTTGTAGTTCGTTTATATTTTTAATCACTTGGTTGTTACAAGATATTAAATTAAAAATTTCAGTAAGTATCGCATTATTTATTGTCATAGTGTTTGCAGCGATATTCGGTACGCTAATCCCACTTGCTTTGCACAAATACAAGATTGACCCAGCAGTTGCCACCGGGCCCTTTATCACCACACTCAATGATGTTGTGGGACTCTTTATCTACTTCGCTGTAGGAATGTTGGTGTTTGGATTGTAGATTCCTTATCTTTGGTTTAAAGTTTGTTAATCAATAAAGCAAATTACACGACTATGAAATTAAAAACTACTTATCTATTATTAGGTCTTATCATTGTGTCTTGTGGTGGAAAGAAAATCGCAATAGAAAACACACAAAACATTGAATTAAAATACGACAAAAACAAAGTCTTAAACTACGGAGACTCTCTTCATATTGAGTTTTTTATCGTGCAAGCATCTCAAGAACGCATCAATGTTTCCTCTAGTCATCAACTTAAGATCTATGGCGAAGGTTTAAGTTATGACCGAAGGAGCAACTACCTTTATATTGATCAAAAGCCTTTTGAAAAAGACATCGATAATTTACCTTTCACAACTGTGGTGAAAAGTCAAGGTGATTCTATTTCTTTTAACCATCACTTAAAACTTGATTTTTCTGGCCCATTACTTATCAATCTTTCTGGGGAGGATGGAGATAAAGGTCGAAACCGTATGGCAAGGTTAAGACCTGTATTATTGGACAGTGGAAAAGAGGGCAAAGATGGACACGATGGTTTTCATGGTAAAGATGCTACCTCATTAAAGGTTCATATATGGAAAGCCAAAGACATGTATTATGCACGTGTAAGCCACACAACATCAGACACTGTATACTACTATCAATCAAGCAATAAAAACAATATGATTATTCAAGCTGCTGGAGGAAATGGTGGTATTGGAGGGAATGGTGGTGATGGAAGTCGTGGTAAAAACGGAAAAATATCTGATGGCAGTACGCGTCAACCAGGAAATGGTGGGAATGGTGGGAATGGCGGGAATGGCGGGAACGGTGGGAATGGCGGGAACGTTGAAGTTATCGTGCATCCAAATGCCGTTGATGTTTTACCTACTCTTGTTGTGGAAAACCATGGTGGTGCTGCAGGAAACCCTGGTGAAGCTGGGAAGGCTGGGAAGGCTGGGAGGCTAGCATCTGGACAAGAGCCAGCAATTGACGGGGAAAATGGAATAGCAGGTCGAAAAGGACAGTTTGGAAAAAATGGATCTCAACCTATTATAAAAGTTGAAGAGTTTAATTTTAACAATTGGTAATCAAATTCAAGCATTCATTTTGTTCTACTGAGTAGGAAAATGAATGCTTGATAATAAGTTATCTTCCAGGCGAAAACGACGAACCAGATTTGGTTCCTTCTATTATCTGAATTCCGTTTTTGTACTCCATTTCTTTAACGACTTTACCCGTTTTATCGAAAATCTTTGCTTTTCCATCTTTTAATCCTTTCTTATAGTTTACTTCTGAGATAATTTGATTCCCTCTGAACTCAAAAGTTTGCATTTTACCATGGAGTTCTCCATTTTTATAGTTTGTAATTACAGCTGGTAAAAGTCCGCCTTTATGGTAAGTTGTCCATTTTCCATGCTTCACCCCTTTTTTGTATTTTCCTTCTTGTGTTTTAGAGAAATCTTTCTGAGAATAAGTAATTGATTGTCCATGCTTCTCAGATTTACGATTCACCCTGTTTTTCATAGGACCGTATTTCGTTTTTGATTTTTCTTCGAGCACTTTATAGTTCGTTATATCGCTTGGCTGTCCGTTCTTGAAGTACTCTGTCCATTCTCCAGATTTTTGTCCCATATCGTAGCTTCCTTTCGACAATGGCGTACCGTTTGAATAAAAAGAAAGCCATTCACCGTTGAGTTTTCCTTTGCTAAAATCTGATTGGTTTTTTAACTGCCCATTTTCCCAGTAATTCTTCCAAGTTCCAACCTCTAGGTCATTTTTATAGTCCCCTTCCATTAACACTTTACCGTTTTCATACCAAGTGGTCCAATTCCCATTTTTTAAATCATTTTCGAAGTGACCGACTTTAAATTTCTTCCCGTTTTTATAATAGTAAGTCCATTTATCGTCCTTTTTACCTTCTTTGTATTTTGCACGGTAAGAAAGTTTACCTGAAGGGTAATTGTAAATCCAAGCACCATGTTGTAAGTCGTTTTTGAAATTCCCTTGCATGTCAATCACTCCAGAGTTGGTGTACCAAGTCCACTCCCCTGTTTTTTGTCCAGCTTCAAATTGACCTTTTACATTCACTTCTCCATTATCGAAATAATAGATATAATTACCATCTAGACTTCCTGCTTTATAGTGTGTAATCTTCTCTATATCTCCAGTATAGTAATAGTATTCCCATTTTCCGTCAGGTTTATTTTCTACAAATGAGCCTTTCATCAAGTAATATCCATGAACAGAAGCTTCTTCAAAAACACCATGGCGCAGTCCATCTTTATAGTTGTACCAGGATTTTAAACGACCATTGGTATAATATTCCGCGATTTCACCATTTCCGTTTTTCAAAGTTTGTGTATGCAGTGTGTCAGCAGCATAAAACTCCCAAGCATAAGAAATACTGTCTACCACCTCTTCTACTAATTTTAAAGCTCCATCACGATAGAAATAACGCCAAAATCCAGTTGGATCACCTTGATGATAATAACCCACTTCACTGGTATCACCGTTAACATGGAAGGCAACATATAAACTGTCTTGAAGATCATTATCAAAATAACCAATGTTTTTTACTCGGTTCTTCCCATAATATGTTTTAACCTCACCGTCTAACTTGTTTCTGTGGTAATTTCTTTCTTCTACAATAACTCCTTCTTCATTAAAGAAAGTCCATTTCCCTTGTCTCTCAGTTGTTTCACCTAGTTCATCCACATAGAAATAACCTTGACTTTCAATCTTTGATTTATTGATGGGGTCAAAATAGAAGATTTGTCTCTTCGATTGATTCTTATTTTTTTCTTTATTGTTTTGACTGTAACCGTTAAAAGCGAATACCAGTACAAACGTGAAAAGGATACTTTTATACATAGTGTTGAATATAATCATATTGTTATAACGAGATATTTAAAATTGTTACACCTTATCTTAACCACATCACAATACTGTTGATTACCAAGAAAACTCCAAAACCCATTAAAATAGAACCTGTAATTCGGTTAAGGGAGCGTAAAAGTTTAACGGTAATGAAAGGTCGAAGTTTTTTGGCTCCAAAAATCTTCAATACATCAATTGTGAAAAAGGTAAATAAGATCATAATGAGGTAAATAAACATTTCAAAGCCAGATAATGGATCAGCTGTTCCTGAATGTCCTAAGGCCATCACCGAAAACCAATAAAATATCACCAATGGATTAGCCAGATTCAAGAACAATCCTTTAAGAAACAGAATCCAATAGTCTTTAGACTCAGTAATCTGTCCCCGTGTTTTCTTAACTTCAATTTTGCCTACTTTTTTAAAGAAAGTTATGTAACCATAGACCAGAAAAAGTGTTCCTCCAATGGCGCGAATTAAAGCATTATCGCCTCCACGCGAAAGTTCTTCTACCTGTTGAATAAAAACATAAGCGATAATGATATAAATAATATCACTAATTAAAACACCAGCATCGAATGCTAGGGCGGCACGGATACCTTTTTTAATACTCGTTTCTAAAAGCACAAAAAATGCAGGTCCTAGCATTACACTAAGAATGAGTCCTGTAACAACGGCTTTTAGAAGTAGTTGAATCACGTTTCTATCTAGTTAATCATTAAGCTTTAACACTGCCAAGAATGCTTCCTGTGGAACTTCTACTCTTCCCACTTGACGCATTCGTTTTTTTCCTTCTTTTTGTTTTTCTAACAATTTTCTTTTCCTTGAAATATCACCACCATGACACTTAGCGGTAACATCTTTACGTAAGGCTTTAATTGTTTCACGCGCAATTACTTTTGCCCCAATACTTGCTTGAATTGGAATTTCAAATTGCTGACGTGGAATTAATTCTTTTAACTTGATGCATATTTTTTTTCCTAAATCAAATGCATTGCTTCGGTGAACTAATGCTGAAAGTGCATCCACTTGTTCATGATTCAACAACACATCTAATTTCACTAAATCTGATTGTTGATACCCAATTGGGTGATAATCAAACGAAGCATATCCTCTAGAAACAGATTTTAAACGGTCATAAAAATCAAATACAATCTCTGCCATCGGCATGTTGAAAGATATTTCAACCCTGTCTTGTGTCAAATAAACCTGATTTTGCAATTCTCCTCTTTTTTCAACACATAAGTTCATAACCTGACCAATATATTCTGATTTGGTAATTACTTGCGCTTTAATATAAGGTTCTTCAATAAATTCAATTGTTGACGGATCTGGTAAATCAGATGGGTTGTTCACAACTAACTTCTTGTCTGGTTCTTTTCTGGTATAACAATAGTAAGAAACGTTAGGTACTGTAGTGATTACAGTCATATTAAACTCTCTCTCTAATCGCTCTTGGATAATCTCCATGTGAAGCATTCCTAGAAATCCACAACGGAAACCAAATCCTAATGCAGCGGAAGATTCGGGTTCAAAAACCAAAGATGAATCATTCAATTGTAGTTTTTCCATTGAATAACGCAATTCTTCATAATCATCTGTATCAACTGGATAAATACCCGCAAATACCATTGGTTTAACATCCTCGAATCCTTTTACAGCCTCTGTACATGGATTATCAAAAGAGGTAATGGTTTCACCTACTTTTACCTCCTTGGCTTGCTTGATGCCAGAAATAATATATCCAACATCTCCAGTGTTTACTTCTTTTCTAGGTTGTGGAGTCATTTTTAAAATTCCAATCTCATCTGCAAAATAAGATGCGCCAGTATTTAAAAACAATATTTTCTGACCTTTCTTAATTGAACCATTCATTACTCTGAAGTAAGCGATGATCCCTCTAAACGGGTTGAAAACAGAGTCAAAAACCATCGCTTGCAAAGGTCCATCTGGATCACCCTTTGGAGCTGGTACACGACTTAAAATTGCTTCTAATATTTTATCTACTCCTAATCCAGTTTTTCCTGATGCAGGAATAACATCTGATGGATCACATCCAATTAATTCAACGATTTGATCGGTTACTTCTTCAGGTTCTGCACCTGGTAAGTCCATTTTATTTAAAATTGGAATGATTTCTAGGTCATGCTCAAGCGCTAAGTATAAATTAGATATTGTTTGTGCTTCAATTCCTTGAGCTGCATCAACAATTAATAGAGCTCCTTCACAAGCTGCAATAGAACGAGAAACTTCGTATGAAAAATCAACGTGACCTGGAGTGTCAATTAAATTTAAAATATAATGCTCACCGTTCACCTCATAATTCATTTGAATCGCATGACTCTTAATTGTAATCCCGCGTTCACGTTCAATATCCATATCATCAAGTGCTTGACTTTGCATGTCTCGGTCTGAAATAGTACCGGTTGCTTGTAATAATCTATCGGCTAAAGTACTTTTGCCGTGGTCAATGTGTGCGATGATGCAGAAATTACGAATATTCTTCATGTATGAACTTTTATTACTCGAGTTTTAATTTTATTGGATAAGAGTAATCTAATGTGCGAAAATAATGGATTTAAGTCAGTTTTCAATCTATTTTGCAGCAAGATTGCCAAATGAATTGCTATAAGTTGAATAAACGGAAGAAGAAATGAGGAAAACGGAATAAAAAAGGCCTAAAAAGTAATTGGAGATAAAGGCGGGCGCCCTTATCTCCAATCAAACACTACTACTTATGAAACCTAACAGTACAAATATAAGTAATTTTTATGTTTTAAAACACTTACCTAGGTATTTAATCTTAAATAAATGTTAATTTTTTATTTTTTAAATAAGCCTGAGACCATTTAAAAGAATAATCGTCCATTAATCCATTCTGGATCCAAGCTTGCCCCGATTGATTCATAGAACTTTAGAGCGGGTTCATTCCAGTCTAATACTTGCCAATCCATCCGTTTAACTTCTAATGTTTTGGCTTCATCCACTAATCGTTGAAAGAGCAATCGGCCTATCCCACCTCTTCTGAATTCAGGTTGAATGTAGAGGTCTTCCAAATACAAACATCTTCCTCGCCACGTAGAATAAGAAATATAATACAAAGCAATTCCTCGGATGGTTCCCTCTATTTCATAAACAAAACAATAACAAATTTTATCATCAAATAAGTCGATGGCTAATTGTTCTGGGGTATTTATGACTTCGTTTGGGGCTTTTTCAAAAAGTGCTAATTCATGAACTAAACCCATAATTTGGTGTTCATCTCCTCGTTTAGCCCTACGAATGTTTTGTGTTTCTTTAGTTCCCATCTTCCATTTATAATCCTCCTAAATTAAACCTTAAGCGAATTCCAGAAGAGATATTTCCTGTTACATATGAAGTTGCAATAACTGGATTGTTCAATTGTTGATCGTAATATAAAGAGATGGTTAAATTCTTTCCAATTAAATAATCTGCACTTGAGCGAATAGAGAAAACACGTTGTCCTGCTGTTGCCTGGGTTGTATTCTCTACCACTTTTCGAATTACCGTTAAGTTCTCCCGAATCGATAAATCAATTCTAATGTTCAAATCTGAAGGTTTTAACTTCGTTCCTTGGAAAGAAAGTGGAAGCCTAAACTTAGTGAATTTATACCCCGTTCCAAAGACATACTCTGTCCCAACCATTTCTGTTAACTGATTGTTGGCTAAAGAAAGAGACGCTGAACGTTCCTTACTGAATTCAAACTTCGTTAAGAGACCATTGCCCCCTACTTTCCATGTGGCATCAAATCCAAATAAAGGAGAAAAACGCTCAGAAATAGTGATGTTTTGAACTTGCTGATTGGCAATAAAGTTGTTGTTGATGTCTCTGGCAGTTAAATTACCATCGGCATCTTGCTGCGAATTCAGATTTGTTTGCATTCCTCCAACCGTTACTGAAGATGTATAACCATGTCTTAAGGTGAAGTTTTGAACAAATTTCTTAAAGAAAGCAAACTTGGTTAGCCCATTATATGATATCTGCCAGTTTGGTAAAGGAATATTACGCAATGGAGAAATTGTCTTGCTGGTGGCTTTTCTACCTGAATAGGTCGTTAAGAACGCACCTATAATTACATCTTGATGACTTGGACTATAACCATCGTAATATCCAGCGCTATCAGATGTACTGTATGGGTTTCCTTCACCCAGAATAGTTGATATTTCACTTCGTTTACTGCGCAAGTCATCGAAAGATTGTGAGCGGTATTCTTTGTCTAATGTTTCAAAGGCTGAACGAATGGAAATTGTAGAATAAGTTACAGTTGTACTTTTGAATCTACTTTGACTTTCAAATGTTTGAAGACTGTCTGAAAATCTATAAAATTCTGAAGAACTTTCTGTATAATTTCGGTTCATTGTTAAATCGATTTTCAAATCCTTAATCGGTTCTAAACTTGCTCTCAAATTATAGTTTTGAGCATGCATCACGGTGTGTTGTGTGTTTAACCCACTTGTATCTACAATAAATCCTCTATCTCCTAAATACGGTGCAAATTCAAAGTCATTTTGACGACCAAATACATCTCTTTGCTGTTGACCTAATGCAAATCCACGCATCGATCCATCTGCAAAAGTATTTCCATTCATACCAAAGAGTTGTACTTCTTCATTAAACCCAGGCAACAATATCCCATCATTTTGACTATATGTTCCTGAAATGGTGCGCACACTCATTAATGCTCGGGCAAAGAATCCTGTTACAGGATGATAAGGTTTACCAAATTTCTCTTGGTTTCTTTCCTCACGTTCTTCGCTTTCAGCTATTCGTTCATTTTGATTTTCTAACCTTGGTTCCTTATTATCTAATTTACGTTCAACTTTATTAAGTTCTTTTTGATGTTCAACGAGTTCCTCTGGACTTAGTTTATCAACTTTTACTTTATCAAGTTCAGCTTTCTTTTGTTCTAATTCCTTAACTTTTTTGGATAACTTACTGTTGTTATTCGTTTTACTTCCAGTTGACCCGCCTTTATTTACATTACCTATAGATCGGCGCATTGCTGTTCTTCCTCCTCTTCCATCTTCAATAATTTTCTTTAAGAAATCAGATTTTCTATAAAGGGTCAGCATATTCATTTGTGCAGTAGTATTGATTGTTCTACTGTTTTGGATGGTGTTTCCAAAGGTTTCTTGACCTAAATTCGGACGTGTCCATTCGTAAGAACCAGAATATCGGATGTTTGAGTTAATAAAATCTAATGCTGGAATCTTATTAAAAGGAATATTGTAGGAAATGTTATAGGTATGATCGTAACGCATTGTTTTTCCTAATGTACGCAACTGAGTTCTTACTGAGTCTTGAAACTCTCTATACAGATCTGGACTTTCATTTCTATCCACTTGTCCTTCTGGCTCATCAATAATTGAACTGTTATTGGATCCAAAATCAAATTTTAAATTTCTTGTTAAATCATACTTAAAATTGAAATTTCTATTCCAAACGAAGTTTTTAAGATAGATTGGTTGGAACTCAAAACTTGTGTTCGGAATATTGTTCTTAATCTGTCTTTCGTTGTAATTTCTAATTAAGTTATTCTTTACACTTATGTTCTTTGGTCCTAAATAAAGATTTGAAGAACGCACCAAATCCCACCATCTCGATTTACGCATAAACTTCACGTCTTTAAATGGCTCCCAAAGTGTTGGTGATCCATTATAAACATAGTTTACACCCCCTTTCCAGATCTTGGTTCTATCATAGTTTGTGCTAAAGTCGCGGTGCAAATCTTCACTGTAAGCAAAGTTAAGTGAGAAGTTACTAATGTCCCAAATTTGTGCATCAGAGCCTGGCTTTCTTTGGCGACGAACATTCGTAAAGTTAAATGACTTTCTTTCATTAAAATCTTGACTTTCTTTCATTCTTTCACGACGCTCGGATGCATCATAGGAAGAAAGTTCAATATCAGGATTGTAAGGATCGAATCGAGGGTTAATTGTTCCTACAGAATAGGTGTACAAAAATGGAATATCAATCTTTGCTCTTTCTCCCAACAATTGTCCTACTTGAACATTTGCAGAAACATCTAAATTCAATCGGGTATCGCGCTGACGTTCTGCAACTCGACTGTCAATACTTCCCCAGTTTAATCCACTGTATGCACCAGCAACTTGAATGTTTGCAAAATCGGCTATTTTTAATTGTGCTTGTGCTAATGCAGCAGAACCTCCTTCGTTTTGGAATTCTGTTAAACGCAATTCATTCACCCAAACTTCAACACATTTTGACAAACCATCATCAGGTTTCCAAGGATGATTTGCATTTTGAGCTGGGTTTCGCACACCAATCATAATGGTTTTAACATCAGTTAGATTTGGATTCCCTTTGATTTTAATCATCCGTTTTGGATGACTCGTATTGTTATTGTCAGATTTACCCGGTTGATGATCTGTCGCTTTAGCAAATTCAATATTGTATGCTGCTCCAGATCCCGGCTGTTCTAGCGCATTATTTCTTTCTTTTTTTAATGCAATTAATTCTTCAAAAACAATACGTAAATTATTTTCTTCTGGCCAGATATCCGTTTCACTTGTTGCTGACCAAGGCGTGACTTTCATTGGGACTTCATATTCATAATAGTTTTCCTTAAAGTCAGTTCCTAGGCGGACAAACACAGTAACATCATTATCTGCAAGTGGTTTAGTGGGCTCTACTGCCTCAGCATGAAGGAACATTTCCAGGTTTTTATACATGATCATGTCCATTCCAACATTCTTGGTGGCCGCACGTGCATCACCGTCTTTCAAATCACATACTTCTATGGTCATTGATTGTTCATTCAATTGTCTTTGGAATTGCTGAGAAGGGTCAACCTCTCTTAAAATACCTGGTGGAATTACATACTTAATCGGCTCTCGTTGATCGTGTTCCTCAACGTTAACAGCACCAATATCAAAACTTGTTAAATCTGGATCAGTTTGAAAACCGTCAGTTGGTTGTGTCAAACTTTCCCTGAATTTTCTCCATTCACTTCGTACAAGTTCTAGTTTTGCAAAACGCAATGTTGTTGTTTCTTCAAATGAACGCATGAACATTCGCATAAAACGAATAGATCGGAAATCTGAGATTCCATTTACTGCTCTTTCAGGGTTTCTAATTGGAATTCTGAACTGATACCATTTATAGTTTTTATTTCCTTCACTATATTCTCTCGTATTGATGATATAGTTCTTTCCTACTGCTAAATCATTTTTTTGAAGAGAAACTTTATATTGATAATAACTTTCTGTTTCACTTAGGTTATTGTCTCGGTTCACATCCTCCATGTCAGGAGAGTTTGTAGCTTGTGTATTATAACCTTGACTGTTTATTTTTGCTGACATTTCAGGAGTTGGAGAGTTCCCTTCATGACCATTCCAATATTTATACCTTTGAGCAATTCCTATTTTTTGTTGATCATATCTATCATCACGGTAATAAGTATAATTATCACTTGAAACGTCTGCCAATAATTTATCTTTCACGGCTTGCGAAAGTGTACCGTTGTTTTGAACCCAATTCACATAGTTTGTAAACGCTAATCGTTCTTTATCATCATCATAACCATCCAAACCAACATCTTGTTGAGCACGTGTTTCTGGATCGTTGTCAAAGGCGTTTACAACTACTTGTTGTGTTGAAACCCTTGCCCAATTCGTTAAATCAGTGTTTTCTGTATTAGAATATTCTCGAGGCAGTCCGTTTTCAAAACTTTTTCTCGAATCTGGAAGAACATCTTCAGATAAATTACCTAAGTTAAAGTATAAATCTCCCCCCGTATGATTGGTGTTTGGGTCTTGTGCTTCTTGGTCAGCATTAAACGGGTCTAACATCCAAAACTGAATATACTCTACGTTGGTTTCTTCAAAGTTTGTAGTTGTTAGTGAACGCATAACCCCGGCCCATCTGTCTTGAGGATTAATAAACTCACCATTTGCATCAACAGTATTTGTAGTGTCATAGTTATACATCCCTCTTTCCTTAGGATAATAAGTCATGTCAAAAGTAGGAAGGTTGGTGATTTCACCAAATGCAGGGTCATTATTTGGAAACAATTGCGCCTTATTTACATACGCCACATTCATATTTTCCTTTTGTGATGGATCTTCCGCTAAATGTTGTGGTGTTGTTGCACTGTTTGTATGGAATGTTGAATAATCTATAACATACCACGATAAATGAGAACGCTTAAATCCTGCCGCTAAATTATCCTTCAACGAAGCCTCTGGGAACATATCTGTTTGTCCTTGGGGTATTGAAGCAATCTTCCATGATGTGAAGTTTTTTAAATCAATTGTAGATTGACTTCCTTCAAAATCATCTACATATGAAATTCCATCTTTCGAAATTGCACGAGGAGTTCCAGGAATCAAATGAGCCGCTTCAGCATTTAAAGTAAGCGTTGACATTTGTTTGGTTGAAATTGTAGGAATAAAGTTGATCAGTTTGGTAAGGAATGGAATGTCTTTTCTATAAGATAAATTCATTCCTACAATGTTGTTTTTAAATGGCTCATCACCGATATCAACTTTCTGTGTAATCGGTTTTTCAGTCATTCTCATCCACGTTGCTCCCACATTAAAGTCGGGATTAATCATGTAGTTCAAATGTGTTCCCATTAAAGATTTATTTTGGAAACCGAATACTGAATTACTTTCGATCGCGATCTTAATGTCAGCATTCGACTCTAAAACAGCACTGTTTAATATTTTTACGCGACCTAAGTTATAATCTACGGTAAAATCACTTCCTTCTTGTAAGCGGATTCCACCTGCAGTAACCACTACAGATCCTTCAGGTACGTTTAAAGCATTCAATGGAATCTCATCACTCACTGATGATTCATATTTACCTACGAAATAAAATCTATTCTTCTTTGGGATTTGTTGTGCGGCAATTTTTGTTGAATCATACAACTCCTTAAACGCTACATCACCTGCAATTTGAGGTAACCCAGCACCAATCATTTCTTTTTTAATGGTTTCACCAAAAGGTTCAATTGTACTGAAATAAATTCGTCCATTTCGGGTATTAATTGTCCCTCCATTGGTGGCTCTGTTTCCTTCAAAGGTGATGGGCATAAAGTCAAAAACACCATCTTTTTGGGCTCGGTTATTTTGATTCATTCTGTCCATTCCTACAACTTCAATTACTTG
>Ga0079223_10001601_pt1 | contig 13576 bp, 11 predicted proteins | sample Stecom2011_FD_75072 | JGI IMG/M metagenome (GOLD analysis project Ga0079223, IMG submission 75072) | Agricultural soil microbial communities from Utah to study Nitrogen management - Steer compost 2011 | ecosystem: Environmental > Terrestrial > Soil > Agricultural land | place: USA: Utah... | reverse complement strand
TAAGCACCATGACGTACCTAAAGATCGTGTGGGTATGGGTAGCCAAGTAACATTTCGCATTGACGATGCTGAAAAGGAATTTACTAAAACACTTTGCTTCCCGCATGAATTAAAAGATCATCAAGATGGCATTTCTATATTTGCGCCAATTGGCAGTGCTTTAATTGGCTTAGCCATGGGGCAAGTTATCAGCTGGCCAGGTACCCGTGGTGAACAACAAGTAAAAATTATTGCTGTTACTCCTAACAGTTCGGAGAATGGGGTCGGTTAAGACCCCATGAGAATTCTTTCATACCTTGCTAGTTATAAATGTCGCTCGTGCCGACTTTCGCACTGTTTGCTGCCTGTTTCATAACACTTTACCAGCCTAAATTCGCCTACTAAATATACTACCTAATACTTTGGTGCCATTGTTTTTGCCGCCACCATTGCTACCCTTATAGGGTGGAAGCTACTTATGCCTTATTATAGCTAAATAGCTAAGGCGACACAAAGTGTCGTGCCAGCTAGCTATGATTTTATAAGTATAAAAAGATAGTGTTCACCAAATAGGAGTAATACATAATGAAACAACTTGGATCGTTTCTAGCCTATGAATCGAGTAGATCAGCTTTACCAGACAGCTTAATTCATGCTTATGCCACAATTGACTTCCCTATACGCCTTGAACGCGGTTCAGCGGTGATTAATATAGGTGAACAATGTTTGGCGTTAGACCAATACTTACTCGCCAAGGGGGAAGAAACAGCGGTTATTCTTTCCGCTTCTAACCCTTTAAGCCAAAGCATTGATGATAACCTGGTGTTCCTCGGTGAAACCTATGAAGGTGCCTTGCAATTGGCTACTAAATACGAGCAGAGTGCGTTTGTATGGTACGTACTTTCAAGTAGAGCTAAATTAGTTGTGGTGGAGTAAGCGTATGTCGAATTCGTTTTTATTCGCCTATGGCAGCTTAAAAAGAAACTTGCATAACCACCACTATTTATCGGGTGCTCAATATATTGGAGGCTTTCATACCGACTCGCCATTTGTATTGGTGGCGAGGCCAAGTTACCCGTACTTACTCAAGCCCTCACAGTTGCAAAATGTACCTGCCCTGCAAGTAAGCGGAGAGTGCTATTTAGTGAACTCCAAGGTGCTGGCGCAAACTGACGACATAGAAGCCAATGATGTGTTTTATCAACGTGAAGAAATATCTATTCGCTCCCATGCCACAGGGGAGTTGCAGCAAGCATGGGCATACTTTCTCATCGACAGCCAATACGCACTTACTCAAGGCAACGAAAAGCCTTCAGAAGGAGAAGTAGTTATAGAAACAAATCGATATATTTGGCGCGCCTCATAATAAGGCTATAGGATTGTTTTTATTACAGTTAGTAACACTTGCCTAACATACTTGTTGTTGTAGTATAGAAAGATAGCTTCCACACCTTTCTCAGACAAAAATAATGAGTGAAAATAAAAACGAGAACAGAACCAACCAGCACACCCATTCTTTCCTTGATATTTCCAGGGCGATAATTAAGTTCGCCCCGCGTTTGCCGCAGTTTATTCGAGCGAATATTAAGCTAGCTAGAGCGAAGCCACATACACATGCTTCGCCTGGCGCTATTTTTGAACAACAGGCCACGGCACAACCGGAAGCACTATTTCTTCGCTTTGAAGAAGAGCAGTACACCTATGGCGAATTTAACCTTTGGGTAAACCGCCTTGCCCATACCCTAAAAGCACAAGGTATAAAGAAGGGCGATTGCGTTGGCGTTATGTTAGAAAACAGGCCTGCGCTAATAGCATTAGTGTTGGCGGTAAATAAAATTGGCGCCATTGCCGGTATGCTGAACCATAAGCAAAAAGAAGGTGTGTTAGCCCATAGTTTAAACTTAATTAACCCACAGTTACTGGTAGTGGGTGAGGAGTGTGTGCCGGCAATGTCATCGGCGTGGCCTTATATTACCGATTGGGATATAACAGCTTTGGCCCACTTTTATATTCCAGACAACCTGCCTTGTGAGCCTACATTACTTACCAACTACACCAACCTAGTGCAGTTAAGTAGCTCGGCCCCTGACCATAACCCCGCGGAAACAGGCAATATGACGTTGGCCGACGAGTGCTACTATGTGTTCACTTCCGGTACAACGGGCCTACCCAAAGCGGCACCCATGACTAATTTACGATGGTATAAGGCAGGCATTGGTTTTGGCAAAATGTCTATGGGCTTGAAGTCGAGTGATACCTTGTATTGCTGTTTACCACTTTACCATAACACTGCGTTAGCAATAGGTTTAAGTTGTGTGCTTTCTACTGGAGCCTCAATGGCGTTAGCGCGCCGGTTTAGTGTTACGAACTTTTGGCCTGATATACGTAATTATGGCGCCACAGGATTCGTTTATATTGGTGAAATATGCCGCTATTTGCTTAATATTCCCGAGCAGCAGAACGATAAAGAGCATGGTATTCGAGTAATGGTAGGTAACGGGCTGCGGGCTGAAATATGGGACGAATTTCAACAACGTTTCGGCATATCAAGAATTTGTGAACTCTACGGTGCCAGTGAAGGCAATATTGGTTTTGTGAATGCGTTTAATTTAAAACGTACGGTAGGCTTTTCACCAATGAAGTTTCGCGTGGTAAGTTTTGACGTTGATAACGAAGTGCCTTTGGTAGATGAACAAGGGCACATGCAGCAAGTACGTAAAGGCGAAATCGGTTTGTTATTAAGCGAAGTTTCTAAGAAGGCACCTTTCGATGGTTATACCAAAAAGGAAACAAATGAAGACAAACTGCTGCGAAACGTATTTAAAACGGGAGACTGTTGGTTTAATACCGGCGATTTAGTTCGTGTACAAGGCTATCGGCATGTGGCTTTTGTTGATCGAGTGGGTGACACCTTTCGCTGGAAAGCCGAAAACGTAGCAACCACTGAAGTAGAAGCTGAAATACATTCATTCAAAGATATTGTTGAAGCGGTAGTTTATGGCGTTAAGGTGCCTAATACCGATGGCCGCGCAGGCATGGCTTCTCTTATTCTCGAGCAAGGGCGGCGCTTTAATCCAACCGAGTTTTATCAACATATAAAGCGAAAGTTGCCAGACTACGCCGTGCCTCTTTTTGTTCGCCTGCGCGATTATCATGAAACCACAACTACTTTTAAAGTAAAGAAAGCCGACCTTAAAAAAGAAGGGTTTTGGCCGTCGCAAGCAGAAGACACTATTTATGTATTGCTTGATCGCAGCTTAGGCTACGAGCCTTTAAATGAGCATATACTGGCAGACATTGAAGCAGGAAACATACGCTTTTAACTCAGGAGTACCAGCAATGACACATATTGAAGCACACCGCTCTCACCGTGCCGGTTGGTTACGAGCTTCGGTACTAGGTGCGAATGACGGCATCGTTTCCACTGCTAGTTTGGTTATTGGTGTAGCAGCAGCGGGCGCAACGCAAGAAAGTGTTTTACTCGCTGGCGTTGCGGGAGTTGCTGCTGGTGCATTGTCTATGGCTGCGGGTGAATATGTTTCGGTTAGTTCTCAGGCAGACACTGAGCAAGCCGACTTAGCCATGGAAGCACAGTCGTTACGTGATCATCCTGAAAGTGAACTAAACGAGTTAACGCAAATTTATATTGAGCGAGGCTTGCAGCCTGAACTTGCCAAAGAAGTTGCAGAAAAACTTACTGAGCACGACGCCTTAGGCGCTCACATGCGCGACGATATAGGCATAGGCGAGGTCGTTACGGCACGGCCATTACAGGCAGCCTTGTTTTCCGCATTCGCTTTTGTTTTAGGGGCAGTGGTGCCATTACTCTTGGTTTTGTTAACCAATGGTGGCCACCAAGTAACAGTAATCGCTGCTGGTTCATTAATTTATTTAGCGGCATTAGGTGCTGTAGCAGCTAGCTTAGGTGGAGCGTCATTAATTCGAGGGGCTAGCCGAGTAATGTTTTGGGGTGCACTGGCTATGTTATTAACCGCACTTGTAGGCTATGCCTTTGATATGGCAGTTTAATTCAAAGCAATTCAAACCCGCCGCTAAAAAGGCGCAACGCCAAGCTGCCTTCCATATATAAAACCTTACCTATCAGCAGCCCTTGAACATTTACATTCAACGGGGCTGAAAGGTACTATTGTAAAAATAAGGTTAACAAGTTTTCATTCACATTAGGCGCAATTAACAGTGGCTGCATCAAAAGATGGTTAATATGGATATTAAAAACTTTAAGTTTTCACAGATAGTATTGCGTGGCGCTGCCTTTCTTTTGGCTGCACTTATTTTTTGTTCGGCGGCGTTAGCCTGGGACGAAATGAGTGTTGATGAAATTAAAGAGCTTGCTAACGAAGGAAACGTTAGCGCGCAATATCAAATGGCAGTGATGTACCAAAACGGCTCTCGAGTAGAACAGTCTTTTGCTGAAGCGGCTGTTTACTATCGTATGGCAGCAGAGCAAGGCAATGAGTTCGCAGCAACAAACTTAGGCGTACTCTATGAACAAGGCCTTGGTGTACCGCAGTCGGCCACTGAAGCGGCATATTTTTATGCAATAGGGGCCGAAAAGGGCGTGGTTGTAGCCCAAGCCATGCTGGGCTTTATGTACCAAAACGGGCAAGGCATTGAGCAAGACTTCAGCCAAGCTGCGCACTGGTTTCAAGCGGCTGCAGAGCAAGGCGACAGTGACGCTCAAGCCAGCTTAGGTTTTTTATATCGAAGCGGGCGTGGTGTTGAGCAATCAGACGTTCAAGCAGCTCATTGGTATCGGCAGTCTGCCGAGCAAGGTAATGCGTGGGCGCAACATAATTTAGGTGCTATGTATGACTACGGGCGTGGGGTGGAGCCTTCCGATTCTGAAGCCGTACGTTGGTACCAAGCTGCTGCTGAGCAAGGCTATGCTCCAGCTCAGTACGATCTAGGCTATATGATTGAACACGAGCGTGGCATTAACTATTCGGCTAGCGACGTTGCGCATTGGTATTTACTTGCTGCTGAGCAAGGTCATATAGACGCACAAAACAATATTGGCTTGATTTATCGAGAGGGGCTCGGTGTAGATGTGTCGCTTCCCGATGCCTTTCGTTGGTTTAAAGCCGCGGCTGAAGGTGGCAATGTTATTGCTCAAGCCCGTTTGGGAGCCGCATATTTAGATGGGGCCGGCACAGAACAGTCTGACACTTTGGCCTTTCAATGGCTTAAAGAGGCTGCTGATCAAGGCGACTCTATTGCACAAGTTAGACTGGCCAGCATGTACCAAGATGGCAAAGGCACAGATATTAATTTAGCTGCCGCAGCAAACTACTTTCAACTGGCAGCTGAGCAAAACAATATTAGTGCACAGCATCAGCTTGGTGTGATGTATGAAATGGGTTTAGGCGTACCGCAGTCGTATGCATTAGCTAAACAATGGTATGAACAGGCTGCTGAAGCAGGCTTGGTTGCCGCCCAAAACAACCTGGCCTTGTTATACGAGCATGGTCGTGGAGTTGAGCCTTCATTGTTGTTAGCGGCACAGTGGTATGAAGAAGCTGCAGAACAGGACCACATGAATGCGCAAGCTAGTTTAGCGTATATGTATGAAAATGGGCTTGGTGTTGAACAAGATATGGATGAAGCAATGCGTTGGTACGAAGCTGCCGCAGAGCAAGGCCATTCAACAGCTCAATTGAATTATGGATTATTACTGCGCGCTGGCCATGGCGAAGGTGGCCCACAAGGAGAGGGAGGCGCTGCGGCGATACCTTACCTAATTCAAGTCGCTACGGAAGGTAATTTAGCTGCGCAAGCGAGCTTAGGTGAAATCTATGAACGGGGTGAAGGCATTATCCCAGACGACGTTGAAGCTGCCCGCTGGTACCGTATGGCAGCAGATCAAGGTGATATGTTGGCGCAAGCTCGGTTAGCGGTATTGTATGAAGAAGGGCGTGGTGTAGAAATGTCGCTGCGTGAAGCTTCAGCTTGGTATACGAAAGCTGCTGAACAAGGGCATGTGGGCGCACAAAACAACCTAGCCATGCTATATCGCTCGGGGTTAGGCGTTGAGCAGTCAGACGAACAAGCCGTGCGCTGGTATCGTGCTGCCGCAGAGCAAGGGCATGCAAATGCCCAAACTAACTTAGGCTTTTTACTTGAGAATGGCTTTGGTGCGCCTGTGGCCGAAGCCGAGGCAGCCAGCTGGTATCAAAAAGCGGCTGATCAGGGCCATAGCTTAGCGCAGTACAACCTAGCTATGCAGTACGAACAAGGACGTGGCGTGGCTCAGAATTACACTGAAGCGCTACGGCTTTACCACTTGGCGGCAGAAGATGAACATATTGGTGCGCAAAACAACTTAGGCCTAATGTATTACAATGGCTTAGGTACAGAGGTGTCAGACCGAGATGCCAAACATTGGTTTGCAGCTGCAGCGGCCCAAGGCCATGAAGGTGCATTGAATAACTTAGCGATGATGGAAGAGGCGGGGCGCTAAAGTTATTTCATCATGGCAACAATGGCGTAGATTAAATAACAGCTAATTACGTTTAATCTACGATTGTTGTTGCTATTCGAAAATAATGGTGTACCATACGTCTCGTGCTTGAAAAAGAATATCGATTTAAATCTCCATCACGTTGCAAGTTGTCTACGTTCTGAAGTTCCTTAAGTTTGAATTTGTTTTTCCTGCATAACCCGGCTAAGAGTAATGTTGCTCAAAGCTTTTCAAATTAAGAAATTTCAGGATTAAAAAAATATGTCAGATACAATTACTGGTACAGTGAAGTGGTTCAACGAGTCTAAAGGTTTTGGTTTCATCGAGCGTGAAGGTGGCCCAGACGTTTTTGCACACTTCAGTGCTATTACCGGTAACGGTTTCAAAACCTTAGCTGAAGGCCAAAAGGTTTCTTTCACCGTAACACAGGGCCAAAAAGGTCCACAAGCTGAAAACATCGTTGCTCTATAAGCAATAGTTTAAGCTAAAAGATTCTGAAGGCAGCCCAAGGGCTGCCTTTTTCTTTGCTTGTTTTTCACTAGCCTGTCATAGTTTACCCTTCATATTTACCAAACAATGCTCTTAACATTGTGACTCAATAAAATAGTAATCACCTCATTCTTAACGATGGACTTGTTATGTTTCGTTTACGCTTAATAGATCGCCTTAAATATTTAATGGAGCGTATGCTCGACGGTGGCCCCTTTGGTCAACTTTCACTGGTGGGCGCTGTTGTGCTACTGGTTGCGGTAGGCGGTGGCTTACTGGTGTATTGGCTGGCGCCTATAGGTGCAGTAAGCGAAGAAATGTGGTGGTCGTTTTTACGCCTCACCGACCCTGGTTATTTAGGTGACGACGAAGGGATGTGGCGACGAATTGTTTCTACCTTATTAACGCTATTAGGTTATGTACTCTTTATGGGTACCTTAGTGGCCATTATGACGCAATGGCTCTTTCGTCAAATGCGCCATTTGGAGCAAGGGCATACGCCAATTACCTTTGAGTCGCACCGAGTTATTCTTGGTTGGACATCGCGTACTTTACCGGTATTACGAGAATTATTAGAGCACGGGCAAAGCCGTGGGCCAGAAAGCCGTATTGCAGTATTAGCAGACGATATTACCGAAGGGCCAGTAAGTGAGGTGTTAAGTGAACGCTGGAGCCGTTCTGAACGCAGGCGCGTTGTATTGCGTTCAGGTTCAACGCTAAACCCAGAACATTTACACCGGGTGGCTATAGAGCAAGCGAAAACCATATTAATTCCAAGACGAAGCAATACCAGTGATTCGGTGCTTAATGCCGATGCGGACATTATTAAAATGTTGCTTTCGCTTGAAACTCAAACCTCATATTTGAAACAGCGGCCTTTTGTGGTGGCTGAGCTACTTGATGCGAATAAAATTCCAGTGGCGTTACATACTTATAAAGGCCCACTACAAATAGTACCTAGTGATACGGTTATTGCCCGTATTGTTGCTCGTAGCGTAATTTACAGTGGTTTACTACGCGCTATGAACGCATTACTGATAGACGTAGAACAGCCATTATTAGTGCCACGCCATTACCCAAGTTTAGTTGGCAAAAGCTGGCGCGAGGTTTTCAATTACTTCGACGAAGTAACACCTTGCGGTATTATTCAGGTGCGAGGGGAAAAGCGTAAAACTATATTGGCGCCACCTTTAAATTACTTACTCGAAGAGCATGATCTTATAGTGATGCTGGCGCACCGTGAAGATAAACAACAACCGCTAAATAAACCTCAAAAGCTGCTTTCGCTACAAGAGCCGGCACAGCTCATACACAAAGAGCAGGTAAACCGCCACCGAATACTTATTTTAGGTTGGAACAGCCGAGTAACAAAAGTGCTCGATGAACTAGCCCGCGAAAAGAATATGTTCTTCGACGTTACTTTGGTGTCGACTACTTCGCTAACAGAGCGAGAGCAGGCCTTAGCAGAGCAGCTAGGCAGCAATTGGCCTGGAGTAACGAAGTGTTTGCAAGCCGACTACACCAACGAAATAGTGCAGCAAAAATTACACCCTGAGCTATATAACACAGTGTTGTTATTTAGCAGTGATCGGGTAGGTACCGGGGAAGAAGCCGACGCGCGTAGCATTGTGGCTTTTATGGTACTCGATTATTTACTGAGTAAGTTAGCAAAAGGGCGTGTTCGGCCTCACGTTCTGTTAGAATTACACGACCAGAGTAACGAAGTGTATGTGAGACATTCAAATAACGACGTAATGGTAAGCTCTGTCATTATTTCTCACATTTTAGCGCAGGTAGCACTGTATCCATATTTGCGCTCAGTATTCGACGACTTATTGTCGAGTGACGGTGCTCATTTGAGTATTCGTTATTTACCGGAAAGTTCACATAGAGAACTGACTATAGCCGAAGTTCAACAATACATACTGGCAGAAGGTGGTGTTTTGTTAGGGGTTAACCCTACAGGCAAACACGTTGAGCTAAATGTTCGAGCGAATAAACGTTTTACCTTTGGGCCGCAAAGCCAATTAATCGTTATTCGCTAAGAGTCAGTAAAATAGTTTATAGGAGTTGGTTGTTATGCGCGTGTGTGCCGTTGAAATTAAAAGTAATGAAATGCTTTTTTGTTTGTTAGAGAAAAAAGACGGTCTTTTCCAAATTCCTGATTGCCGCCAAAACCGTTTGCAGTTAAGCAAAGACCAAGATGCAGAAAACCTGCGTAAACTTCAATTTACGCTTAAAAAGTTAGTGGAAGACTATAAAATTGAGGCTTTTGTAATTAAAGAGCGCATGCAACGGGGTAAGTTTGCGGGTAGCGCTGTTGGTTTTAAAATTGAAGCCTTGATCCAGTTGATCGACACTGTCGATACCTTTATTTTATCGAGCAGTGAGCAAAAAGAAATATTAAAACGCAATCCTATTCCTGTCGATTTCGCCGACACGGGTCTACGCAAGTATCAAGAAGGTGCTTTTATCACCGGATACACGTTTTTGTCTAAACGCTAAGTTAAAACCAATGCATTTCAGGCTTACTTTTGAGTTCGCCTGAAGCGCTTAATTGAATTGTCCATAATACTTGAGTGATTTAGTCAAGAACTGTATAATCAGTACATAAAGATTAGCTAGTCATGAGGTTTTAGCATGAGTGAACAAATCGATCAGGCGATTTCGCGAGAGTATGAAGCGGGTTTCGTTTCCGATATTGAGTCAGACACTTTTGAGCCTGGCTTAGATGAAGATGTGATTCGCCGTATTTCCGAAATGAAAGAAGAGCCAGAATGGATGTTAGAATGGCGCTTACAAGCTTTTCGATCGTGGCAAAAAATGACCGAGCCAGACTGGGCTCATTTAGGTTATGAACCAATCGACTATCAAAAAATATCGTATTATTCCGCACCTAAAAGCATGAAAGACAGACCTAAGTCTTTAGCGGAAGTTGATCCTGAATTAATTCGTACCTATGAAAAACTAGGTATTCCTTTGCATGAACAAGAAATGCTTGCCGGTGTAGCGGTAGACGTGGTGTTCGACTCTGTGTCGGTAGTAACCACCTTCCGTGAAAAATTAGCCGAAGCAGGTGTTATCTTTTGTCCTATTTCAGAAGCCATTCGCAAATATCCAGAATTAGTTAAAAAATACTTAGGTACCGTGGTACCACGTACCGATAACTTCTTTGCGGCGTTGAACAGTGCGGTATTTACCGACGGTTCATTTGTTTATATTCCGAAGGGTGTTCGCTGCCCAATGGAACTAAGTACATATTTTCGTATTAACGAACTAAACACAGGGCAGTTTGAACGTACCCTAATTGTGGCCGAAGAAGGTAGCTACGTAAGCTACTTAGAAGGGTGTACCGCACCGCAACGTGACGAGAACCAGTTACATGCGGCGGTTGTTGAATTAGTTGCATTAGACGACTCTGAAATAAAATACAGTACCGTACAAAACTGGTACCCAGGCGATGAAAATGGCGTTGGTGGTATTTTTAACTTTGTAACCAAACGTGGTGTTGCTGAAAAGAACGCTAAAATTTCTTGGACTCAGGTAGAAACAGGCTCGGCCATTACCTGGAAATACCCAAGTTGTATTTTACGTGGCGACAACAGCGTTGGTGAGTTTTACTCAGTGGCATTAACTCGTTCACGCCAGCAAGCTGACACCGGAACGAAAATGATTCACTTAGGTAAAAACACCACCTCGACCATTATTTCCAAAGGTATTTCAGCCGGTAACAGCAGCAATACTTACCGTGGTTTAGTTAAAATGGGCCCGAATGCAGACGGCGCCAGAAACTTTACCGAGTGTGACTCGCTATTAATTGGCGATACCTGTGCGGCACATACCTTCCCATATATTGAAAGTGCGAACCCGACAGCAATTGTTGAGCATGAAGCAACAACCTCGACGGTAAGTGACGACCAATTATTTTTATGCCAGCAACGCGGACTCGATATCGAAAAAGCAATTTCTATGATTGTTAATGGCTTCTGTAAAGAAGTATTTAAAGAGTTGCCAATGGAGTTTGCGGTTGAAGCAGGCAAGTTGTTAGAAATTAGTCTTGAAGGTTCAGTGGGGTAAAATATGTTAAGTATTAAAGATTTGCACGCCAGCATTGAAGGCAACGAAATTCTTAAAGGTTTAAATTTAAACGTTAAGCCAGGTGAAGTACACGCGATCATGGGCCCCAATGGAGCGGGTAAAAGTACCCTAGGCTATGTATTGTCAGGCCGTGAAGAGTACGAAGCAACCAGTGGTAAAGTTGAATTTCAAGAACGCGATTTACTTGAGCTAGAAGTTGACGAGCGCGCTCGCGCAGGCTTATTCCTTGCTTTCCAATACCCTGTTGAAATTCCTGGCGTAAGCAATATGGAATTCTTGAAAGAAAGTGTAAGTGCAGCTCGTAAAGAGCGTGGCCAAGACCCGTTAACCGCAGCAGAGTTTTTAAGAAAAGCTAAAGCAGCCTGTGAGCAGGTGAACCTACCTCTCGACTTCTTAAAGCGCGGTGTAAACGAAGGCTTTTCTGGTGGTGAAAAGAAGCGTAATGAAATTATGCAAATGATCATGCTAGAACCGACCCTATGTATTTTAGATGAGTCGGACTCAGGCCTTGATATTGACGCACTTAAAGTAGTTGCCGACGGTGTAAACAGTCAGCGCGACGGTAAGCGTAGCTTTATTGTTATTACCCACTACCAACGCTTACTGGACTTTATTAAGCCAGACTTTGTACACATTTTGGCAGACGGCAAAATTGCCAAGAGCGGTGGTCCTGAATTAGCCAAAGAAGTAGAAGCAAGCGGTTATGCATGGTTAGAAGACCATGAGGAGACAAATGCATGAGCCAGTGGTTAGCGAATGTCATTGATCGAGCAAGCTCGGTTAGCGATTGGCTGAGCCCGGCCCGGCAAGAAGCCCTAACACGATTGAAAACGACATCGTGGCCAACCCGCCGCACCGAAGAGTGGCGTTATACGTCACTGCATGCGCTTGCCAACCTAACACTACCTGAAACTAGCACGGTGAAGGTGATGGCTGAAGCGCCGGTTGTTGCGGGCCTAAATAGCATTGATATTGTATTTGTTGACGGCCAACCCACAACAGATATAACCAGCTTAAGTTTGCCTGCGGGGGTGACGATACACTCGTTAGCAACTGCCGATGAAGCGGTGCAGCAGCAAGCTCAACAAGTATTTAATCAAGTAAAACCAGACGCCCATTTATTTGGCATGGTGAACGACGCATTGGCACAGCAGGGCGTGTTCATTGATATTGCTGAGGGTGTGCAAGTTGAACAGCCAATTCGCGTTGTAAACTTGGTAAGCGACGGTGTTGAATCGCATAATCGTGTTCTAGTACGCCTTGGTGACAAAGCCCAAACAACTATCATTGAGCACGGTGCAGGCCAAGGTGGCAGCATGAACACAGCCTTTGCTGAGTATGTGCTGGGTACTGAAGCGAAACTTGAGCATTATCGCTTTGCGCTGCATGGCGAAGAAGCCATTCATATTGGTGGTAGCCACTTTAAAATGGGTGAAAGCTCACGTTTAAACAGCACCATTGTTGGCTATGGTAGCCAAATTAGCCGTATTGACACCGATGTTGTCCACGCCGCTGAACATGCACTAGCGAAAATGAACTGCATTTATTTATTGGCACCCAAAGAGCATTTCGACTTACATAGTGTGATCGAGCACGTGGTGCCTAACGGTACCACCGAGCAGAATGCACGAGGTATTGTGGGTGATAAAGCACGGGCCGTATTTAGTGGTCGTATTCACATACACCGCGACGCCCAGAAAACATTAGCAGAATTACATAACCGTAACTTGCTTATGTCGCGTGGCGCTCAAATTAGCACTACACCAGCGTTAGAAATATACGCCGATGATGTACAGTGTGCCCATGGTGCAACTATTGCAGAAATTGCTGAAGAAGATTTGTATTACCTACAAGCTCGCGGTATTTCCCGTAAAGATGCGTTAATTATGCTGAATTTTGGCTTTATTCAAGAGCTAGTAAGCCAAATGCCTAACAAGGCACTCGCAGCATGGTTAGAGCCATTGTTGCGTGAACGCTTTGCGACGATGGAGTCATAATGAGTTTCGACGTATATGCGATACGGAAGCAGTTTCCTATTTTAAGTCGTGAAGTGCATGGTAAGCCATTGGTTTACTTAGATAGCGCTGCGACGACACAAAAACCGCAAGCTGTCATTGATGCGTTGGTCGACTTTTATACTCAATATAACTCAAACGTACATCGGGGTGCACACTTCTTAAGCGACGAGGCTACTCGTCGCTTTGAAGCTGCTCGAGACACGGTGGCCGGCTTTATTAATGCCAATCAGCGTGAAGAGTTAATTTGGACCAGCGGCACCACAGAAAGTATTAATATTGTTGCTAAGGGTATGGCTCAACAGCTTCAACCTGGCGACGAAGTAGTGGTAACCGAGCTAGAGCACCACGCCAACTTAGTGACCTGGCAACAAGCTTGTTTAGCCAGTGGTGCGAGCTTAAAAGTAGCCCCTATTGAAGACAACGGAGCTTTAGACTTAGCTGCGTTTAAGGCGCTACTGACGGCCAATACAGTTTTTGTGGCTATGCCACAGGTTTCTAATGCCTTAGGTACTGT
>Ga0079223_10001599_pt1 | contig 13578 bp, 9 predicted proteins | sample Stecom2011_FD_75072 | JGI IMG/M metagenome (GOLD analysis project Ga0079223, IMG submission 75072) | Agricultural soil microbial communities from Utah to study Nitrogen management - Steer compost 2011 | ecosystem: Environmental > Terrestrial > Soil > Agricultural land | place: USA: Utah... | reverse complement strand
TTGACCAATCTTTTCAAGGTAGCACCAACGGTATAATTCCACTGCTTGATAAGTGGATTCGCACGATTGATATATTCATTATTAGCATCACTTTCTTTCGGAGTGGCTAATTTAAAATTGTCAATTGCACCTAATCCGATAAAATTAAGTTCTGTCTTGCTATTAATTTTGTGATTTACTTTATATTGAAAATCATAGTAATCTGGTCGAATAGGTAAGTCTAATAATTGAAATAGGAACTGCAAGTAAGAACGTCTTGCAGAAGCCATAAAGGTTGTCTTCTTTCCAAGTGGGCCTTCTAGCATAGCGGCAAACTCCGTTCCAGAAAGACGAAGATTTCCACTTAACTTATCCGGATTTCCATTTCGTTGTTTAATCACAAATGTCGAAGCCAATGCATTGTCGTATTTACTATTAAATGCAGAAGACGTCAATTGCACATCTTGAATAAAGGAAACATTCAAGATTCCAGTAGCACCTCCACTCGCTCCTTGAGTTTGAAAGTGGTTTAAAACAGGAATCTCAATTCCATCTAGATAATACACGTTTTCACTTGGTCCACCACCGCGAACGATAATGTCATTTCTGTTTGGAGTTGTTCCTCCCGCTACACCTGGTAAAACTTGAATTACTTTGGAAACATCAAAATTTCCACCTGGATTTGACTTAATTTCCTCTGAAGTTAGCTTTTGTGTAGCCAAGGGTGTGTACATATCAGTTGCTCTCGCCAACTTTCCAGCGCTAACAACAACTTCTTGAAAGTCCTGACTTTGACTATCGAGATCAATTTGCAAAACCTGAGCGCTACCTGAACTAATATTAATATTGAACAAAGTATATGCATTATAACCGATATAATATGTTTCCAAATTATATCTTCCCACAGGAGTTCTCATGGAAAAACTACCGTTTTCATCTGTTAAAGCATTGGTTGTATCTTTCCCGATAAGTTTAATCACAACACCTATTAATTCTTCTTGCGTATTTTTATCCTTAACCACTCCGGTAATTGTTCCCATTGTTTGGCCAATTATGGAATGACTCATAAAAATAAGAACAAGTATAAATAGAAAATTCTTCATCATTGAATAGATAATAATAAGTTATTTAGTGCAAAAGTAAACTAAAAACTCAAATAACGGAACGTTTATCTACTTATTTAAAGTACAATTAGTATATTTGTATTGTAAAAAAACAGAGAATGAATTATACATTGTTGAAAGATCTTTTGGATCTAGTAGAGGAGTTTGAAGCAGGACGCTCCAACTCCACTAAATCAGAAAGTACGCTTGAAGACTTTAAGAAATGGATAGCTTTTAACCACAAAAGCGATTACAAAGCGAGTGAACCAGATTGGGAAGGCAAGGACAAAGGACGAAGTCCAGAAAGTGTTATAAGCACATTAATCGTTCACATGAATAGATACGCAAAGAGCTATTCTAAATCTGCTATTTTCGGTTCGGATTTTTCAACTCAAGAGGATTTTATCTTTCTTATCACCTTAAAGACATTTGGAGAAATGACGAAAACAGATTTGATAAAAAAGAATGTTCATGAAAAGCCAGCAGGAATGCAAATCATCAACAGACTCATAGCACAAGGCTGGGTGAACCAATTTGACTCAGAAACTGACAAAAGAAGTAAGATTTTAAAAATCAGTAATACAGGTATTGAAGTTTTAGAGAGTCAAATGAGTAAGATTCGCAAAGCGTCGGAAATAGTTACAGGAGATTTAACATACAATGAAAAAATGGAGTTGATTCGATTGTTAAACAAGCTTAACGACTTTCATATTCGTATTTATGAAAAGAACATTGATTCGGAATTTTTATTGAGCGAAGCATTAAAATTTAACTAGGAGAATTAAAATTCTTAATCATTTATGAACTTACCTCCGAGTTAATTTCAAATTCCTCCTTCTACTAAGAAAAAAAATAGCTGTCTAAATTAGACAGCTATTTTTTTATATTCAGGTATTATCTTTTAGCTCTTTAAATAAGTTAAAAGTTTGTCAACACTATCTTTAGCATCACCTAATAACATTTCCGTATTTTCTCTATAGAACAATGGATTATCTTCACCTGAGTAACCTGAAGATAAAGAACGCTTCATTACGATAACCCTTCCAGCTTCCCATGCTTTAATCACAGGCATTCCATAAATTGAAGAACCTGGATCATCTTCCGCACCTGGATTAACAACGTCGTTTGCTCCAACCACGATTACAACATCCGTTGTAGGCAAGTCTGGATTCACCTCATCCATTTCCATTACGATATCATAAGGAACCTTAGCTTCTGCTAAAAGTACGTTCATATGTCCTGGCAAACGTCCTGCAACAGGATGAATAGCAAACTTCACATCCTTTCCTGCTTTTCTCAATGTTTGAACCATATCGTGAATAGGGTATTGCGCTTTTGCAACCGCCATTCCGTATCCTGGAACAATGATAATTGATTTTGCTTCTTTTAAGATTTCAGCAGCTTCATCATGATTAATTGTAGTGATTTCTCCTTCAATTGCTTTTGTAGAACCTCCTGCAGTACCGAAACCACCAAGAATAACATTTATAAACTTACGGTTCATCGCTTTACTCATGTGGATAGAAAGAATCGCTCCAGAGCTACCTACTAAAGCACCAGTTACAATCAACAAATCGTTTCCTAACATAAAACCAGCCGCTGCTGCAGCCCATCCTGAGTAGGAATTCAGCATACTAACTACTACCGGCATGTCTCCACCACCAATCGCCATAACCATCATTATTCCGATAAAGGAACCGATACCCGTCATGATATATAAGTACATCATTCCTTCAGTACCATCAGCGTTTGTAAAGAGTACACCGACAACAATTGTTACAAGAATTAAGATAATGTTGATTAAGTGTCTTCCTGGATAAATCAAAGCTTTACTCATGATTTTCCCGTCTAACTTACCCCAAGCTATAATTGACCCTGTGAAAGTTAAAGCACCAATGAAGATACCAACGTAAACTTCTACTAAGAGAATATTTGCAGAAGCACCAGTCAAAGTTGGTGTGTTTGGATCAAGATGGTCAAGGTAAGAACCAAAACCTACCAATACGGCTGCTAACCCCACAAAACTGTGTAGAATTGCAATCAATTGAGGCATGGAAGTCATCTCTACCTTTCTCGACAAAGCAACCCCAATCACAGAAGCAATAGCAACTGCAATCAAGATGTAAACGTGCCCTTCAGCAGTTTGTCCTAAAACAGTAGCTAATAAAGCAATAATCATTCCCACAATTCCGTACAAAACTCCACGTTTTGCAGTCTCTTGCGAAGACAATCCTCCTAAACTTAATATAAACAGAATACTTGCGAATAAATATGCTGCTGTTTGTATTTCGTGTCCTATCATTTTCCTTAAAATTTGAAATTATAGTCAGATTTCCTTCTTCCTAGAATTTTCAGTATTTATTATTTTTTAAACATATTCAACATTCGGTGCGTCACCAAGAAACCTCCGACGATATTGATGGTAGCCAATAAGATTGCTACAAAAGCAATAATAGTAATTGGGTTTCCAAAATCGTTTGTAGTTTGCAACAATCCACCTACTACAATAATACCACTAATCGCGTTTGTAACTGACATCAATGGTGTATGTAAGGCATGTGTTACATTGGTGATAATTTGCCATCCGACAAATACAGCCAAAACAAACACAGTCATATGCTGTAAGAAATCTGATTCTTCTGGTGCAAATTTACCAATTAATAAAAGCAATACACCGACAACTCCTAAACCAATGATAGTAGAAATTGCAGACTTTTTAGCTTTTGCTTGTTCAATTGCTTTTAATTCTTCTGGTGTTGGACCTGCTGTTTTCGCAGCACCTCCTCCTGCCGATGGACTAACCTGTAATGGCTTTTGAGGCCAGTTAATCTTCCCTTCATACGTCACCATAGACCGAGAAACAACATCATCCTCCATATCAATCTTGAAGTTTTCTGCTTTCCCCATGTCATCTAAAAAGTGACATAAGTTGTTTCCGTATAATTGTGATGCTTGATTCGGAAGTTGGTCTAATTTTCCAACGATGGTAACTCCGTTATCTGTTGTATATATTTCCCCGTCTCTTGTCAATTCACAGTTTCCACCTGTTGAAGCTGCCAAGTCAACAATAACTGACCCTGGCTTCATTGCTGCCACGTGATAATCTAATATCAACTTTGGAGCTGGTCTTCCTGGAATCTGAGCCGTTGTAATAATGATATCTACTTCTTTTGCTTGCTCTAAGAACAACTTCATTTCTGCCTCGATGAATTCCTTACTCATTTCTTTAGAGTAACCTGAAGCTGTTGCTCCGTCTTCATCCAGATCTACAGTTAAGAAAGTAGCTCCCATTGATTCAATTTGCTCTGCCACTTCTTTTCTTGTGTCAAAAGCGCGAACAATTGCTCCTAGTGAATTGGCTGCTCCAATTGCTGCTAAACCAGCAACACCTGCACCAATAACTAAGAATTTTGCTGGGTCAACTTTACCTGCTGCTGTAATTTGTCCGTTTAAAAAACGTCCATAATGATATGATGCTTCGATTACAGAACGATATCCCGCTACGTTTGCCATAGAAGAACGAACGTCCATTTTCTGTGCTCTTGAAATACGAGGAACTGCGTCCATCGCGATAGCATTCACACCTTTATCTGCTAGTTTTTGAAGAACCTCCATGTTTTGATCTGGCCATAGGTGACTCAAGAGTACTAAACCAGAACGCATCATGTCAACCTCTTCTAAAGTTGGTTCTTTTACTTTTAAAACAATATCTGAGTCGCCATAAATTTCTGCAGCTGAAGAAACGATTTTTGCACCTGCTGCTTCAAATTCATTATCTGAAAAATTTGCTCTAACACCAGCGCTTGATTGAATATAAACATCAAACCCTTGCTTTTGAAGTCGCTTTACCGTCTTCGGCGTAGCAGCTACTCTCAATTCTTCTGGGGATGTTTCCACTGGAATACCAACCTTCATAATCATAGAAATGTTTTATTTTAATAAAGGCATAAAGGTAATGATATGAAATGGTTATGACCGAATAACTTTCTTGTTTTTTTCGGATTTTATGATAAAAAGCAGGTTTTTAGGTGTGTTTTAAGATAAAAAAAACACCTAGCTTATTAAAACTAGGTGTAATTTCTTAATTGTTTTTGAATACTTACTTATTTCGTCACAATTACTTTTTTCGCTATTTGTTGTCCTGAATTGTCAAATAACAAAGTATAAACACCTGAACTAATCTTTGAAGTAGAGATAACTAAGTTAGGTCCTCCTATTTCAGATTTGTATATTACTTCTCCTAATTCATTTACTAGGCTCACGTTCTTAATTTTTGCATTTGGATTAATCTCGATATTGATATCATTTTTTGCAGGGTTTGGGTACACCTTAATATCATCGTTATTGATTTTTAATTCCTCTAAAGCCAATGTTCCTGGCTCAGCAACTGAGAAGTAGTATTCAAACTCGCATCCGAAGTCATGTCTTCCTGTTCCCGTGTACTTATAACCATCCATAATGATTGTTGACCCCGTAGCTTTCTTCAACTTAAAGCTTCCTGGCTGGTATCCTCCCCAACCTTGACTATAAGCCCACCAGCTTAATCCACCACAACCCAATGTTGTGATTTTCAATTTGTAAACACCCACCTCATCAAATGAAATTGTATCTAAATATTGTGTCGTTCCAGTATTATTAACTCTAGAGTGAACCACGTTTCCGTTTTGATCGAAAATCTCCCATGAAGCATCTGCAGGGAAGGTATTTAAAACTCCATTTGCGCCTATGTTGCTTGGTTTGAAGTCGATAACTAAATCTCCTGGCAATACAGGCGCAACAGTAAATGTTGATTTTAACTTATTATTGGTAGCATCTTCATCAACAGCACCATTCACTTTTATTATTTCCACAAAAAATCCAGCTTGTCCATTAAATTCTGATAAAGTCAAATTCTTTAAGGCTGTTAATTCATCCATAACAATTCTTCTTTCCTCTAGTGCAGGAATGTTTCCTGTCCATAAGTACTCTTGAACTGTTGAGTCTTTAACACCGTATTGGAATTTAACCGAAGTAATCGCGTTTGAACCAGTGTTTTTAACTAAGATTTCTGGCTGAGTTCCTCCTGGGTTATTCCTGTACTCATCGTCAGCATTCGTTGGCGTAATGATTTTCTCTAATGATAAATCAGTTGCTTTATTAAAGTCTCCATAGTAAAAAATAGTTGCAGATGTAGAATAACTACCTAAGTTTCCACTACCTGTATAGTTGTTAAACTTCATTCTTACAGTATAATCAACTCCTTCATCATCAACTCCGCTCAATTTATGTTTAACCGGTGCAACTTGTTCACCTGGACACCAGTTTGCTCTATCATAAATCCATGTTCCTCCTTGTGGATACAAATTGTTTTTACCACAATCATCTTTCCAAATCGTGTAATTAGCGATTTGACTTCCGTTTAATTCTAATTGATAGTTTGAAGATCTAAATTCACAACATTGATTGTTATCACTTCCATGACCAGTAATCAATACTTTCATTGCAGCATCTTTTGTTCCTACCGGAGTTGTAAAAGACTTTAAATCGAATTGTGAATTGATTGGATTACTTGTATTTCCATATTGAAATGAACCATCATAAACAGTTTCCATTCCTATCACATTTCTATCTGGTGTTCCTTCAATAAATGCGAATTTAACATCTGCAGTAAACCCTCCTGAATAACCAGAGTAATGAATTCTCACTTTTGAATCACCATGTAAGATTCGTTCGTAATCAGTTACATCAAAAACATAAGACTTCTTCCAATTTCCTGCAAATCGTGCCCATCCAGCTGTAGCGAAAGGAGTAATTAAACGACTAATTTCTACCGTATCTGTTTCCGTTAAAATATAATTTAACACTGTGTAATCCCACTGATGGCAATATTGTTCACCAGAAGGACAGTTATACTTTCCTAAATCAAAGTACATTAAGATTTTCCTGTATGTTTTAGTTTCATCTGGGAAAACAACTTCTTGGTCAAAGTTGTTATAATAGTCTAGTTGAACATCATTTGCTTGTACCCAAGTCGTATCGCCTGGAGCTGCAAGAGAAAAACTTGCAAAAAACAGCAAGGACAATAATAAAGTGTAAGTTTTGTAAATATTTTTCATAACAAAGTATTTTTACCAAATTTACCGCTTTAAGACATCCTCACAATATTATAAATCCATTTTTATATATAGCGTATAAAATATACGCTAAACAATGGCAAAGTGACGACAAACAGAAGCGAAATTGAAATATTTCTTAATTTTATCATTTTAAAGTCTAATAATCAGAATCATGAAACAACATAAATGGACCTTTACGCTTATCCTAGTAACTTTATTGTTAGCCTTTTCATTCTGGGGATTCCAAAAATATATGAATTACAACACGAATCATATTAGAACGGAAGAGAATGGTATATTGAGTACAGATCAAAGTCTGGAAGTTGGACAAATAATCGATAGTTTAAACGGTATCTATGTTTACTACAATGGCTCAACTTCAAATGTTGAAGGAAGAAATATCATAGATGGTTACAATGTGGGATTAAAATATCAATGTGTCGAGTTTATCAAAAGATACTATTACCTTCATTTAGATCATAAAATGCCGGACAGTTACGGACATGCAAAAGACTTTTACAACTCTAGTTTAAGCGACGGTGAAATGAATCCTGCTAGAAACCTAATTCAATACAATAATCCAAGCTCAACAAAGCCAACAGAAAATGATATTTTAATCTATAAACCTACTGCTTTTAATCAATACGGTCATGTGGCTATTATTTCTAAAGTTGAAGAAAATAGAATTCAAATTATTCAACAAAACCCAGGTTGGAATCATGGCGCTAGAGAATATTATAAGCTAAAACAAAATGCTGACGGGAATTGGGTTATTGACAATGGCCGAATTATTGGGAGACTTTCAACCAAAAAGTAGGATGTCTCAAAATTGGCAAATTGCTGCGTTGTTTTAAAATATCGAACTCATTCACATACTAATGTATGTTCTTATCGTTCTCATTTTAAACGCCTTGCTCTTTATCCAATTTTGAAACATCCAATAATTACTATAATAGACAGGCCAATTGCTGCGTTGTTTTGCCGAGATTCAATACTATAAAAAAAAAGGAAACCATCTTTTGTAAGACAGTTTCCTTTTATTATTGGTATTTCTCCTGAAGTTTCAGGGTCAATTTTCTATAAATTTGACAAAGCTTCTGCTATTGCATCTTTTAATCCTGCTGGATTTTTACCTCCTGCAGTTGCAAAGAATGGTTGACCTCCCCCACCTCCTTGGATGTGTTTAGAAACCGCTCTTACAATATTTCCAGCATGAAGTCCTTTATCTTTCACTAGGTCGTCAGAAATCATAATGCTAATAGTGCACTTGTCTTCATTATCACCTCCGATTACAGCGAATAAGTTTTCAACTTCTCCTTTCAGTTGGAATAAGATGTCCTTAATTGCGTTTCCGTCTAGCGAAACTATTGCTTCAAGAACATTAATTCCATTTTTCTCGGTGATTTTACTTTTCAATTCTGATTTTACAGATTTCGCTCTATCCTTTTCAAATAGCTCCAATTGCTTTTGCATTTGATGATTCGCGCTAATCATTTCTTCTACAGCATGAATGGTGTTCTTCGGGTTTTTAAACAAGGCTTGAACAGCACTTAATTCCTCTAGTTTACCATTGATATACTTTTCAGCAGTAACATTTGAAATAGCTTCTATTCTTCTAATTCCTGAAGCAACAGAACCTTCTGATGTAATTTTAAACCAGCCGATGTTTCCTGTACTTTGAACGTGTGTTCCTCCACATAATTCTTTAGAGTCACCAAATTGAATTACACGAACTGTATCACCGTACTTTTCTCCAAACAACATCATCGCACCTAATTCTTCTGCTTGTTTGATTGGCGTATTACGCATTTCATTTAGCGCTAGGTTTTGACGAATCATATCGTTCACAATTTGTTCTATTTTACTGATTTCCTCATCTGTCACTTTAGCAAAGTGAGAAAAGTCAAAACGTAGATACTCTGGATTCACCAAAGAACCTTTTTGAACAACGTGATCACCTAATACGCTACGTAAAGCATGATGCAATAAGTGAGTTGCGGTATGATTCGAAGCTGATAGCTCACGCTTTTTCTTATTCACAACCGCTGTAAATGTCGCAGAAGTATCCTTTGGCAATTCGTTTGCTAAGTGAATAATTAAGTTGTTTTCCTTTTTCGTATCGAAAATAGTTATCTTTTCATTCCCTGCGTCAATATATCCTTGGTCTCCAACTTGTCCTCCACCTTCTGGATAGAATGGTGTCATATTGAAAACCAATTGGTAGAATGATTTATTCTTTTGAGATACTTTTCTGTAACGCGTCAATTTTACTTGAGCAGTTAAGTTATCATATCCAATAAATTCTTCTGTATCGTCTTTTACTAATTCCACCCAGTCGTCTGTTTTCACAGCTGTTGCAGAGCGGGAACGATTTTTCTGTTCTTGTAAAGCTTTTTCGTAACCAACTTCATCAACCGTCAATCCAGCCTCTCTTGCCATCAATTCTGTTAAGTCAAACGGGAAACCGAAAGTATCATACAACTCAAAAGCTTGCTCTCCTAAAATTTCAGTTGAACCATTTGCCTTTTGTTGTTCGATAATTCTTTCAATACGCTTAATTCCATGGTCCAATGTTTTATGGAAGCTGATTTCCTCATCCTCGATTACTTTTTCAATCAAGGTTTGATTTCTCACTAATTCAGGGAAAGCATCTCCCATTGCTTCTACCAAAACTTTACTTAGAGGCGCTAAGAAGGAATCATTCATTTTTAATGTTTGATATCCATATCTTACTGCTCTACGTAAAATTCTACGAATCACATAACCAGCACCCGTATTAGAAGGCAACTGTCCATCAGCAATAGAAAACGCAATTGCACGAACGTGGTCAGCAATCACTCTTAAAGCGATATCAGTTGTTTCATTTTTTCCGTATTCAAAGCCAGATTGTTTTTCTATCTGATTGATTAAGGTTTGGAATAAATCCGTATCGTAGTTTGACTGTTTACCTTGAAGTACCATTGCCAAACGCTCTAATCCCATTCCGGTATCAACGTGAGTTGCTGGCAATTTTTCTAAACTTCCATCAGCCTTTCTATTGAATTGCATAAATACAAGGTTCCAAATCTCCACCACTTGTGGGTGGTCTTGGTTAACCAATGATCTACCATCTACTTTTGCTTTTTCTTCAGCAGAACGAATATCAACGTGAATTTCTGAACAAGGTCCACAAGGCCCAACCTCTCCCATTTCCCAGAAGTTATCATCTTTATTTCCGTTAATAATCCTATCCTCAGCTATCCATTTTCTCCAAAAGTCGTATGCTTCATGATCACGCGGAACGCCGTCCTTCTCATCACCTTCGAAAACTGTAACGTATAGATTGTTTTTATCTATTCCGAAAACGTCAGTCAGTAATTCCCAGGCCCATTCAATAGCTTCCTCTTTAAAGTAATCTCCAAAAGACCAGTTTCCTAACATTTCGAACATTGTATGGTGGTAAGTATCTACTCCCACTTCCTCCAGGTCGTTATGTTTTCCAGAAACACGCAAACACTTTTGTGTGTCGGCTACTCTTTTATCTTTCGGGTCACCATTTCCTAAAAAGTACTCCTTGAATTGATTCATTCCGGCATTTGTAAACATTAATGTCGGGTCATCTTTAATCACCATTGGAGCTGACGGTACAATTGCATGTCCTTTTCTTTCAAAAAAAGAAAGGAATTCCTGTCTTATTTCTTTAGTTTTCATTGATCTTTTAGATAAATGTTAATTGCTTAAATGTTAAGCAAAGTTAATGTATTTTGCAAATTTAGATTATTTACCTAATTTTGCACACGTTAAGCACAAATATATAATGTCAAAAGTTAAGTTCAGATTTAATCCCAATACTTTATCTTACGAAAAAGTACGTCGCTCTGTTGGAGAACGCATACTTCGTGGACTTATTTTCATTGCGCCAACAATTGTTTTAAGTTTATTCTTTGGTTTCTTTATTGCTTATAGAATTGAGTCTCCAAAAGAAAAAATGCTTCAAAAAGAGTTAACCGAACTTAAATCAGAATACAAGAACGTTCAAAAAAGAGTAAGTCTCATCAATAAAGTTGCTGATATTATCCAACAACGAGATGAAGATTTATACAGAACAGCATTAGGAGCAAATTCTTTTCCAGAAGAATTACGTTTAATGGGAGTTGGAGGAAGTGATGCTTATGCTTCTTTAAAAAAGAAATCAAATAGTGAATTATTGGTAGAGACAATTGCAAAGCTAGACCAAGTAGAGCGAAAGTTACATGCACAGAGCATTTCATTTAAGGAATTGGCAAAATTAGCCAAGGACCAAGAAAAGAGATTGGCTTCTCTTCCAGCTATTCAGCCGGTGAGCAACAAGGATTTAAAAAGAACAGCCTCAGGGTATGGTTGGAGAACTGACCCTATTTACGGTACAAAGAAAATGCACTGGGGGTTAGACTTCACAGCAGAGAATGGAACAGATGTTTACGCTACCGGTGACGGAGTTGTTGAAACTGTTCAAACAAACAGCTGGGGATATGGTCGTGAAATCGTCATCAACCATGGATATGGATACAAAACGAGATACGCTCACCTTAGTGAATTCAAGGTAAAGCAAGGAGATAAAGTTAAAAGAGGAGAACTTATCGGTCTTGTAGGAAGTTCTGGTAAGTCAACTGGCTCTCACTTGCATTATGAAGTTGAGAAGAACGGCCAAAAAGTTAGTCCAGTCGATTATTTCCACTCAGACTTAACTCCAGAGCAATACGAAGAGATTGTGAAGATTTCTACCAACTCTTTAAAGTCCCTAGACTAATTAAAAATGAATTCTATATAAGCTAAGGACTTATTGGACAATAATTTTACTGAAAAACTAGACTTCGTCTAATTCTACAATATTCACTTGATTATCGAAGTTGTTCTTAAAACCAATTTCATAAACCATCGTGTATCTAGCACCAGATGGCGCATCAAATAGATGGGTGTGAAATTTCCTATTGTATCCATGAGCTTCTAGGACACTAATTGGAACTGATGAACTACGATAGATTCTAAATAAGTTCTTTAGAATCTTTCTGTTGTTGTGTAAAATCTTATTCATATTTAAGACAACATCGTTTGCGTTTCTATAAGCTTCATTGTGAAACTGATTTTTACAAACTACAGAACAAAACTTTTTGTTTCTTCGACCTTCAAATTCATTTTGACAGGTCGGACATTTCATAATTTTCATAACCTAACATTTTATCTAGCAGTGTTTCTTATATTTAATACGTTACATTTGTAAAAAAGGTTGCAAAGAAATCAAAATGAATAAAGAATTTGACTTTAAACGTTATCAAAGTTTAGGCAGAAACTGGAGAGTTCTCATTCGAATCTTAGTTTATATAGCCGTCATTTTCTTTTTGCTTTACTTGATATTTTATCAGGACAAAACAAAAGGAATCACTACAAACATGGACATTATAGAGGACTTTCAAATTGAGATTTCTGAATGAAGCAGAAGCTCCTATTCCAATTGATTTTATTAAATTTACATCTTGAAAATAAATAACCATGATTAATCCGTTCAACGACGAATATTTTATGAAACAAGCCTTAATTGAGGCGAAAAATGCTTACGACCAAGACGAGGTTCCCGTTGGTGCTGTCATCGTAGCCGACAATACAATCATTGCAAAAGGTCATAATTTAACCGAACAATTGAACGACGTTACGGCCCATGCAGAAATGCAGTGCATTACCTCGGCAGCGGAAAATTTAGGTGGCAAATACCTTAAGAAATGTACTTTGTACGTGACATTAGAGCCTTGTGTAATGTGTGCTGGCGCTTTAAACTGGTCTCAAATCAGTCGAATTGTCTTCGGAGCATTTGACGAAAAGAGAGGCGCCAATCGCTACACTGATCTTTTTCATCCAAGCACAGAAATTGTGGGAGGAGTTCTAGAAAAAGAATGTGGCGAATTAATGAAAACGTTTTTCCAAGAAAAAAGATAATGATTTAACTATCTGTTTTTAAAATCGTTTGCTCGCTGTCTATCAGAATCATTTATTTCTACAGGAGGACAAGAAGCAGCCTTTTTAAACAGCCATACAAACTTCAAACGTAGCATCGCTGGATAGTATTTACTAGAGAACCAATGAATCTGTGGCGACCCTTTATTCCATTCATGCATTCCTAAAATTGGTAATTCAATACTTGGAACAAAGAAAAAACCTTTGTCTGGACGTGGTTTAAAGCCCAATCCGATAGAATAGTGTAACTGCGCCATTAAATCTCCTTGAAACTTTTGATCTACAGGAATATGAAAGCCATCATAGTCTCTATTTCCTTTCAGTAACATATAGTCGACATTCACACCAAGAGAATTATCTAAGAACATATAAGGATTGATTTGAAAAACGTTGTGCATATCAAATCTTCCGTACAAATAGCCATTATAGAAATC
>Ga0079223_10001598_pt1 | contig 13585 bp, 13 predicted proteins | sample Stecom2011_FD_75072 | JGI IMG/M metagenome (GOLD analysis project Ga0079223, IMG submission 75072) | Agricultural soil microbial communities from Utah to study Nitrogen management - Steer compost 2011 | ecosystem: Environmental > Terrestrial > Soil > Agricultural land | place: USA: Utah... | reverse complement strand
GGACAATCCGGTCACCGGCAGCCAGAGCAAATCCCACACCGCTCGCTCATAGCGGCGCGTAGGGTTGTACTGGCTATGAAAAACACCATCGGTGTAGAGACGCAAGCTATTGCCCGCGCGCCGCACCTGATAATCGCGCCCCCAGCGGTCGCGGTTACGCCAGATCAACACGGCTTATACACCCGCGCCAAAACCGCCATAGCCTCATGCAAGGCCTGCAGGCGAGCGTTGCTACCGCCGCGATCCGGATGCTCGCGCATAGCCAGACGGCGGTAGCGATATTTGATATCCGCCCAGGTAACCGGCTCGCACAATTGCAACTGCGCCAGCGCGGCTTTCACTTCCGAATCCGCCACAGAGACGTGGCCAAAATCTTGCCAGAAATTTTCCAGCAGCTCGCTTACGCTGGCTTCGCTGGCGTTGGCAAAGTTGCTCCAATCGAGATAATACTCCCTGATCGAAGCCCGCCCATCGACATCCACTACCGCGCCACCGGCTCCTGCTTCCAACGGACGCACAGTGATATCCAACAAACCTATATCCAGCGTCAACTGCCGCGCTGCCAGCTCATCACTAAAACGGTAAAGAGCATTAAAAAGCAGGAAGTGGGTTTGGAACAACGTCAGTTTGTCGTGGTTAAACGTCTGCGGCAAAAGCCCTTTGTCGGCCAACTGAACAATCAGGGCGTGCTCGCTCACCTGCTGCCCAGCCGTGTGCAACTGCTGACGCAAAGCGGCCATTAAATCGCTCATCTTTCTACCTGCCACCGGGGGGCATTATGCATTGGGTATCTATATCGCATGCTGGCATTATAGCGACACGTCCCTTCTCAATAGCAAATACACTTCGCTATGCCCTTGAATTGTCTGACATTAAGTCAAATTGCAGAAACTTTCGACAGCTCTTGGCCGATCCTCGGATTTTTACGCGGCAGGGCTTGACCTGCTGAATTGGGGGCTATAAGATGCGCACCTCTTCCACGCAGGAAGTGCTATTCCGCCTTAGCTCAGTAGGTAGAGCAAATGACTGTTAATCATTGGGTCGCTGGTTCGAGCCCAGCAGGCGGAGCCAAACTTCAAAGCCCTGAATCTTTTTGATTCGGGGCTTTTTTATCTCTCGCGGTTAAAAGGTCGCCCATGTTCAAGGTCAATCAATACTTTGACGGTAAAGTCGCCTCCATTGCCTTTGCCGGCGAAAAACTGCCCGCTACTGTGGGCGTTATGGCGCCCGGCGATTATGAATTCAGCACCCAACAAGCAGAGACCATGAAGGTGATCTCGGGGGCGCTGACGGTCAAGCTACCGGGACAGGATGAGTGGGTGACTTTCAGCGCGGACCAAAGCTTTCACGTGGACGCCAACGCCCAGTTCGCCGTACAGGTCGCCACCGAGACAGCCTATCTCTGCCTTTATCACTGAGGTTTACCACAGTCGGCCCAACCGATGGCCGGATCTTCCAGCCAGGCCTCTAAGCGGCCCAAGGCACAAGGCGTACTGCCCAATACACTGTGGCCTGTCTGGCTAAAGGTCGCTGTCTGGGCATGGGGCCACTGGTTCGCCAGCCACTCAGCCCATGCAAGCGGGGTAATAGGGTCATACTCACCACTGAGCAAGGCCACCGGTATGGATAACGGCGCCACCTGCAAAGGCTCGTCACTGCCCCACTGCCGGCATATAGATACTTCTCGCACTGCACGCACATAAGGCTCCAGTTGCGGGTAGCGCGCCAGAGACTGCCAAAATATTTCATCGCTCCCCAGAGCCCCATCGCGACAATCCACCGCCGTAAAAGCCAGACTGGTCAGGTCATCGGTAAAAATCTGACGCAGCCAGGCGGCGATGAGCGGCTCTGCCGCTCTCGCCTCCCCGCGGTTGACGGCCAGAATAGCCGCCAAGGCTTGAGGCCAGCGATGGCGCTCATAGCTGGCACTAAACACGGCCGCCAAAAAACGGTAATCATTGATCACCACATCCTGCGGCCAGTCTCCCACCCGCACATTGAGTCGTAAAGGCGTTGTGCGCAATAGCCCTAGCGCCCGCCACAGGGCCTCCAGAGGATCTGCCAGGCTGTGGGTTTCTTGTTGCCATAGGGCTTCACAAGCCGCATCTGCCAGGCAGGCGGCGGAGAAGCCTTCCAGCGCTTCGCCAAGTACCTGGGGCCAGGTATCAAGAGTGCCAAAGCCGGGAGGGTAAACGGAATCTAGCAACAGGGATTGCAACCCTTCGGCCTCGGGAGCTGCCTCAATAGCCAGACGACTGCCATAGGAAACACCCAGCAGATGCCAGTCTCCCTCGGAATGTAAAAGTCGCATCAACGCCAAAAGATCACGGGCACTAGTGCGCGTACCATAATCCTCTGGCTGAAAGTGCCACAAGGCATTTTGCCGACAGTGTTGCAGCACTGTCGCAGCTTCTGTCAGCTCCTCCTCGACACTCAGGTTTTGTTGTAACCAGCGGAGGCTGGCCTGCTCATAGGCATGACAGGCAAGGGAGGGTTGACTGCCACCGCTGCCGCGACGGTCCAAGACAATTAAATCGCGCCGCAAACCCGCATAGTCACGCCAGTGGCGCCACTGCTCAACACCTTCACGGTGAATACCGGCGGCCAAGCCCGGCCCGCCTTGTAAGTACACCAGCGGCGCCTCGCGTTTATCCTCTCCGGTGTAGCGTAAAATCATCACCGGCAAACGAAAATAACCCTTCTGCGCCGGAGCATGTAAGGTGGCGCATTCAACCGACAGATCTTCGGGAGGGGTAAAGCGGCAGGCATCTTCCTGTAACTGATAATGTCGCTCTTCAAGCGTGACCACAGCGGGTGGTGGGGCGAGCCAGAAAAACATAGCGCCGCCCAGCACAATGCCCAGTCCTGACAGTCGCCAAATCATCACAGCCTCTCCCCTCACCTGAGCGAAAAGGCCACTATATTACGCTATGGTTATACGGCTGGCAGCTAATACAAGCAAAACTCACCTCTCGGAAAGACAGGTATTGCGTATCGCCATTGAAACTCCAAGCGTTGCCAATGGTTTTAAGGTAAAATGCTGCCGTAGGTAAATAGCATAAACGCTGATTCAACACTGGAGGTATCTTGATGTTACGGATATTCAGGAACCTGGGCACCACCATTCAAGAACAACCCATCTCTGAAACTGAAAATTACGCCGAATCTCTGGCCTCAGCCCTGTGGGTGGATGTCTACGAGCCGACAGAAGATGAGCGAGAAATGCTCAACAGCTTTCTGCGCGCCGAACTGCCCGTCTCAGAAGATGTAGAGGAGATTGAATTCTCGGCGCGCTATTTCCAGGACAGTGCCGGACTGCATGTTCACTCGCTATTCTTATCACCGGCCGAAGGCCGTCACACCACTGTAACCGTAGCCTTTATTTTGCAGCCGCACCGGCTGATCACGGTGCGCGAAGGTGAGCTGATCGATTTTCGCCTGCTGCGTATGCGCGCTCGGCGCGGTCAGGTTATGGCCGCCTCGCCCCAGGAATTGCTGATTAATATTTTTGAACAGAAGGTGGAAAACCTCGCCGACGTGCTGGAGGATATTCACCGCAAACTTGAAGATGTCAGCCACTTGGTGCTGGAAGAAAATGATGCCGATCTGGAAGATGCCATCGACAAGCTAGCCAAACTGGAAGACAGTAACGGTAAGGTGCGTCTGTGTCTGATGGACACCCAGCGCTCCATCTCATTCATGCAGCGCCATCTGCGAGAGCATTTTGAGCTGCAAGAAACTGCCCGTGAAATCAAGCGCGATGTGGATACACTGATGTCCCACACAGCCTTTTTGTTTGACAAGATTAACTTCCTGATGGACTCGACTCAGGGCTTTATCAGCATTGAGCAAAGCCAGGTCATCAAGACCTTTTCCATTGCCGCTGTAGTCTTTCTGCCGCCCACCGTGGTGGCCAGTGTCTACGGCATGAATTTTGACCTTATGCCCGAGCTGCACTGGAAGTATGGTTATATTTGGGCGCTGATTATCATGGTGTTAGTCGGCATTGCACCTTACTGGTATTTCAAACGCAAAGGCTGGTTGTAACAACTGGCTTAAAGACCTGGCTGTAAACGGACTTACATATTCACCCAACTGCTCAGCGCTCGCAGCCTAAAGCGGTGTCTATCCAGGCGCAGGATAATGCCCTGCTGCTCGATGCGCTCCAGGCTTAAATTCAGCTCGGCAACCAACTCCTGTCCTTCATAATAACGCTGGCCGTTAATCACCACACTCGGGCGACTGCCTTCAAGATAATCATGCCCCACGTACATCAAAGTCGGAATACGATTTTGCACGGCAAGGGGCAGATCGCGAATTTCGCCTATTTGTTCACGATCAGGTGTCTCAGCCGGGAACTCTGCGATGGCCCGTGGAGAGGCCGCAGCGAAAGAAGGCAATTGCTCATCGTGACGATATAAATCTGCCACTGAATCCGTGGCTGCGAGTGGCCGCTTATGGTCCGCGCTTGTATCCGCCGCACGGGTGCTCTCGTATAGCGCTTGCAGGCGCGGCTGACTCGCTGTTGCTTCGGGCGCGGTTGTGGGCAATACGGGTTCAGTCTCTTCGTCCACGGCTGGCGCAACCATTTCGGCTACCTCTTCTTTAACCACCCTTTCTTCAACTACCTCATCAACCACAGGCGGCTTAGCCTGGGCAGAAGATAATTGTTCCTGTCCTGCCGGCGCCTCGGACGAGGTCCACAGCCACCAACCCACTGCCAAACCCAAGCTTGCCAGCAATAACACGGCGATCGTCCAACGCCAATGCGGACCCTCGGGCGCGGATTTTACTGAGGCGTCACCCAGTGCCGAAGCCGACAAATGTGATTGACGTTCGGCATCGGCTTTTCGCAGCGCGTCGAGTATTAGCGACATGGGCTAATCTCCCGGCACCGCTGGCAAGACCACTTTATCCAGTGTCTTATCAAGTCCCAAGACCTCATTGAGTTTAAATAAGGTTTGCTGTCCCGCCACCCCATCGTCTTGCAAACCCACAGATTGTTGAAACAATCGCACCCGCTCGGCCAGCGCTCGGTTATAGACCTCTTGAGTGAGCGGCGCAGGTTGTTTATCAAGCGCGGCAAACTGCTCTGCCAGCCAGCGTACCACCGGAGCGCGATCGCCCTGCTTTAACGGCGCACTGTACCCGGATGGCGAACGCCAGGCATAAAAGACCTGTCCATTCCACTGTAAACCCAGCTCTGCCAGAGGCATGGGGTAAGTGTTGCCGCTAGCGGTGAGTAGCTGTGCCTGCTGCTGTTCCTCAACCGCAACCATCACCACATAGCGGACAAATTTTTCCGGCGTAGTTAATGTCAAAATTAAAGGGCGGTTGATCGCCAGTGCTTCCGGCCAATTATCCAGCCTCAAGGTTTCACATTGCAGCGGGCGAGATGCTCCCCAGCAGGGCGACTCCGAAGCACTTGCACTGATTTCCAGATAAGTAAATAAATGCTGCTGCGCGGCGATAAGCGTCGTGAAGAAAGCGGCCTTTTCCGGCTCCGGCTCGACAATGTCCGGCAGCTTAGGCGTGTCGGGCAGGATGTCGGTGGAGGGAATAGCGTCCGCTGAAGGCAAGGTATCAAGCAAAGGCGCAGCACCGGTTGAGGGCGCCGCAGCATCGGTAACAAGGTTTTGCGTTATCACCCGCTCAGGCGTCCAACCTATATAAGCAGCGCCCAGCAGGCCTAATACAATAGTCGCGCACAAAGCCACCAACCACGGCCACCGACCAGAATGGCGCTGAGGCAAGTCGCCGAACACTTCCTTTTTTGCCTGTGAAAATAATCGACCGTTGGCATGGCGCCGATTGTGCGCATACAGACCCACCAGCAATCGCTCACACAACATATTAACACGCCGCGGAATACCGCCACTGGCACGGTATATTTTTCTCACCAGTCGCGCGGAAAAAGGACTCCTTCCCGGTTCCAGCCCCGCCACTTGCAGGCGATGTTGAATATAGGCGCGAGTCTCATTCAAATTTAATGGCCGCAAATGAAAACGCGCGGTAATGCGCTGAGATAATTGACGCAAGCGCGGTTGCGCCAAAAGAGCATTGAGTTCGGGCTGCCCCACCAGAATAATTTGCAATAACTTTTGCGTGTGGGTTTCCAGATTAGTCAGCAAACGAATCTGTTCCAGCGCTTCGGGCGCTAATAGTTGCGCCTCGTCAATCAGTAATACCGTATTGTGTCCCCGGGCATGGTTCTGCAGCAGGAAATGATAGAGTGCGTCGGTGCGAGCCTTAAGACTGGGGTTTTGCGGGTCATAGGCCACGCCAAGCTCATCGTTAATCATGGCGAGTATTTCTGGTGCACTGGCCATAGGATTAAAAACCAAAGCCACATCAGTATTCTCTGGCAACTGCTCCAGCAAGGAGCGAATAATAGTCGTTTTACCGGTGCCTACTTCACCGCTTAAAAGCACAAAGCCGCCGCCCTGAACCCCGTAAAGCAAATGCGCCATTGCTTCGCGGTGCTGACGGCTCATATACAGATAGCGCGGGTTGACGGCAATGGAAAAAGCCGATTCCGACAACCCAAAAAAATGATGGTACATAAACGCTAATCCTGGAGTCGGCTCACTGTGCAGCCGGAGGCTGAGCTATTTCCGTTTTTGCCTGACAAACAATGCCATAGTCTCAACATGAGAGGTGTGGGGAAACATATCCAAAATGCCCAGCTGCTGCAAGTGATAGCCCTGATCGAGCAAGAGGCCGGCATCCCGAGCCAGAGTGGCTGGGTTGCAGGAGACATACAACAGCCGCTGAGGATTTAACTGCGACATTTGCGCACACACTTCTCGCGCTCCGCTGCGCGGTGGGTCGAGCAGCATGGCATCGATTGTCTCGCCGTGGGGCAAAAGCGATTGCACACTGGCACGAGTTAAATCAGCGGCCCGAAACTGCACCTTCTCCAGTCCATTCAAGACAGCATTTTCCTCGCCTCGGGACACCATAGCTGTCGTTGCCTCTACACCGATAACCCCTCCGGCAAAGCGCGCCAGCGGCAAAGTAAAATTGCCCAAGCCACAAAACAGATCGAGCAACTGCTCGTGCGGCTGCGGCGCCAGCCAGTCGATAGCTTGCTTCACCATCTGCTCATTGACCGCCCCGTTGATTTGCATAAAATCACTGGGATGCACGGCAAAGCGGCAGGAGAAATCTGGCAGCGTGTAATATAAACGCGGGTCTACGGCGATGCCGTCCAGATCCGTTAAGCCATAGGCATCGGCACTGCCTTGTAGCCAGAATTGACACCCGTGCTCAACAGCAAAAAGCCGCAATGCTTTCACCAAACCAGGCTGAAGTGATCGCGTATGTCTTAGCGTTAAGCCACAATCATCGCCGATTTGCGCCACAGACAAGTGGGTCAGTGACGCATCCGCCCAGCGCAGCAAGAGTTCTCGCAAAGGTGCCAACAAGACAGCCAGCTCTGGCGCCAACACCGGACACTCTTCTATGTCGAGCAACTCTCGACTCTGACGGCGACGAAACCCCAGCACCACTGGCTCAGCCTCTGCCTTCCATATACCCAGACGAGCCTGCTGACGATAGCCCCAGGGGTGAGCGCTGAGTGCGGGCATAACCTGCTCGGGAACCACAGCCGCCAGACGGGATAATTGATCGAGCACCTGTGTCTGTTTTATCGACAACTGCTCAGCGGCACTCACATATTGCAATTGACAGCCACCACACTGCCCAAAGTGGCCGCAGCGCGGCTCTATACGTCGGTCACTGGCCAGGAGAATTCGCTCCGCCACCGCCTCGGCAAAACGCGCGCTATGGCTGCTAAAGTGCGCCCAGACTTCTTCACCCGGCAGTGCCCCAGTCACAAATACCGACTTGCCTTGCCAGTAGGCAATACCGCGGCCATCATGACTGATGCGCTCGATAAGAAGCGACTGGGCGGGCGGCAAGGGATAACGCTGCGGCTGGCGCCGAGCATGGCGACCCGAGGAGCGATGGCGGGGCTTTGGCATTAACCAAACACACCGGCAGAGAGGTAGCGATCACCGCGATCACAAATAATCGCTACGATAATTGCACCGGGAGTCACCCGCGCTATATCCAGCGCCGCCGCTACCGCACCGCCGGAAGATACACCGCAAAAAATACCTTCCTCGCGTGCCAGTTGACGCATGGTGTTTTCGGCGCGCGCTTGCGACATGGAGACAATAGTGTCCACCCGCGAGCGATCGTAAATGGCCGGTAAGTAAGCTTCCGGCCAGCGGCGAATACCGGGAATGCTCGCGCCATCTTCGGGCTGTAAACCAATAATCTGTATCGCTGCATTCTGTTGTTTAAAATATTGAGAGCAACCCATAATGGTGCCGGTGGTGCCCATGGAGCTGACAAAATGCGTCAAGGTGCCCTGGGTTTGCTGCCATATTTCCGGACCAGTCGTTTGATAGTGGGCCCTTGAGTTATCCGAGTTGCCAAACTGATCGAGCACTTTGCCCTTGCCTTCAGTTTGCATCTTCAGTGCCAGATCCCGCGCGCCCTCCATGCCCTGCTCGGCACTGACCAGAATCAACTCAGCACCATAGGCGCTCATCGAAGCCTTGCGCTCTTCGGTGCTGTTATCGGGCATAATTAATATCATCCGATAGCCTTTGATCGCCGCTACCATCGCCAAGGCAATACCGGTATTACCGCTGGTGGCTTCAATCAAGGTATCACCCGGCGTGATTTGCCCCCGGGCTTCGGCCTGTTGAATCATGGACAGCGCAGGCCGATCCTTCACCGAACCGGCCGGGTTGTTACCTTCCAGCTTTACCAGAACAGTCGCCTCGGTCTCGGCCGCCATACGCTGCAAGCGTACCAAAGGCGTATTACCCACATAGGCTTCTATCGTTGCAAATGTCATGAGCTAATCTCTATCAACCGGCTGAGGCGGGCCGCAAGCAGGCAGCCGCGCGCAAAAAGCATCTATTCTACCCTCGAAGCTCGCGGGGTGAAACCACATCCTTGGATGCCCCTGTCAGCACCGGAATTTACTCCGGCCGGGCAAACAACAGACGCGATTGCAGAGGGCGAGTACCGAGCAACGGTGCCAATAATTGCCGGTTGATGTGTTTGGCAAGGCGACACACCTGCTCATGGCCATAATCGCCGCGGTCAATTGCCAGCAGAATTTCACCGGGAAAAGAGCCGCTGGCACTGGCGACAAATCCGTGGCCTGGCTCCAGACGATATAAGTGTCCCGCCACCAGAGGCTGCTGCGTTTCGGCATCGCAAGCGTAGTCCATCTGATAACCCATCGCCTGTAATAACGCCGCCTCAAAACGACGTAAAACCGGCTCTACCGGCCCGGGCTGAGCTAGAGAGGTCAAGGCTTCCACATAGTCGTCATAAAGATCAGCGTGGGCATCCCACTCGGGCAATAATCTGAGCAATAATTCGTTGAGATACAGCCCTGAAAATAAACTGACACCCTGCAGGTTAAGATTTGCACCCGCGGCTTCGGCATGGGTTAATAATTTCAGCGCCGACCGGCCTTGCAGGGAGACCAACAGGGGAATAAAAGGATTCATCAGCGCCCGGCGGGGGGATTTTTTCACCCGCACTCCGCGCACCACAGCCCCTACCCGGCCGTATTCTGGAGTAAACAAATCCACTAACAGGCTGGTGTCACGATAGGCGCGAGCATGAATAATATAGGCTGGCTGCAGCTCCAGGCGGAACATGGGTGCTTTGGCGACTTAGAGACTTAAGATTCGTTATAGCCAAGGCTGCGCAGTGCACGCTCATCGTCCGACCAGCCCGATTTCACCTTGACCCAGATTTTCAGCATGACCTTGCTCTCCAGCAAGCGTTCAATATCCAATCGCGCCTGCTGACCCACTTGTTTGATTCGCTCGCCTTGGCGGCCGATCAGAATACGCTTTTGTCCTTCGCGCTCGACCAGCACCAGAGCGCCGATATGGGTCACGGCGCCCTCCTCGCGAAACTCTTCAATCTCTACAGTCATTTGATAAGGCAGCTCATCGCCCAGTTGCCGAGTGATTTTTTCGCGCACCACCTCTGCCGCGATAAAACGCATCGAGCGATCGGTAACCTGATCTTCCGGATACATATGAATGCCGGCGGGAAGATAAGCCAGCAGCAATTCTTCAAGCCGATCCAGATGCGTACCGCGAAGTGCCGATAAAGGAATAAACTCCGCCACGGTGAGCCGGTTAGATAAAAACTCAAGGTGCGGCAGCAGGGTTTCCTTATTCTCAATTTTATCCACTTTATTAATGGCAACCACTATTGGACATTTGGCCGACTCCAACTGCCGTGCCACCATCTCGTCTTCTTCGGTCCAGGCCAGTTGATCCAGCACAAACACAATCGCGTCCACATCTTTCATAGCCGAGCCGGCGGTGCGGTTCAGATAACGGTTAATCGCCCGAGGCTGCTCGCGGTGCAAGCCGGGGGTGTCCACAAAAATAATCTGATCATCACCGGTGGTTTTTATGCCAATAATCTTATGCCGCGTGGTTTGGGGCTTGCGTGAGGTGATACTGATTTTTTGGCCTAACAGATGATTAAGCAAAGTAGACTTGCCCACATTCGGGCGTCCCACTATGGCGACATAGCCACAGCGTGTTGTCATGGTTGACTCACTCACGTATCCAGCTCTCCCAATTGTTTCAGCGCTTCTGTCGCTGCCAGTTTTTCTGCATCGCGTCGATTGCTGGCCTCGGCAATAAGCGGTTTTGTCAACCCAGACACACTACAGGACACAGTAAATAGGCGCGCGTGGGCCTCACCGGCTTGCGCTTCCACCTGATAAACAGGCAGCGGCCAGCCGCGTTTTTGCAGATACTCCTGCAGGCGAGTTTTGCTGTCTTTGCTCGGTGCCGCCAGCGTCAGCGCCGCCAAACGTTGCGCATACCACTGCCGAACCTGCTGGCTACAGGTGGCCATATCACTGTCACAAAAAATAGCGCCGATCAACGCTTCCACTGTATCGGCAAGAATAGAATTGCGATTGTTGCCACCGCTTTTGCGCTCGCCCTCACCCAGAGTCAGATAATCACCCAGGGAAAACTCACGGGCTATTTGCGCCAGGGTTTCACCTTTTACCAATTGCGATCGCAAGCGGCTCAGCTCGCCCTCACGCGCCTGTTCAAAACGCTCGAACAGCGCCTCGGCAATAACAAAATTGAGCAGAGAGTCTCCGAGAAACTCCAGCCTTTCGTTATTGTCGGCACTCGCGCTGCGATGAGTCAGCGCCAGATTCAGCCACTGTGTATTTTTAAAATGATAACCGAGATTATCTTCCAGCAACGCTCGTTGGCCACTCACCACAATTGCTATTCCACCTTCAAGGGTTTACAACAATCATCAATGCGTGCGCTATCCAGCTCATTATGAAACTTCAGCACCACATCAATATTCGCCAACAGAGGGATACGCTCTTCATACATATTGGTAATAACCACGCCACGGCTGGAACGGGTAATCTCCAATTGTTTTGAACCTGCGCTGCGCACATTATTGATGCTGAAATAACTGCTCAAATCACGACGTATCTGATCGTTAGTCATTTTGTTGAGCTTGACTGGGTCATCGGCAAGCTGTTTCAAGCCGTTCACAATATAATAATTCTCGGCATAAGCGGGCACGAGCTTGAAGGCACACAATAAAAAGAAAGCGGCAATAATCATGACCAATAACAGTGACCATGACGACCAGCCCCCCTGACGTGTTTTAATTTGCATAACCACCTCCTTTGTCGAATTTATAATGAAGTGTTATTTAATCGCTCCGGCGCGGCCAAAGCTTGGCAGACTAAAAAGTGATTCCCAATGCATCCATACGGCCACAGCTTTACCCACAATTTTTTCATCGGGAACAAAAGCCACATCCCAACCGCGACTATCCAAACTATTATCGCGGTTGTCACCCATCATAAAATAATGCCCTTCAGGCACTTGCCAATAACCGCGGCGGCTATACATTCCCGGCTGCAGATGTTTGAGAGCGGTAAACTCATGCTCGCCAAGCTGCTCTCTTACCAGTTTGACTCGCGGTGCATCAGCCGGCAGCAGCGCTTGTATCTCTTCGGCAACCGGCTCGCCATTAATGATTAATTGGTGATCAGTATAGCGGATTTCATCACCCGGCAAACCAATCACTCGCTTAATATAATAGGTGTCGGGTAAATGCGGCGGAAAGAACACCATCACATCCCCGCGTTGAGGCTCATTGATCGCCACCATTTTTTTATTCCATACCGGCAAGCGCAATCCGTAGGTGTATTTATTCACCAGAATAAAATCGCCAACCTGCAAGGTGGGTTCCATAGAGCCGGAGGGGATTTGAAAGGGCTCATAGACAAATGAGCGCAGAATATAAACCACCAGCAACACCGGAAAAAATGATTTGCTGTACTCCACCAGCAAGGGCTCTCGCTGCGCCTGGGCGATGGCTTCCTGGTAGCGCGACTGCTCTGGCTCGCGGGTGACATCCCGCCCCTCGAAGGTGGCTTCAATGGCTTTCAGGGCGCGTTTGCGTGGGCGCGATAGTACGAAGATGTCCAGCAGCCATATCACCCCGGTGACCAGCACGCCAACGGTGAGAATTAAAGGCAGGTTAACATGTTCCATAAGGGCTATTCTCAGTGATCAGTTTGCAAGACTGCTAAAAACGCCGCTTGGGGAATTTCCACATTGCCCACCTGCTTTATACGTTTTTTACCAGCCTTTTGCTTCTCCAGCAGTTTTTTCTTGCGCGAGGCATCGCCACCGTAACACTTGGCGGTGACGTTTTTGCGCAAGGCCTTTACGGTGGTGCGCGCGACAACCTGACCGCCAATCGCCGCCTGGATAGCCACATCAAACATCTGCCGGGGAATCAGCTCTTTCATTTTTTCTGTCAGCGAGCGGCCCAGCGATGGCGCATGATCACGGTGCACAATCAGCGCCAAGGCATCGACCTTGTCGCCATTGATCAGCACATCCAGACGCACCAGACGCGCTTCTTCAAAACGTGAAAAGCTGTAGTCGAGAGAGGCAAAACCACGACTGACCGATTTGAGCCGGTCAAAGAAATCCATCACCACTTCGTTCATGGGCATGTCATAGCGAACCGAGACCTGGTTTCCCATATATTGCATATCCCGCTGCACGCCCCGCTTTTCAGCGCACAGGGTAATAACCGCGCCCAAATGCTCTTGCGGCACTAAAATATTGGCCTCCACAATCGGCTCGCGCATTTGTTCAACCAAACCCGGATCCGGCAGCTTGGAGGGATTATCCACGTACAGGGTTTCACCTTTGTTAGTGACAACTTCATAGACAACGGTAGGTGCCGTGGTAATTAAATCCAGATCATACTCGCGCTCCAGGCGCTCCTGGATAATTTCCATGTGTAGCATGCCCAGAAAGCCACAGCGAAAACCGAAGCCCAGTGCATCTGAACTTTCGGGTTCGTAAAATAAAGAGGCGTCGTTGAGGGTCAGTTTTGACAGGGCGTCACGGAAATTCTCAAAATCATCGGAGCTTACGGGAAACATACCGGCATAGACCTGCGGCTTGATTTTCTGAAAGCCCGGCAAGGCGGCAGTGTCGGGGTAAGTCGCACTGAT
>Ga0079223_10001597_pt1 | contig 13588 bp, 10 predicted proteins | sample Stecom2011_FD_75072 | JGI IMG/M metagenome (GOLD analysis project Ga0079223, IMG submission 75072) | Agricultural soil microbial communities from Utah to study Nitrogen management - Steer compost 2011 | ecosystem: Environmental > Terrestrial > Soil > Agricultural land | place: USA: Utah... | reverse complement strand
GTTTTAATGAAGACCAGGACGGAGATTGGATCTTAAAGGCCTTAAAAACCATTGATTCTATTAGCCCGCAGGCTTTGTGCGGTTATTTAATGGAATTGGCCCGGATTAGAGCGGAAAATCCTATAGATGACGATATGAGTGTAATAGTTTTACAAATAGTAAACGAGGATATTTTTGATTAAACACGAAACTCTTTTCTATAAAGAGCGTTATTTATAAATGTGACGGGTGAAGCGATGAAAGCTTTTGAGGAAAAAATTTTATCAACAGTGCAAAGGCATGGTATGCTCAATTTGGGAGAAAAGGTTTTAGTGGCCGTGTCCGGTGGTGTTGACTCCCTGACTTTGCTGTCGGTCTTAAGGCGGTTGCCACTGGATCTGGATTTGTTTGTATTTCATTTAAATCATGGTCTCAGACCGGAGTCTAAAGCAGAAGCGCAACTTGTGGCGGAGCGTTGCCAAAAATGGTCAATTCCCTATCGCATAATTGAGATTAATGTGAAAGAGACTAAGGGCGCGGATTCCGTTCAGGTGGCGGCCAGGAATGAACGATACAGGCTTTTGGAAGAGACTGGCCGGGAAAAGGGTGTCTCAAAAATCGCCCTGGGCCACCATGCCGATGATCAAGTTGAAACCATGATCATGAGATTTTTAACAGGAGCCGGCCCTCAGGGAATGGCAGGAATACCCCCTGTCCGCGACAAGTATATCCGTCCCTTGTTTGAAGTGACCAGGGAGGAAATAAAGACCTACGCCGAAGAAGAGGGGTTAATTTGGGCGGAGGACGCCTCAAATCTAAAGACCAATTATTTCCGGAATAAAATCCGACTCTGTTTAATCCCGTTTTTGCTTGAAGAATTTCAGCCGCAGTTGACTGAGAGGTTAATGGAAGCGGCCAGCATTTTTCAGGAGTGGGAAGCCTTACTTTTGCAGCAGGTTAAGGAGGTCCTGGACCAATGGGGTGTGAGTAAACGACCGACAGAGGTTGTGACCCCCGCCTCTGCTTGGACGAATTTGCCTAAGGCCTTGGAACGGGCGGTCTTTCGTGAGGTTATGTTTAGGATGAGGCCTGGAATGCGCTTGGAATTCAAGCATTCCCAGATCTTCCGTGACTTGGTGGAAGGGGAGAACGGGAGAAGAATCTCTTTACCTGAAGCCCTAGAGGCTTTGAAGGAGAAAGACCAGATTATGATCAGGGCGGCCGGTACAGAGGAGAGCATCCATGGGTTTTATCTGGCGTTGAATATTCCAGGATGTACTCAGCTCCCTTCTAGTCAAGGCCAAATAGAGGTCATTAAGGGAGGAAGGGAACTGCTCCCTTCGAACTGGCAGAAAATTTCAAAACAGGAGTCTTTTTTTGACTGGGATCAGCTTGCTTTCCCCTTGGGGATCCGCTCAAGAAAACGGGGGGACCGTCTTTATCCGCTAGGGCTAAATGGAAGCAAAAAACTAAAGGAGCTGTTTTCCGATTTCAAAGTTGGTAAGCAAGAGAGGGAGAGAACACCGCTTTTAGTTGATGCTGAAGATGAAGTGCTCTGGGTGGTGGGGATGCGTTCAGGGATGAAGGGGAGAATTACAGAACAGACGGAAAATGTTTTGTATTTCAAACATCTCCCTTGAATACGGTTTTGTTCTAGCAATGACGCTTGTATTGTGGAATTCTAATCAGTATGGTATAATTTATTCTGCGGCATTTTTTGCCCTCGAGAGGAGGTTCATTGTTTGCGGTTTTTTAGGGAGTTAAGTTTTTATTTGCTTCTTGCAACAATTGCGCTAGTGGTATTATGGCGGTTTATCGGCGCTCCCCAGGATATTCAGGAACTAAGATGGGACCAATTTGTGCAGAGTATAAAAAATGAGGAAGTACTTGAAGTAAAAATAAATACCGAAGGTCAGATCGAAGGTAAGTTAAAAAAAGAGGGCAATGGAGAAGGGGTACCCTTTGTTGCGCAGGGGCCAAGTCCGACCCTTGCTCCAGAGGTCTATGAGGAAATCTTACGGGAGACGGGTGTTCCCCGGGAATATACACAAAAGGCCGAATCGTGGTGGGCTGTTTATTTGCCCTATCTATTACCGGTCTTACTCATGATGGGTTTATGGTTCTTTTTAATTAATCAGATGCAAAACTCGGGGAATAAGGCCATGTCTTTTGGAAAAAGTCGGGCCAAAATGTATTTTGAAGAAAGAACCAAAGTTACCTTTGAAGATGTGGCCGGGGTGGATGAAGCCAAAGAAGAATTGGAAGAGATCGTGGAATTTTTAAAACAACCGCGTCAGTTCACGGAGTTGGGAGCAAGGATTCCCAAAGGAGTGCTCTTGGTTGGCCCTCCTGGAACAGGAAAGACTTTGCTTTCCAAGGCAGTTGCCGGGGAGGCGGGGGTTCCTTTCTTCAGTATTAGCGGATCAGATTTTGTAGAAATGTTCGTTGGTGTGGGGGCCTCACGGGTACGGGATCTATTCGATACCGCCAAAAAACACGCACCGTGTATAGTTTTTATAGATGAAATCGACGCTGTGGGTAGACAACGCGGTGCGGGTTTAGGCGGCGGTCATGACGAGCGAGAGCAGACCCTTAATCAACTTCTGGTAGAGATGGATGGGTTTGAACCCAACTCAGGGATTATTATTTTATCCGCTACAAACCGGCCTGATGTTTTGGATCCTGCGCTTTTGCGACCCGGACGTTTTGACCGTCAGGTCATGCTTGATTCTCCGGATATAAATGGCAGGGAAGAGATTCTAAAGGTGCATGCCAAAGACAAACCCTTAGCGCCGGAGGTAGATCTGAAGGTATTAGCCCGAAGGACTCCGGGATTTACCGGCGCAGATCTAGCCAACACTTTGAATGAAGCCGCTCTTTTAGCCGCGCGGAAACAGCGGAAACAGATTTCCATGGATGATTGTGAAGAATCGATTGAGCGGGTGATTGCCGGGCCGGAGCGTAAAAGCAGGATTATGAGTGAAAAGGAAAAGCAACTGACTGCCTTTCACGAGGGAGGACACGCCCTGGTCGGACACTATCTTCCGACCGTCGATCCCATTCATAAGGTTTCTATTATTCCACGGGGACAAGCCGGCGGCTATACCCTAGCTCTGCCCTTAGAGGATAAGCATTATGCAACCCGCACCGAACTTTTAGAAAATGTGATCTTTATGTTAGGCGGCCGGGTGGCGGAAGATATTGTTTTGGGCGAGATTAGCACCGGCGCCAGGAATGATTTGGAACGCGCGACTAAACTTGTACGCAAGATGGTCACGGAATACGGAATGAGTGACGATTTGGGACCGATGACCTTTGGTCACGGACACGAGGAACAGGTTTTTCTAGGGCGGGATATCTCTAGAGATCGAAACTATAGCGAACGGGTGGCCGCAGAGATTGATCAGGAAATGAGTACGATCATTGGCGACGCCTATAAAAAGGCGAAGAATATTGTGAATGAACATCGTAATGAGCTTGAGGCGATTGCCAACGCTCTCTTAGAAAAAGAGACACTGGAGGCGGCTGATTTCGAGCAACTCCTGAATTCTTTCGGAGAAAACCGCGAGGATACTGAGGCTACCGAGGCCCAACCGGAGGCGTAAACAAAGTTTAGCAACAATACGGGGGAGAGTTGATCAGATAGGGCTCTCCCTCTTTTTCTTGAAGCTATTTATAGCGGGAAGGAGCGGATGATGATGGAGCTATGGACATATTCATATTCAAGTAGGCCAGGTCCTTTTCAGAAATTCGTACTTTTCTTCTCATTTCTAATTCTTCTCGGGTTAAGCACGGCTTATTTAATATTTTTGCATGTATATAGAACCTCTAGTGATATTATGAAGCGTCCCATGAATATCTTAGTGATGGGGGTTGATGCGGAAAAGCTCAACGCAGACGGGGAGCGGGAAAAACCCCGTACAGACACGATGCTTTTTGTAACTATTAGTCCAAACCAAGCAAAGGTAGGAGTTTTTTCCATACCCAGAGATAGTTTGGTGGATATACCCGGTTACGGTATAGACCGGATTAATATGGCCCACGTTTACGGGGGGTATGAATTAACAAAGCAAGTCGTTGAAGAGGTAATGGGAATTTCTATCCATAACTATGTGATGATAAATTTTGAGGGTTTTCAGGAACTCGTGGATTTATTGGGCGGTGTTGAGATCGAGGTTGACAAACGCATGCTCTACATAGACGACAGCGCCGGTTTGAAGATTGATCTACAACAGGGACTGCAGAAGTTAAACGGAGAAGATGCCTTAGGTTTCGTCAGATTTCGTCAAGATAGGCTGGGTGATATAACTCGTGTCCGCAGGCAACAGATTTTCCTGAAGACTCTGGCGCGGAAGATGAGAGGGAAACAGGTTATTACAAAACTCCCGGCTTTGTTCAGGATCGGGCAAAAGTATTTGCAAACGGATTTATCTCTGTCTGAGTTTGTCGCTTTATACCGGTTATCCAGGAGATTAGACCTAAATAAAGAGGTAATTACCACTACTTTGCCGGGAGAATTTTCCGGACCTTATTGGAGTTTGTCGTCAGAAGGGATTGCACGGGTGCTGCAACCGTTTCTTAAGTAAATTGTAATCGCAACATGGTTTGAGTTTGGAGTTCTCTAAGTCCGTGGCCAATTCTTGGTTGGGGGAGGATGGTTTCATGAAGATCGATGTTATTTTAAACAATCGGACGGAATATGATTTTTCCGGAAAAACTGTAGTGGTAATCGATGTTTTAAGGGCAACAAGCACGATATTGACGGCTTTAGTCAACGGATGTCTGGAGGTCATTCCCGTTTGTGGTGTGGAAGAAGCATTGACGCTGAGAAAAACGACGGCGAAAGGCGAATTGATTCTTGGTGGGGAAAGAAAAGGGAAGACTATTCCAGGGTTTGACTTAGGCAATTCACCTCTGGAATATACCAAGGAAAAAGTAGGCGGGAGAAGAGTAGTGTTGTGTACAACTAACGGAACACAAGCTCTGGTCCAGACTGCAGGCGCTGAAGAGGTATTGATCGGAAGTTTTTTAAATATCACCAAAGTAGCCTCTTACCTTAAAGAAACCGCCCGGGACATCACGTTGTTTTGCGCCGGACGTGAGGGTAGAATGTCTCTAGAGGATCTTTTATGTGCCGGGAAGATCATAAAAAAAATACTTTTTATGGCGAAAAACGGAACTGTTCCGGAATTAACGGACTCCGGGAGATTGGCTATGATTGCCTACAAGCATTTGGTCAATAAAGTGAAGGGTCCGGTCATAGCCATCGCTCAGACCGAACACGGACAATATCTGTCCTCTATTGGTTATAATGAGGATCTGCGTTATTGCGGACAGGTTGATTTCCTCCCTCAGCTGGCGATCTATCAGAACGAACGGATTATGCTGGATAAGCCGTGCTATAGGAATTGATTAAAACAAGGTAAAACAGAGCCCAGCGTGGGCAAAAGCGTAAAAAAGAAGAAATAGCCAACAGAGGTAAACTCGTTTAGAAAATTCGCTTAAAAGACCCGTTTTCAAACGAGTTTTTTAGATACCGAGGCTACTAATTGGTTAAGCCGCGTAAAGGGGCGGGAATTCTTCCTCCGCGCCGTACGAATTTTTCGGAACTAAAGGAATTAACCGCCATGATCGGCGCCTCTCCTAAGAGTCCGCCAAAGGAGACTTTATCACCGATCCGTCCGCCGGGAACAGGGATAATCCGTACAGCGGTTGTTTTATTATTAATGATCCCGATCGCCATCTCGTCGGCGATGATCCCGGAGATGGTTTCTTGTCTGGTGTCACCGGGGACAGCGATCATGTCTAATCCTACGGAACAAACCGCTGTCATGGCCTCCAGTTTACTGAGAGATAAGGCGCCGGCTTCCACAGCCTCGATCATACCGGTATCTTCACTTACTGGAATAAAGGCTCCGCTGAGTCCCCCAACGTAGGAAGAGGCCATGGCGCCTCCTTTCTTTACCGCATCATTTAGCATTGCCAAAGCAGCAGTCGTGCCGTGGGTTCCACATTTTTCTAACCCCATGGCCTCTAGTATATTGGCTACACTGTCCCCGGGCGCCGGGGTCGGAGCTAAAGAGAGGTCGACAATACCAAAGGGCGCATCCAACGCCGCCGAGACCTTTCTACCGATTAACTCACCAACCCGGGTGATTTTAAAAACGGTCTTCTTAATCTCTTCAGCCAAGGCGCCTAAAGTTAGATTAGGAAACCTTTCGATCGTGGCCCGTACCACCCCCGGCCCGCTGATTCCGATATTGATTACTGTCTCCGCTTCTCCTATTCCATGAAACGCACCGGCCATAAAGGGATTATCCCCGGGAGCGTTTGCAAAGACCACCAGTTTAGCACAGCCAATCCCTCCGTGGTCTTTGGTTAAGGCGGCGGTTTTTTTAATCACCGCAGCCGCCTGATTGATGGCGTCCATGTTAATCCCGGCCTTAGTGGAGGCAACATTTAGAGAGGCGCAGACTTTATTGGTACGGGAGAGAGCTTCCGGCAGTACGGAAAAGATCGAGCGGTCTCCGTTGGTAAACCCTTTCTGTACCAGGGCTGAATAACCACCGATAAAGTCGATTCCCAGTTCATTGGCTGCTTTTTCCAGGGTTTGGGCGATTAGTAAAAGGTTCTCCGGAGAGAAATTTCCAGCCAGAAGCGAGACGGGGGTCACAGCTATTCTGGTATTGATGATTGGCACACCGTAAATCCGTTCCATCTTTTTAACGGTAGAAACCAAGTTTGCGCCTTTTGACATGATTTTATCATATATATGTTTGGCGGCGTTCGCCGGATCCCGTTCTCCGCAATCCAGTAGTGAAATTCCCAAAGTAACGGTACGAACGTCAAAATGTAAATGGTTAATCATATTCAGAGTTTCCAGAATTTCTTCAGGGCTGAAGCTCATCAATTCCACCTCTTTGTTTTCATAGCGCGTACATTATTTGTACTTGAGATATGTGCGCATGCAAGATTTCTACGCGTCCGGGGAAGATCCACGAACGTAGCCCCGTTTGTCCTATATCCGGTGCATATAACGGAAAATGTCCTCGTGTTGGATTGTGGCCTGGATCCCCATTTTTTCACCGGCTTTTAACAGTTTTTCTCGTAGAACGGTAATATCAAGTTCGGTTGGAAAATTAATCAGGATGATCATCGCGAATATCCCATGTAAAAGGGTTTGACTGATATCTATAATATTACATTCATTCGCCGCCAGGATTTTGGTAATCTCGGCGACGATTCCCACCTGATCATAGCCCATCACTGTTACCACGGCTTTTTCCACAGTTTATTCCTCCAGTGTCATTATACTCTCTGTCATGATAGGTTTGAATTTTAGGTATAGCTTCGTTAGTAAGTTCAGTAAACGCAGTTTAGGAGATTTACCAGTCAGCTAGTTTTGACCGGCTTATAGATCCTGATCCGGTTTCGTCCGGCTTGTTTGGCTTGATATAAAGCCTCATCCGCCTTTTGCAGCACTTCTTCTGTAGTGGCGGCGTGTTCTGGAATAGCCGCGATTCCCCCACTTATGGTAATGGAGAAGATCTTGCCTTCCTTGTCTGCGAATTTTAGTCTTGAGATCTGCAGACGTATTCTATTCGCTATCTTTTTGACGGAGGCTACTTCTGTATTGGTAGAAAGGATTAAGAATTCTTCACCCCCGTAGCGAATGGCTACGGAATGTTCGTCGGTATTATTTTGTAAAGTTGCGGCCACTGTCTTTAAGACCTCGTCTCCGACAAGGTGGCCGTGAAGATCGTTCACTTGTTTGAAGTGGTCGATATCAAAGACAAGGCTGCTAAAACAGAGGGGCTTTTGGCTGTGTATATTTTTTGTCTTTATTGTTTCCAGATAGTTGTTGAAATAGGCGCGGTTATATAAACCTGTTAGCTGATCATGCCAGGCCATGTCCTCGGTGGCTTGATGGAGTCTGATGTTCTCCAAAGCTAAGCTAAGCTGATTACCGATGATCTGCAGCAAGTCCCGTTGGTCCGGTTTGAAGACATTTTCTTGAAAATGGGAGACGACCAACACTCCGATGTTTACCTCTTTGGTATATAAGGGGATGCAGAGTAAAGAGTTGATTTCATGTTTCCTCAATAATTGAATTTCGTTGCGCGTAGCAGTTTCCCCTCCGAGCAGGCGTTTTTCTTCCAAGGCTCTGTAGGGGAGTCTTTTTGGCTCACTAAGTATTGGCAGTAGTGTGGAAAAATCTTTTACTCCCGAAAAGGCCAATAGGTTAAGGATCTCACCGTCGTTCAGACCATAAATGGCTGTAAAGGCGCTTCCTAATACACCTTGGACAATGTCGATGATTTTGGTCAAGAGTTTTGATTCGTATAATTCTTGGTGAATGTATTGCTGGATGAGACTGAGGGTGTAGGAGGCCGCGTATTTCTCCTCCAGTGATGCATTGACTTCATTCAATCTTTTTACATGGTCCTCTTTTTCCTGGAGAACATTTATCATCGATTCCATATACTTCTTATCCTGCTGGGACAGAAAATATGTGAGGATGGCGGCGAAGACCAAAGCAGAAAAGGCGGCGATAATGGCAGTAAAGTCGTAATGGTCATAGGCATGGGGGATACCGTGATGGATTATGTAACCGTTCTTCCACAACAAGAGGACATTAACGGAGAAGCCTATGAGGGACAGGGCGGTTGCCAACTTGACTTCTCCCGGTACAATCTCCCGGGTGGTAGAGAAGATGCAGATTAAATAGAAGGGAAACAGATAATTAAAGGTGGTGGAGGTTAAGTAATAAGCTAAGGACAACAGTGTGGTGTCGACTAAACTAAAGACCCAGAAGTAACGCTGAATCACGGGGAACCCTTTATTGTATAAAGCCCCCTTGATTAGCAGGCAAAATATGCTTAGCGAAAAAAGGAGTATTTGTGGATGAGTGAAGGATTTGCAACCCATAATTACCTGTATTAAGCCTAAGGATACGAGAATAACAGTGAGGATGGAATGGAAATACAGGTTAGAGCGTAGTCGAAGTTGTATTCGTTTTTTGTTAGTCATAATTTCACCCATTCTTTCGAAACAGTATGCTTTCTAATGTTAATTATATAGTTATTTCGGTGAAATTTTATAAGTTCCTTTAAATTTTCATCCCTGTCACCGTATAAATTTTAACACTAAGTGTTTGTTTTTATTACAATTCGACGAAGTAAATCCGTCTATGTTTTTTCGTCAGAATTATAAACCTGATTAAGTAGGAGTTTTAATGAAGGTGAGGAATACCATAGAATAATTAAGGGATGTTAAGCAGAACGGGGAGGGATCAAAAGTGGACTGTTCCATTATTACCTCAAAGGTTGCGGCTGATGGAAGAGAGATCTTCCTGGGGGTAACGGAAGATGGCCAACGAGGGCTCTTTGAACCGTTGAATCTTACTGTTTCCGGGCGAAAAGTGGACTTGTTACGGGATTTGCGTAGAGCATTACAGAAATTAGCTCCTGTTGATCAGGAAAGGCGCTCGGTTCTGATGTACCGGGGGCTGGTCAAAATCGGCGCGGATTATTATCTCCAGCTTCCATTGGAAGAGGAGGTCTGGGCGAATTGGGAAATAAACGGGGAGTATAAGCAAGATTTATCCTTAAAAAAGATTACAGCGGTTGCCAGCACTATGGTGCAGGCTCTGGAGGATTTGGAAAAGGAAGAGGAATACGGTTTTGAAGGGTTTTCCCCCTTAGATCTGGTCAGCCTAGGGGAGGATAGGTGGGTAGTACTTGATCCCAGGGTTCGTTCTTTACTTAAAGCATATAGACCTAAAGACAGATTGGGGCGGTTATTTACTCCTCCGGAGATCATCAAGGGTAAGGATTGGAGCGAACGGTCTCATCTTTATACTATTGGTTTGACTTTATATTATTTTATAACCGGGGTAATCCCTTTTTCTTTGGAAAAGGAGGAAAGGACTATAACTGCCATTATTAGGGAAAAGCCGTTGGATCCCAGATATTATCGGCCACAAATCGGTTCCTCTCTGTCCGCCTTTGTTCTACGCCTCTTAGAGAAGGAGGCGGGCCGCCGCCCTGATCTGACGCAGGCAAGGGAGAACGTAGGGGAATTTACAAATCTTCCGGAATCTGCTCTGAGCTCAAGCCCTGAGGAGGAAAGGGAATTCAAGGCAAAAGGCGGACAAAAAATCAAGCAGAGAGATAAGCGAAGAAGAGCCTACTGGTGGTGGCAGAAGTTGAAGGCGCCTACCCTGGTTGCGTCAATCGTCATTTTTTTCTTTTTCTTGACCTCTAGAGGCGGTTACCAAGAGGTAATTACCCCGCAGACTCAACCGGAAGAGGTGGTTAAGTATTTCTACCAAGCCGTAGCCGACTTGAATGATCTACGGTTGAGAGAGACCTTGGATAAAGGGGTAGGCAAGTTATGGGATGATTTAGTCATTAACTTGCGTGTGGTATATAGTACAAGATTGGCCTATGAAGGGAAAGAACATAAAGTTCTGCTTCTTGAGGACCTGCGTATTTCCGAGGAATCGGACTCCACTGAGGAAAACCCGGTGTTTAGGAGCGACTATACCTTAAAGGTGATCGATGGAGAAAAGTACTTGCGGCAGGAAAGAAGGGACCGGATCACTTTGGCGCGGGTCAAAAGAGAGTGGAGAATTATCGGAATCGATTCCGATATTTTAGGAGAAACTGTGGAACCCAATGAATAAGGAATCTTATTTTGTTGACACTTATAGAGAGCCCAAAGCCTTGCTGATACTACAGGGAAGGCGTTTCAGAAACCTTGACAGATGGACGGTTGTGGTTTAATATTCTATATATCATTAGAAGGAAGAATTAAGCAGGCGGGGTGCATGTTCAGTCTCTTTATAGAAGAGTTGGCGATCGTAACTTCGTTCAAGGGGGATAATAGTGGAAGAAATTCAAGAAGTACTACTAACGTCGGAACAGATAGCGACCCGTGTTAAAGAACTGGGTGAAGAAGTTTCCCAAGATTATCAAGGAGAAGAGAGCGATCTGATTGTAATCGGGATTTTAAAAGGAGCGCTCCCTTTCTTTGCGGATTTAATTAGAGTGATTAGCGTTCCTTTGCGCTATGACTTAATGGCTGTTTCCAGTTACGGGATATCAACAAAGTCCTCAGGAATTGTACAGATTATTAAGGATATTGATCTCAGTATTGAGGGTGAGAATGTACTGATTGTTGAGGACATTATTGATACCGGATTGACTCTAAAATATCTGGTGGAAAACTTAAAATCCAGACGTCCCAAAAGTATAAAGACGATTACCCTATTAGATAAGCCTTCTCGGCGACTTGCTGATATAACCCCTGATTATAACGGGTTTTCCATTCCCGATCGATTTGTGGTAGGCTACGGTCTGGATTACGCCGAGCGGTTCAGAGAGTTACCGATGATTGGCGTTTTAAAACCGGAGGTGTATTCTTAACCTGTTTGAACCCAGGTCCGACACACGGGATGTGGGAGATTGTTTGTTAGAAACCGGGTTAAACAGATATTTGTAGATTATAAGAGGTGTAACCATGGAAAAAGCAGAGATAATTGTCGTATTGGACTTTGGTTCACAATACAGTCGCTTAATTGCCCGCCGTGTACGGGAGGCCAAAGTTTTTAGTCGGATTTTACCCTATAATACCGATATAGAGAAGATTCGTGAATTGACACCGAAGGGAATAATTCTTTCGGGCGGACCTTCCAGTGTTTACGGTGAAGGGGCCCCCCGGTGTCAACCGGAGATTTTTCAGTTGGGTATACCGATTTTAGGAATTTGCTATGGAATGCAAGTTACCACCTTGGAGATGGGGGGAGAAGTGGTCAGAGCGGATCGGCGGGAATACGGTCGAGCCGTCTTGAACGTTACTGAGCAGGACTGCCTTTTTCAGGGCTTGCCCTCTGCTCTTGAAGTCTGGATGAGTCATGGTGATCATGTAGAGAGTCTTCCCCCGGGTTTCAAGACGATTGCTTCGACAGATAATGCTCCTGTAGGCGCCATGGTTAACCCGGAACGGCAGATTTATGGTATTCAGTTTCATCCTGAGGTGGCCCATACACCATTAGGAAAGGAAATTTTGAAAAATTTTGTCTATACAATCTGTAAATGTAAGCCGTCTTGGACACCAGAGTCATTTATTAAAAGGAAAATGGCGGAGATTAAAGAAACAGTCGGGAATAAAAAGGTGCTCTGTGCTTTAAGCGGGGGAGTTGATTCTTCCGTAGCCGCCGTCTTAATTAACCGGGCCATCGGGGATAATTTGGTCTGTGTTTTTGTGGATAACGGTCTCCTGCGTAAGGACGAAGCGATTAAGGTAAAGACGCTTTTTGAGGAAAAGTTTCGGTTGAACCTGGTTGCCGTGGATGCAACTGATAGTTTCTTGGACAAGCTGGCAGGGGTGACTGATCCTGAAGAAAAAAGGAAGGCGATAGGACATGACTTTATCAGGATCTTTGAAGAGGAAGCTCGTAAACTGGGAGAGATTGACTATTTGGTTCAAGGAACCTTATATCCGGATGTGATTGAGAGCGTTTCCGAGAACGGCCCGGCCGCCAAGATCAAAAGTCATCACAATGTAGGTGGTTTACCTGAAGATTTGCGCTTTAAGTTATTAGAGCCTTTCCGGCTTCTCTTTAAAGATGAGGTCAGGGCGATCGGAAAGAAATTAGGCCTCCCGGAAGAGGTAATCTGGAGACAACCCTTTCCCGGACCCGGTTTAGCCGTACGGATCATCGGCGCCATTACCCGGGATAAACTGGCGATGTTGCGTGAAGCCGATTACATAGTAACAGAAGAGATCAAACAGGCCGGATACTACCGAAAGTTATGGCAGTCTTTTGCGGTGTTAACTGATACCAGAAGTGTTGGGGTAATGGGAGACGAACGCACATATGACCATGTAATCGCCGTACGTGCGGTAACCAGTGAGGAAGCGATGACTGCGGATTGGGCTAAATTACCCTATGAATTACTGGACCAGATTTCCAGGCGGATTATTAATGAGGTTCCCGGAGTAAACCGGGTGGTCTACGATATTACTTCAAAACCTCCCGGCACCATTGAATAAGAATAGAGCTAGGAAATAAGAGAAAAAATGAACAATGAGCGAATACGGAAGAAGAATTATAGGATCGTCATTCATATGTCAGATTGAGGCTTAGGCTCAGACTCAGGCAAAAAAATCAGGTTTAGTGGGGGTGATGTTTAGTGCTGGAAAGGTTATTTAAACTCAAAGCGAATGGGACCAATATCCGCACAGAAATTTTGGCTGGATTAACCACTTTTATGTCTATGGCGTATATCATTGCAGTCAATCCCGGGATTGTTAGCGAGATTGAAAAAGCCCACCCTGGGCAGGGGATGCCTTTTGACGGGGTAATGATCGCCACTATTCTCTCGGCCGCAATTGCCACCTTGCTCATGGGTTTGCTGGCCAACTACCCTTTTGCCCTGGCCCCGGGAATGGGATTGAACGCCTATTTTACATATTCCGTGGTCTTGGGGATGGGATACAGATGGGAGGTGGCCTTGGGCGCGGTTTTCATTTCCGGAGTGGTTTTTCTCATCCTGACTTTGGCAAAGATCCGGGAGATGATTATCGACGCGGTTCCCCAGTC
>Ga0079223_10001596_pt1 | contig 13595 bp, 12 predicted proteins | sample Stecom2011_FD_75072 | JGI IMG/M metagenome (GOLD analysis project Ga0079223, IMG submission 75072) | Agricultural soil microbial communities from Utah to study Nitrogen management - Steer compost 2011 | ecosystem: Environmental > Terrestrial > Soil > Agricultural land | place: USA: Utah... | reverse complement strand
ACCTTCTTTTTCGAGATTAAATTGTAGAATATCGCAAATATCCTTTTCATCATCAACAACTAAAATTCTATCCTCCATAACATTCGTTAACTGATCTTAATGTTTTAATCAATTGATTTCTCCGATTTAGTGGAATCTTTGTCATCTTTTGAAACTTTTACAACTTTGTCGTGACGAATATCTTTTCCTTCAATTAGAAACACAGCCGACTCTGCAATATCTACCGCTTTATCTCCTATTCTTTCTAAATAGTAAGATATACTTGTCAAGTGCATCATATTAATAATACTTTGAGTACTAAGAACCTGATTGTTGAAATTTTCCGAAAGTTTTCTTTCAATCTTACGTTCAAGTTTATCAACTTTATCATCCATCAAAATAGTATCGTATGCCATATCATTATCCACACCCGAAAAAGCAAAAATGGCTTTCCTAAGCATCTTATCAGTCTGGCTGAACATTTTACTAAGTAACCTTTTATATGGTTCAAAACCATTAATGGTAAAATCCATTTCAACCAATGCAAGTCTAATATTTTCTATCAGATCACCAACACGCTCCATCGATATTGTCATATCGTGATACGCCATTAATCGGCGAAGGTCAGATGCTCTTGGCGTAAAAAGCATTATGGCGTTAATCACTTTCTCCTTAATGGTAACGTCAAGAGAATTGATAACTTTTTCGTTTCTCTTAAGCAATAAAACAAGCTCTTTATTATGGTTATCATGTACCAATTCCTCGGCCTTTATCATTTGAGTAAGCACAATCTCCGATAAAAGTAAAAAATCGCTATGCAACTGTTCAAGATATTTATCTTTAATACCTACAGCAGTAGAAGGATTTGTATTTTCGTTTTTAGTGTTCATCTGTTAGATTGATATAATTTATTTATAGTATTTCAGATCATTATAAGCCATTATCCAAACACACCTGTCAGATACTCCTCTGTACGTTTGTTCTTAGGTTTAGTAAACATTTGAGTTGTATTACCATGCTCTATTAGCTCACCAAGATACATAAACATTGAGTTATCAGAAATACGAGCAGCCTGTGACATGTTGTGAGTAACAACAATGATAGTAAATTTACTTTTCAATTCCAACAGTAACTCTTCAATTTTGTTCGTTGAAATTGGATCGAGAGCTGATGTAGGCTCATCCATTAGTAATATCTCAGGCTTAAGGGCAAGAGTTCGTGCAATACACAATCTTTGTTGCTGCCCACCCGATAAAAATGAACCACGTTTACTCATTACATCTTTAACTTCATCCCATAAAGCTACACTTTTAAGACTTTGTTCTACAATTTCATCTTTCTCTCTTTTCTTTAGCTTTATTCCATTGAGCTTATAACCGGCCAATACATTCTCAAAAATACTCATTGTTGGAAAAGGGTTTGGTTGCTGAAATACCATACCAGCCATTCTACGTACTTCCATTGAGTCTATTTTTAATACATTTTCGCCTTTTAATATGATTTCACCTGTAGTTTTTATATTTGGGTAAAGATCATGCAGACGATTTATCGCTCGAAGCAAAGTACTTTTTCCGCATCCCGACGGACCCATTATGGCTGTTATAGTATTGGGATATATATCGGTAGTTACTTGCTTTACAGCATGTGTACCCGGAGCATAAGATACTGATACATCCTTTAATTGAAGGATGGGGTTCGTTTCTATGTTATTTATATTTTCCATTTACGTGCTACAATTTTTGCTATCCAGTTTAATACGAATATAACTATTAAAAGTAAGAGCGATGATGACCACACAAGATCAACCAAATTTGGGTCGTTATAAAAATCCCATATAAGTAACGGAATAGCACTTGTGGGTTCAAGAACATTCCAGTTAACTACAGAAGCACCCAAAGCGGTAAGCATTAATGGAGCTGTTTCACCCATTACACGCGAAATAGCAAGTAATATCCCTGTAAATATTCCACCAAATCCCGAAGGTAATAATATTTTAAACACTACATTGGTATATGATGCCCCTAATGCAAGTCCCGCCTCCTTATAAGCTCTTGGCAGCATTTTAAGGGTTTCTTCAGTAGATCTAACTATCATAGGTAACATCATTATTGTAAGAGCAACGCTACCTGCAAGCGCCGAATAGCTCCCAAGTGGTTTCACCACCCAAGCATAGGCAATTATACCAACTACTATTGAAGGCATACCTTGCAGCAAATCAGTTAAAAAACTAATTATACTTGCAAACCTTTTATCTCTATTTTCGGATAAATAAATCCCTATAAAAAGTCCCAATGGCACTGAAAACAATATTGCCATCGCAACTATTAGTATAGAACCTGTAATACCGTTTAATATACCACCTGGTATTGGATCACCATTCATATTAGCTAAAAGGGCATCCATAGAAGAAGGTGTAACCTCTGTAAACAAGTTAAGGTTAAAATTCTTATAACCTTTCGAAACAACATCCCATAATATAAAAAACAAAGGTATCATGGCTAAGAAAGAAAGAACACATATCGACCAATACACCAGTCGGTCTCTACCCTTTCTCACATACACTGAAGTTCCGTTTCTTTTATTCATACTCATGCTCTTGCAACTCGTTTCATAACTAATTTAGCAACAAGATTAATTATTGCAGTTATAATAAAAAGCAATAACCCAATGGCTATTAGCGAACTTAACTTTATTCCATCTGCTTCACCAAACTGATTTGCTATAACACTTGCCATAGTGTTACCGGTATCTCTTAATCCATTTGGAATTCTGTCTGTATTACCTATTAACATGGTCACTGCCATTGTTTCACCCAAAGCTCTGCCCAATGCCAATATATATGATGCTATAATACCTGAAGTGGCGGTGGGGAGACTAATATGCTGCACCATTTCCATTTGTGTTGCACCAAGACTATATGCCCCTTCTTTTAAATTATTTGGTACCATAGATATAAATTCGGTACTTAGTGATGATGCATATGGTATAATCATAATTGCCAAAACAACTGAAGATAGAAATATCCCAAAACCTTGAGCATTTATACCCAATTCAATTATCAATGGTCGTACTGCATAAAATCCCCATAAACCATATACTATAGAAGGAATACCTGCAAGCAGGTCTACAACAGATCTTACAACCGATGAGACTCTTTTTCCTTTAAAATATTCACCATTAAACAGTGCTACCGCAAGCGAAAAAGGCACACAAAGAATTAATGCAAAGAAAGCTGTATAAAGTGTTCCAACAATAAATGAGAGAGCACCATATTCTTCCGTTGCAGGTCGAGGATCCCATTCCGGATTTACTAAGAAATTCCAGAATCCGTATTCTTGAAATGCTACGGTTGATCTGCTTACAAGAGCATATATAATGCCGGCACTCAACATTAGAATTAAAAATGCTGCAAAGAAAAGTAAGAACCGGAAAATTTTATCTTTCATTCTATAGCTGAAATTTTATAGTGTATCTATTTGCTTAAAGTAATTGCATCTCCATTGTAATTAATCTGTTCAATTAACTTCCGATTTTTCTCTAAAGCCTGTTCAGAAAGAGGAGCATAATTAATCTGAGCTGCAACTTTCTGCCCCTCCGGACTAATTATATAATTTAATAGTTTTATTAAATCCTCAGCTTCATCAATTTCACGTTTATCATATTGTTGATCTTTATAAACAAGCAGCCATGTAAACAAGCTTATTGGATATGCGTTGGGGTCATCAGAATTGGTAATAGTAGCGCGCATATCATCAGGTAGTGAAACATTTGCCGCAGCGGATATAGTTTCGAGCGTTGCATCAACATAGTTGCCCGCTTTGTTCTTGAGTTTTGCTGTTGGTAGTCTTAAAGTTAATGCATATTCAGATCCTATATATCCGATAGCGCCTTCGGTTTGCTGAACAATACCGGCAACACCGGGGTTACCTTTTGCAGCAATACCCGCAGGCCATTTAAGCGACTTACCCACTCCCATTATATCATTCCATTCTTTACTCACAACCGAAAGATACTCTGAAAAATTAAAGGTTGTGCCGCTACCATCAGATCTGTATACTGGAGTAATATCCAAATCCGGTAGTTTCACATTTGGATTTTCTTCAACAAGTCTGTTATCGTTCCATTTTTTAATTTTCCCAAGATAAATATCCGAAATAAGTGGACCTGTAAGTTTTAGGCTGTCAACTCCTTCAAGGGTGTAAGCCATAACCACTCCACCCATACATGTAGCAATATGTATTACTTCGCCTTTCATAGACTCAAGCTCGCGTTCGTTAAGAAAAGCATCACTAGCACCAAAATCTACTGAGTGGTCTCGCAAGCTTCTAATACCTCCTCCACTACCTATGGCACCATAGTTAACAGTATAGCTTTCGTTAGAACGCATAAAGTCACGGAAAACTATATTGTAGTATGGATATGGAAATGTTGCTCCGGCACCGGATATAATACTTCGTGAACTACTACTCCCAGTGTTAGTAGTGCCACTTATACAAGAGTAAAACAATAATGGAGCAAGTAAAAAAAGATATAAAATCCTCATTAATATAAACCTAAAATATTCTTGTACTAAAGATAAAGTACAAAAATACAATTTGTTGATTACAAAGTAGCCAATAAATTGTTACCAATTTGTTAAGATTGAAAGGGTTTAATAATTAATTCTTGAGAAATCTTGCAACAACAGACTGGAAGTCAACATTACTGGAAGTGTCCCACTTCCAAACATGATCATCCAGAAGCCTAATAATCTTTTCTATTTTTTCTTCATGGCTTAGATTTGCTAATTGATCAGCATGTAGCAATAAAGTAACTTTCTCGCTTGAACCAACTCTGTATCTGACATTTAAATCATATTGTGTTTCAGCTCTTCCACCATAACGCAAGCCAAGAAACTTTCTGCCCATTCTATTATCATTCCATTTCCACCTTACTAAAATAGCTTTTGCCATACTATTTTCCTTGAAATTGCTCGCAAGGTTTCGTTTAATCATATTATCATCCATAGTACAATAAATATTTTTACATCAAGGCATTAACTTCATTTTACTTTTATACAGGAATAATAGCTATTATTTGATTAGTTAATAATCAAATAATGTTTAATTTTGCGTACTGTCATTTTTATATGACACCTTAATTGTGGAGCCGTTCGGATTGTGAAATTTGGACGGCTTATTTTGTTCAAGCTCAAAATTACAGCTTTAACACTATAACAAGTAGTAAAATAACATGTTCACGTAGTTTTGTTAAAACTATATGTCTTTAATAAAATTGCTACTTTTGTAATGGAAAAGATAAATATTAATATGTTATGAATGATTATAAGCATCAAGATGCAATAGTTCTTTTTTCTGGAGGACAGGACTCAACTACATGCCTTTTTTGGGCAAAACGAGAGTTTAGGAATGTTCACGCCCTGTGCTTTTCCTATGGACAACGCCATATACAAGAGATTGAAAATGCAAAGCGGCTGGCAGAGATGGCCAATGTGGAGTTTAGCACACTCGATACATCAGTAATTTCAAAACTTGCACCAAACTCTTTAACAAACAAAGAGCTAATTATGGATAGAGAGGTTCCAAACAACTCTTATCCAAACACTTTTGTACCGGGAAGGAATCTGTTATTTCTTACTTTTGCAGCAACAATTGCTTACGCTAAAGATATTCGTCATATAGTTACAGGAGTTTCTGAAGCTGATTATAGTGGTTACCCCGACTGTAGAGACACCTTTATTAAGTCGGCTAATGCAACACTCAACTTAGCAATGGACAAACAGTTTCTTATTCACACTCCGTTAATGTGGCGCACAAAAAAAGATGTTTGGCAACTTGCAGATGAGCTTGATGTCTTCGATTTAGTTAAAAATGAAACACTTACCTGTTACAACGGCATTATAGCTGAAGGTTGTGGAGATTGCCCGGCTTGTATTATCAGGAACAAAGGGTTGGAAGAATATATTTCGGTGAGATAAGATGATAAATTATAGATTTAAGATAAATTGTTTAGCCAATAATTTATGAATGAATTATTAAAACAGTAAACCCAATTAATTATGGAAATAGAAGGATTAAGCCATTTAGGCAGCAAAACTGAATATAAACAAGACTATGCACCCGAAATGCTTGAAGCATTCGAAAACAAGCATCAAACAAATGATTACTGGGTTATATTCGACTGCCCCGAGTTTACTAGTTTATGTCCAATAACAGGACAACCCGATTTCGCAACTATACGAATTAATTATCTGCCAGATGTAAAAATGGTAGAGAGTAAAAGTCTTAAATTATATCTTTTTAGCTTCAGGAATCATGGTGCATTTCACGAAGATTGCATAAATATTATAATGAAAGACTTGATTAAACTTATGGATCCTAAATATATAGAAGTTACAGGAATTTTCACACCACGTGGTGGTATTAGTATTTATCCATATGCTAATTACGGACGTATAGGTACTAAGTATGAGAAAATGGCAGAGGAACGCCTCAAAGCACATACAATTCCGTTATAAATGCTTTGAGGCGTAAGAAATAATGTACAATTATAAAATGTAACTATTTTTTAGTAGCTTCAGGTTGTTCGGGCTCGTAATAACGTACCCAATCTATAAACATCTCTGCAGGTAGCAGAGCAGTATCAGTATCCTGATTTAGTCGAACTCCAATAAAAATATCAAGATCATTATCATCGAAAGGAAACTGACCAGGTATTTCAGTTGGAATACGCGGATATTTTTTAGTACGGGTACCATCTACAAAGAAAACCACACTATCTGCATATTTTTCAACACCATAAATATGATATTTCGTTGGGTCCACACCAATCAATGCACTTGAAGGAGGATTATCTGGCATACGATGGGTGGTGGTGTATTCCGATGTTACTGACTGATAAACAAAATCGTCAGTACCATACTGTTCAATAATATCAATGTATATATTATCTTTACTTGATGTAGGTAAAAGTGTAATATATGGAGTTGCACCCGGAGTAGCATTAATACGAACCCGAGCTTCAATTCTTTTTACTTCATTAGCTTTTATAGCATCTCTTGTTATTCCTCCGGTAAGAACCGGGAGTTTTTCATCTCCTGCAGGATTAGCAATGCCTTTTAGTATCAAATTACCATCTGCCGATCCATATAATACAGTGCTATCACTCATGTATTTGTTCATAAACAGATTGCCACGTGGAGTTTTTTTCCATGCCGACTCATCAAGTCCGTTATCAAAACTGTCTTCCCAAGCAAGTGTCCAACCTTTACGATAAGTATCATCAGTGCTGTGTTGTTTAAAACATGATGTCAAACCAATTAATAACATAGCTATTACAAGCACTTTACTTTTATTTGTCATGAATTTTTAAATTTTTTATTCAGTTATCATTAAATTTTGAATGACAAAAGTAAGTATAATACAATTAAGAAAAATGGGTACAGACTCAATTTGTGTTAATAAGAGTACTTTTCCACACTTTTTACTAACTTTGCCTCTTGCATTAAAATTTTAGTAATTAAGCAATTTATAAATCAACTATGCTTGATATTTCTCAACGCGGCATTCAAATGCCGGCTTCACCAATCAGAAAATTAGCACCGCTTTCAGATGCTGCAAAAGCAGAAGGTGTGAAAGTTTATCACCTTAATATAGGACAACCCGACATGCCAACTCCAAAGGAGGCACTTGATGCTATAAGATCAATAGATCGCACAACGCTTGAGTATAGTCCAAGCGACGGCTACAGGTTCTATAGAGAAAATTTAGTCGATTACTACAAAAGATTCAATATACAACTCACTCCGGAAGAGATTATAGTAACAGCCGGAGGATCGGAAGCTGTATTATATGCATTTATGGCATGTCTGAATCCGGGTGATGAAATTATTGTACCTGAACCCGCATATGCGAACTATATGGCATTTGCAATTTCGGCAGGTGCAATTATTAAAACCATTCCTTCAGATATTGAATCAAATTTTGCTCTACCTCCAATTAATAAGTTTGAAGAACTTATTAATGAACGTACAAAAGGAATTCTTATATGTAATCCTAATAACCCAACAGGTTATGTTTATACTCCCGAAGAGATGGAACAGATTCGCTTGTTGGTTTTAAAATACAATCTCTACCTTTTCTCCGATGAAGTATACAGGGAATTTATTTATAATGATACACCTTATATTTCGGCATGTCATCTTCAGGGAGTTGAAGAAAATGTTGTTCTTATAGACTCTGTATCGAAAAGATATAGCGAGTGCGGTATTAGAATTGGTGCATTGATAACAAAAAACAAGAAGGTACACGACACAGTAATGAAGTTTTGTCAAGCAAGACTTAGCCCGCCACTTATAGGTCAAATTGCAGCTAACGCATCACTCAACGGAAATGGTGAATATATGCAACGAAGCTTTGATGAGTATAAAAGCAGGCGCGATTATTTAATTGAGAGATTAAATAAGATACCCGGAGTTTATTCACCAATGCCTCAAGGTGCATTTTACACTTTGGCTAAACTGCCAATTGAAGATGCCGACAAGTTCTGCGCTTGGTGTTTATCGGATTTCCGCTATGAAGGTCAAACAATATTTATGGCACCCGCATCAGGTTTTTATGTAACCCCCGGTTTAGGAAAAAACGAGGTTCGTATTGCCTATGTACTCAACAAAATAGATTTAGACAAAGCAATAACTGTGCTTGAAAAAGCTATTGAAGCTTATAAAAATATCACAGATTAATTGCCTATTTTTAAACCATGAATGCAGAACTATTCATAGCAAGAAGAATATACAAAGGAGAGAAAAAGAATAATAAAAAAGTTTCTTCTCCTGCCATTAAAATTGCTGTAACAGGAATTGCTCTTGGTCTTGCTGTTATGATTGTAGCAGTTTGCATTATTGTAGGTTTTAAAAATGAGGTAAGAGGTAAAGTTATTGGTTTCGGGTCTCATATTCAAATTACAGCGTTTGAAGCCAATAACTCATATGAGCACTCACCTATTTCAATATCAGACTCACTAAGGGAAATACTTAACGCTAATCCCTCAATAAGCCATTTTCAGGAATTCATAACTAAACCGGGCATCATTAAAACTGATGACGATTTTATGGGTATAGTACTTAAAGGAGTTTCAAAAAGTTATAACTGGGACTTCTTTAGAACTAATATGCTTGAAGGGAATATTTTAAATAATAGCGATACGGTCACAAATAACCAAGTAATTATATCTAAGAGTATTGCAGATAAGCTCCATTTGAAAATAAATGACAGATTAACTATCTACTTTGTTCAAGAGCCCGTTCGTGCTCGTAGATTTGATGTTGTAGGTATATACGAAACTAATTTTGAAGATTGGGATAAACTTTTTGTTATAACATCAAAAGATATACTTAGTACTCTGAACGACTGGGATGAAGATATGGTTAGCGGCATTGAAGTGCTTGTTAAAGATTATGACAAGCTCGATAAAACTTCGCAAGATATGTTTTTTGAGATGTCTTCTTACAAAGACAGGTTTGGAAATGCCCTTTATACCCGTTCAATAAAAGATATCAATCCCATGATCTTCAATTGGTTAAACCTTCTCGATATGAATGTTTGGGTTATAATAACTTTAATGTTAATTGTATCGGGATTTACTATGATATCAGGACTACTTATTATTATTTTAGAAAGGACTAACATGATTGGTATGCTTAAGTCGATGGGGGCAAGCGATATTAGTATAAGAAAGGTTTTCCTATACCTCTCAACTTTTCTAATTGGAAGAGGTATGATATGGGGTAATATTATTGCACTATTGTTTTGTTTTGTTCAAAACAGATACGAACTACTTAAGCTTGATCCTGCCACATACTACCTTTCGGCAGTTCCGGTTGATTTTAACCCAATGTTTATTTTACTTCTAAATATAGGAACATTAATTGTTTCTATACTTATGATGATTGGTCCGTCTTATCTTGTAGCAAAAATAACTCCTTCTAAATCGATACGTTTTGAGTGATAAATGTAAGATTCTTCATACGGGCGACTGGCATTTAGGAAAACGTCTTGAAGATTTCTCACGTCTTGAAGAGCAACGCCAAGTCTTAAATGAGATATGTGATATTGCCAGAAAAGAGAATCCTGATATAGTAGTTGTTGCAGGAGATCTATTTGACACTTTTAATCCTCCAACTGAGGCAATTGATTTATTTTACAAAACTCTAAAAGTTCTTTCTTCAGACGGAAGACGACCGGTTATTGCTATAGCAGGCAATCACGACTCTCCCGATCGCATAGAAGCACCCGATCCGCTTGCACGTGAGTGCGGAATTATTTTTGCAGGTTACCCTAACTCAGTAGTCCCGTTATTTGAACTTGAGTCGGGACTAAAAGTTATTGGTAGTGAAGAGGGTTTTGTTGAGTTAAAGTTGCCAAATAAAAATTACCCGATAAGGGTTCTTCTCACACCATATGCAAATGAGTTTCGATTAAAATCTTTTTTAGGCGTAGAGGAGGAGGATGAGGAGCTTCGCAATGTACTACAAGGTCACTGGGATAAGTTAGCTAATAAGTATTGTGATGAAAAAGGAGTTAATATACTACTTTCTCATCTGTTCATGGTAAAAAAAGGCGATCCTTTACCGGAAGAGCCCGAAGATGAAAAACCAATCCTTCATGTGGGTGGTGCACAAGCTATTTACACACAAAATATACCATTGCAGGTTCAATATACATCACTTGGACATTTGCACAGAAAGCAAAAAGTTGATGATTCACATTCTCCTATTTACTATAGTGGCAGCCCATTGTCATATAGTTTTGCAGAGGCTGATCAGAAGAAATTTGTTTTAATTATAGAAACAGAACCTGGCGAAAAATCAATTGTAAGAGAAGTAGAGTTAACTACTCCCCGACCCTTGTTAAGGAAACGGGTTAAAGGTGTTGATGAAGCATTGCAATGGCTTTCTGAGAATAAAGATGCCTTAGTAGAGCTAACTCTTGTTACTGATACTTTCATCTCAGCAAAGGAAAGAAGAATACTGACTAACTCTCATGATGGAATTGTAACAATTATACCTGAAGTGGTAAATACCGAGATTCTTACAGGCAAAAACAGATCGCAAATCGACCTTAACAAAAGTATGGAAGAACTTTTTACCGAATATTTCATTCACGAAAAGGATCAGGTACCAAATGAGGATATCATAAATTTATTTAGAGAAATTTTAGGAGAGGAGGCCAACTAATGATACCAATTGAACTTAAAATTAAGGGGCTTTATTCATATCAGAAAGAACAGATTATAGATTTTACAAAGCTAACAAGTGCTGGACTTTTTGGAATATTCGGTCCGGTTGGCAGCGGCAAGTCATCAATTCTCGAAGCAATTATTTATGCAATTTATGGCAAAACCGATAAACTTAACCAGTCGGGAGACAATCGCCATTACAACATGATGAACCTTAAGTCTGATGAGTTGCTTATTGATTTAATATTTGAAGCAGGTAAGGAGCAAAACTCATATAGATCCATTGTAACAGGTAGGCGCAACAGTAAACGTTTTGACGATGTAAAAGCTTTAGTACGCAAAGCATACAAAAAAGAGGGAGATGATTGGATTCCAATTGAAAATGAGCGTTTGGAAGAGGCTGTCGGACTTAGTTATGAGAATTTCAAGCGTACAATAATTATTCCCCAGGGACAGTTTCAGGATTTCCTGCAACTTGGGGATGCAGATCGCACCCGCATGATGAAAGAGCTGTTTAACTTAGATAAGTTTGAGTTATATTATAAAGTAGCATCGTTAGAAAGCAAAAACAATATTCAGAAAGAAAATATAACAGGTCAGTTACAACAACTTGGAACACTCGATTTTGAAAATATTGAGACATATAATAAACAACTTCTTGACTTAGAGAGCATCATTAAAAACCTGAATATTGAGCTTGAGAAGAAGCAGAAAGATGAAGAGCATTTTAGAAATATTAAGAATCTAATTCAGAAAAAAGGAACTGTTCAAAAAGAACTTGATTATTTATTACTGAAAGAATTGGAGTTTGAAGAGCTGGAAAAAAACATTGAAATGTATGAGCAATGTGTTATAAATTTCAAGCACCTTATCGATTATTTAAAAGAGAACAAGGGTAAAGTTACAGTTCGCACCAATCAAATTAATTCTGATAAAGAGAACTTACAGAAGGATAATGATAAAATTGCAGAGATAAAAAAAGCACTCGGAGAAATTAGTCCACTATTTGAGAATCGAGAAAAATTAAAACAGAAAGCAGAAGAGCTTAATAATCTGTTGAAGATAAAAGAAGTTCAAACTCATATAAACAAAGAACAATCGAGTTTAGAGATAGGTAATAAATTCTGTGTTGATGCAGCTAACTATGTTGAGAAATTAAAAAGTGATAGAGAAAAAATTGAAGCAACAATTAGCAAACTAAAAGAAGAAATTCCCAACTTCACATTGCTCACCAATATCAAGTCGTGGTTCAATGAAAAAAATAATCTGGTTAGTCAGATCAGTAAAACATATACTGAAATTGAGAAATATAGCAAAAGGGAGAAGGATTTAAATACTGCAAAAGAAGAAATAATTGCAGATCCAATATTCAAAGATTTAGACATTTCAACACTAAGCTTCAATGATTGCTACCAACATCTGGAGGAAGCAATCTCAACAATAAAGACAAAACTAAACGAATTATATGAACAGGAAAGTCACATTTTGGTAAAGTTGAAATTAGAAGCTTTTGCCGAAGATTTGAAGGATAACGCCCCCTGCCCTCTATGCGGTTCACTCCATCATCCAGAACTCTTTAAAAGTCATAATATTAAAGAGTGGTACAATAAAATCAAAGATGATAAACTAAGTTTGGAAAAGCAAATTGAACATCTATCGTCACTTAGCAAGCAATTGAGCATTATTGAGGTTAGCTATACAGATACAATAAAAAATTATACCGATTTCCAAATGACAAAGAATAGTTTAGATATACAGCTTTCTGATCATCAAAGATTATTTATTTGGAACAAGTATAAAACTGAGGAAGAGCTGAACCATGCTTTCTCTCAATTGGAAGAAATACAGGAAAAGATAAAATTTAGTGAATCGGAACTTCAAAAAAAGAATGATGAGTTAAAGAAGGAAGAGCAACGACTTGTTAGTGCTAAAGAGAAGTTAGATAAAATTAAGAATTCTCTTACCATACACCAAACAGAATATAATACATTAGTAAAAAATCTTCAGTTAATAAATTTAGACAACTACATAAATACTGAAAGTCAGCTCATTGAAGAAGAGAAGGGTATATTATTAAAAGAGTACGAACGTTTAGCTACCGATTACACAAAATTAAATACAAATCTGCAGGATCTAAATAAAGAAAGAAACATTTTAAAGGGTCGACTCGATGCAAATATTCTTGAACTTGAGAAAGAGCAGAATTCGATTAATAAGCTGGAAGAGCAACTAAATGCAAAGCTACAAAACTCAAATTATTCAAGCATTGAAATGGTTGAAGATATTCTTTCTAAATCTATAGATATCAAGTCAGAAAAGAAGCGTATACAGTTATACAGAGACAGTGTAGTTGAATGTAAATCTTCAATAGATCGATATGT